>Ga0209536_100013641_pt1 | contig 11706 bp, 12 predicted proteins | sample DeeMarSeWOR28_12_FD_187461 | JGI IMG/M metagenome (GOLD analysis project Ga0209536, IMG submission 187461) | Marine sediment microbial communities from White Oak River estuary, North Carolina - WOR-2-8_12 (SPAdes) (version 2) | ecosystem: Environmental > Aquatic > Marine > Intertidal zone >... | reverse complement strand
GAACTGCAGTGGCGATATGGACCAGCCGGCCCCCGCGCTCCAGAGCGCGGTGACCTCGCCGCTGCCGTGGCCCATCACGAGCCCCGCTGCTGCGACCAGGTAGGGACCCGGCCCTGACCTACCCAAGGCCAGCGAGACCTCCCCACCGGTCTGGCGCACACTCTCCGGCTCTGCGAACGACCGCAGGTGCACCAATCCCAAACCGTAGTCGACGGGACCCATCAGGTGCCCATGGTAGTGTGCCGTCAGACTGGTCGCACCAGTGCGGTGCCACCAATAGCCGTAGTTGAGGTCGAATCCGGATCTTTGGGCCGGCAGCGCCGTCGGTACGGCCAATAGAAACGCGGCTAACAGCCGCGGGCTGGTGCTGGTCATGATGGGCATCGCTGCGTCGTAAATGCAAACGTAGTAACAAAATAGCTGACGGTCAACGCGCGGTAGCTTGACGCCCCGACCGAGCCGCGTTACCTACCGATCCATGCCGACCGTAACAGTCACCCGCCGCGTTCACTTCAATGCCGCCCACCGGTTGCACAACCCTAACCTCTCGGCTGCCGAGAACCGCCGCATCTTTGGCCTGTGCAACAACCCCAATTATCACGGTCACAATTACGAGCTCGAAGTGTCGGTGGAAGGCGAGATCGACCCCACAACCGGCTACGTGGCCGACCTGGGCGAGGTCAAGCGGCTGGTCGAACAGAGCGTGGTCCAGCATCTGGACCACAAGAACCTGAACCTCGATGTCCCTGAATTTCAGGAGTTGATACCGACCACGGAGAATCTCGTCGTCGTGATCTGGCGGCTGCTGGAGGGGCGCCTTCCCGGCACCTTGAAGCGGCTGGTGCTGTGGGAGACGCCCCGGAACTACGTGGCCTATTGGGGGCAGTAGCTCGCTAGCTGGGCCACATCCAGCCAAACACGCCGCCCGTGAACAAACCGTAAATAAAAGCATCGATCCAGATTTTGATCGAGAAGCCCCACGGACGTCCAAACCAGATGGCGTCCTGCATTATCCCAAAACCGTAGGCAAGGAACGCGACGACGCTGGTGAGGCGGAAGACGGCGAGATAGTCAACTCCCGGCGCCAGGTGCCGCGATGCGATGTACGCCACGAAGATCCCCGCGACCAGGTAATAGACGAACGACAGGCCCATGCCCTTGCCCATCGAGGGAACGCCGGGTTGCATGACGGTCATGATCGCGACCGGCCCTTCCTGGTACTTCTGCTTCACCGTCTCGTCCTTCATCGATTGCTGGTCGGCCCAGGGAATCCAGTACTGGCCTGGCTGGGGATTCTGGCCCTTGAGCGCGGCTCGGACCGCTTCCTCGTCGGGCAATTTCTTGAAATCCTTCTTGTGCCATAGAGCCATCCAGACGATCGCGCTCAAAACCCAAACGACCGCTGCCGACACCAGAATGGGCAACCATAACGCGGTGATCGAGACCATCGGTACCTCGGGATGAATGTTGGGCAACAAAAATACGGCCCGGCTGTGAAGAAGCCAGGCCGTAGGACCGCGAGCCCGCGTTGAGTGCCGCTCGTTACAGTTTGACGATGTCCTGAGTCGACCGAACGGCATCGCCCGACTTCTTCAAGGCAGCTGCCTCGTCCGCACTCAGCTTAAGCTCGATTATCCCCTCCATACCGTTCTCTCCCAGCTTACACGGTACACCTAGGTAGATCCCCTTCATCCCGTACTCGCCGTCGAGATAAGCGGAGCACGGGAGAATCCGTTTCTTATTCTTGACGATCGCTTCGGCCATCTGCACGGCCCCGGCCGACGGAGCGTAGTAGGCCGATCCGGTTTTTAGGTATTTGACGATCTCGCCGCCGCCCCCGCGCGTACGGTCAACGATCGCTTCCAGCCGGTCACCCTTGACGAAATGTGTGATCGGGATGCCCGACACAGTCGTGTAGGAAACGAGCGGCACCATGCTGTCACCGTGGCCGCCCAACACCATCGCTTGGATATCCTCCACCGATCCGTCGATCTCATCGGCCAAGAACGCACGGAACCGAGCTGTGTCGAGAATACCGGCCATTCCCACTACCCGCTCCCGCGGGAATCCGGTTACTTCCTTGGCGACATAGCACATCACGTCCAGCGGATTGGATACCACGATTATGATGGAGTTCGGCGAGCACTTCTTTATCTCCCGACTGACAGACTTGACGATATCGACGTTGGTGTTAACCAGGTCGTCGCGGCTCATGCCCGGTTTGCGTGCCACGCCGGCGGTGACAATGAACATCTCGGCACCTGCGGCCTGTTTGTAGTCATTGGCACCGATCACTCGCGAATCGAAGCCTTCGACAGGGGCGGATTGCCACTGGTCGAGCGCCTTGCCCATGGGGATGCCCTCGAGGATATCGACGAGAATCACCTGCTGAGCAAGTTCCTTCTCCGCCACACGCTGCGCGGTCGTGGCGCCCACGTGCCCTGCTCCGACAACGGCTATCTTTTTCATTGGAAACCCCAGCGTGAGTTATGAACCGTCCTGAGTACGGCCACGGAGAGTGTCAACTGCGTATCTCTTTCTCGGCGGGCCCAGGCTCGAGACGATCGTCGAGCTTCAACTGAAGCTGGCGGATCGCCTCGTACAGGACGATGCCCACCGACGTGGCAAGGTTGAGATTCCGCACCGCACCGCACATCGGGATGCGGAAGACGCGGTCGGGGTACTTGGCACGGATCGGCTCCGGCATGCCCCTGGTTTCGTTACCGAATACCAGTACCGAGTTCCGCTCATACGGCGCCTCCAAGTAGGACCGCGACCCGTGCGCCGAGAAATATAAGCAGCGCTCTCGCGAGATGGCGCTGCGGAACGCCGCCCAACCCGGATGCACCCAAAGATCCACCTCGTCCCAGTACCCCAAGCCCGCCCGCTCAAGCTTCACATTGTCGAGGCTGAAGCCCAGTGGGCCGGCCAGATGCAACGTCGTTCCAGTAGCCGCACAAAGGCGGGCTACGTTGCCGGTGTTCGGTGGGATCCTCGGTTCGATGAGGGCCACTGCCAGAGTCATTGACCCTCCTCCGGGGGCGAGAGTTGGTTGGCTCGCCAGCGCTCTTCTCCCGTCTCGAGGAGCTCGCGCTTCCAGATCGGCACATGCTGCTTGAGTTGCTCCACCACGTAGCGACACAGCGCGAAGGCTTGGTCCCGGTGCGGAGCACTTGCAGCCACTACGACGCTGGCCTCTCCCGTCGCAACCCGGCCCAGGCGGTGGCACAACTCAACCCGAGCGCGCGGCCACTGTTCGACTGCCCTCCCGACGATCTTGTCCAGCTGCTTCTCGGCCATGGCTTCGTAGGCGGTGTATTCGATCGCGACCACCGGCCCGTCCTCCGGCCCCCGCCGCACGGACCCGATGAACAGGGCTGTGCCTCCATGCTCGTCGCTCAAGACCAGATCGATCAACCGTGCCACGTCGATCGGTTCACGAATCAGGTATTTCACGTCAACCGCCGGCCAACGGAGGAAGCAGCGCCATCTCGTCGCCATCGTCGAGCACGTGACCAGCCAAGGCATGCTCCTGGTTCACCGCCACCATGGGCCGCTCCGGGAGTCTGTCACCATTGGGGACTCGCTGCCTCAGCACGTCAACCGCCTGGCCCACCGTCGTGTTGCGCCGCAGTTCGAGAGTGACCTCCTCCTGCCCTACGATTTCGGCGTAACGCGCGAACAACCGGCAACGGACCGAGATGAAGGAAGCGCTCAGCATAGGGCAGAAGAATAATCGGAATCTCCCCGCCGAGTGAAACCACCGGGGCCGCTTCGCCCGTATTCCGTTGGTGGTGACTGAGCCGCCGGCCCTTCTCACCTTGACACGGGCGGCGGCATGAATCGAGTTTGAAGGTTTGCCCAACTGTCCTTCATCAACTCGAGGTGAGGTGTTGAACCTTATGATCCCTGATCGCAGTTCAACTGCGTGGGTGTTCGCTGCCGCGTTGGCCGGCTTCATGTCAGCCCCGAGCTTGGCTACGGCGCAGTTTGTCGAACCTCCACCTCCGGCGGCGTTCGCCCTCGAGGGCGTAACCCTGGTGCAGGCCGACGGGAGTCGCGCGACCGGACTCAACATCGTGATCCGTGGTGGCATGATCGAAGCCATCGGCTCCGACGCTCCTATCCCCCCCGACGCCGAGGTGCTGGAGGGAGATTCTCTCATGGTGTTCCCGGGTCTGATAGACGCTCAGGGAAATGCCGAATATGAGTTTCCGGATCCCGACGTGGAGCGCAGCCAGGTCCACTCGTGGGCTCCCCCGCGGTCGGTGCAGAGCTTCATGCCGCACCGCGCCGTCGTGGACTACCTCAGCGCCACCGGTGAGGACTTGGCGGACCAGCGCAAGCAGGGCGTGATTGCGGCGGCGGTACACGCCGACGGCCGCCTGATGCCGGGCCGGGGCACAGTTCTCGTGTTTCGCAAAGATGCCGATACGCCGCAGGCCTTGGTCGTCACACCGACGTTAGGACCGGTGATGTCGTTTCGCGGCGCACAGGGTGTATACCCGAGTCAGGTCTTTGCGGTGATGGCCTTCATCCGTCAGAGCTTCGAGGATGCGCGCCGCGACGGGATCATCCACGACGAGTACGCGCGCGACCCGCGTGGCGTGCCGCTGCCACGGTGGGATCCGGACTATGCCGTTCTGCGGGACGTGATGAGTGGCCGCCAGCCGGTCTTCTTCGCAGCCGACGACGCGGAAGATATCCGCAACCTGCTGACGCTGGCCGACGAATATGGGTTCAGGCCGGTGATCGTCGGTGGCGGCCAAGCCTGGAAGGTGGCGGAGCGGCTGCGCCAGGGACGCATCCCGGTGCTCGTGTCACTCGACTTTCCCACTCCAACCCGTTGGAAGCCCGACGCACCTGATCCGGCTGACTCGTCCGGCGCGATGCCGCAGGAGACGCCCGTGGATCCCGCCGAGCTGCGTGAGAAACAGGAGCTGGAAAACCTCTACTCGAATCCGGCTCGTCTGGCCGAGGCCGGTGTCACCTTCGCGCTCACCAGCGGTGGTGGCAACGCCGACATGCGCGAAGGAACCAGGAAGGCGATCGAATACGGCTTGAGCGAACAAGCGGCGTTGACGGCCGTAACCACGACACCTGCCGAGCTGCTGGGCATCCCCTACCTGGTGCGCATCGAGGAGGGAATGTCGGCCAATTTCGTGGTGACCGATGGCGAGTTGTTCGACGAAGACGCCAGCGTCGCATACACGTTCGTGGCCGGCACACTGGAGCGAGGCCGCCTCGGGAGGGCTACACCGGGTGGTGAGGCTCCGGTGGTCGACATGACGGGGACGTGGGAAGTTGTCATTGACGGAGAGATGACCGCAACCATGACGCTGACGCAGCAAGAGGGTTCCGTGACGGGCACATTCTCTCTCGGTGATATGGGATCGGGAGACGTCAGTGGATCCATCTCGGGCAGCGATCTCGCCTTCACGATCAGCGTGGTAGCCGGTGGCCAATCGATCGACGTGGAGATCGAGGGAACAGTAACGGGTGATTCGGCGTCGGGCGACGGCTCGAGCGCTATGGGCGATTTCAGCTGGACCGCCACACGAAAGGGCGGCCCCGGAGAGGAGACACGCAAATGAGAACGATAGGCCGAATTCTGGCCCTCGGAGCGCTGCTCGCCGGATGGGCCGCTCCGGCGAGCGCGCAATGGAAGCTGCAGATCGAGCCGGGCGCGGTGGACGTACCACGGTCCGACCTCTTCATCGAGAATATCGACACAGTCTGGACTGCGACCGGGGAGATTCTGGAGCATGCGTCGATCCTGATTCGCGATGGAGTGATCCGGGCGATCGGTACCGATCTCACTGCTCCCAACGGGGTGACCGTCGTCGACGGAAGTGGGATGACCGCCATTCCGGGCTTGGTCGACGAGCACTCACACACCGCCATGCGGTCGACCAACGAAGGCTCGGCGCCGATCGTACCCGAGGTGAAGGTCATCGACGCCCTGAGCACCGAGGATTTCACGATCTACCAGGCTCTATCGGGCGGTGTCACCACCGCCAGAATCCTGCATGGCAGCGCCAATCCGATCGGCGGTCAGAGCGCCGTTATCAAGATGCGCTGGGGCATGGACGACTCGAAGCAACTGTTGCTGCAGGGAGCCCCGCAATCGGTCAAGTTCGCCTTGGGCGAGAACGTCACACAGAAGAATTTCTCGGGCGGGCTAGGGCCGCAGCGGTTTCCTACATCGCGTGCGGGGGTTGAGGCCATCTACGTCGAGGCGTTCACGGCGGCCCAGGCCTACAAGCAGGAATGGGACACTTACCGCCAGAACCCGCGGAGCTTCAGGGTGCCCCCGCGCAGAGACCTGCGACTCGAAGCTCTGGTCGAGATCATGGAGGGTCAGATTCGTGTCGTAGCCCACTCGTATCGCAGTGACGAGATCGTGATGTTGATGCGAGTAGCGGAGCGGTTCGGTTTCAAGATCGACGTCTTCACGCACGTGCTAGAGGGATACAAGGTCGCCGACGAGATGGTCGCCCATGGTGCGGCTGCCGGGACATTCTCGGACTGGTGGCAGTACAAGCTCGAGGCCTACGACGCGATTCCCTACAATGCGGCAGTCATGGAAGAGCACGGTGTCTTGACCAGTATCAACTCGGACATTTCGTGGCTGCAGTCGTTCATGGTCTACGAGTTCAACAAGCCCGTGAAGTATGGTGGGGTTTCGCAGGAGAACGCGCTGCGGATGCTGACGATCAACCCTGCGCGCCAAATGATGATCGACGACAAGGTCGGAACGCTGGAAGTCGGCAAGCATGGTGACGTCGTGTTGCTCTCCGGGAACCCGTTCGATTCGTACACCCGGGTGGAGAAGACGATCATCGACGGGATCGTCTATTACGACCTCCAGCGCGAGGAAGAAACTCGGCGCGAGGCGGTTCGCAAGCTGCCCCAGGTGAGGCTGGTTCCCGACATGTCACCTGCCGCGCAGCCCTTGGGCAGCGCTGCCCAACCGGCCGTTTTCATGGGTGGCAGTGGCGGTGGGTTGCTGCAGCAGTCGGTCACGGCGCTCACCGGAGCCACGGTGCACACGGTATCCCGCGGCGACATTGTGGACGGGACTGTCATCGTTATGGACGGTCGGATCGCCGCGGTGGGGCCCGCAGGACAAGTACAGGTCCCGGCCGGAGCCGATATCGTCGATCTCAGCGGCAAGCACCTCTACCCGGGAATGGTCGATCCGATGACACAGTTGGGAATGGTGGAGATCGGATCGGTCAACTCGGCGCGGGACGACCAAGAGGTCGGCCGCTACAACCCCCAGATCAGGGCACTCGCCAGCGTTCACCCACACAGCGAAACGATACCGGTCGCGCGGGCCAACGGTATCACGGCCGTGTTGGCGACGATGGGTGGCAATGCCGTCATACCCAACATGGGCTCGGTGGTCCAGCTGGCGGGCGACACTCAAGAACGGATGATCGTGTCAGACCAAGCGGTGCTGGTGGTCAATTTCCCGTCGCCGACGGGCAGGGCGTGGGACGAGCCTGAACTCAAGGGCGAGCGCCTGGAAGAGCTCACCCAGCTGTTCGACCGCGCTGTGGAATACGCTCAGCGGCCCGGCGCGCGTCGCGATCCCACTGCCCCGTTCGAGGCCAACCTGGCGGACCAGACCGAGTTGTTGCTACAGGCAATGGTGCCGGTGGTGACGGGAGAGGTGCCGGTCTTCTTCACGGCGCGGCGGGAGCGGGACATCAAGACCCTGTTCCTGTTCCTCGACAAGTACCCCGACGTGCGAGCCGTTCTGGTGGGTGGCGATCAGGCGTTCAGGGTCGCCGACGAGCTCGCCGCTCGAAACATTCCCGTGATCGTGGGTTCGGCCGGCTCCCCCACCATGGACCGGGATGACCCTGTCTCCGCCGGCTGGAGCAACGCGGGCATTCTACACTCGGCCGGGGTCAAGGTCGCTTTTGGCACCAATGACGTGGCCAACGTGCGCAATCTGCCCTACCACGCGGCGAAATCAGTCGCCTTCGGGTTGCCCCAGGAGGAGGGGCTCAAGGCGGTCACGCTCAACGCCGCCGAGATCCTGGGATTGGGTGACCAGATGGGTTCGATAGAGGAAGGCAAGCGAGCGGATCTGATCGTGACAAACGGCGACCCGCTGCAGATCGTGACCCAGGTCGAGCGGATGTTCATCGGCGGGACGGAGGTCTCTCTCGAAAGCCGGCATACGCGCCTTTGGAGGCAATTCCGCAGCAGGCAATAGCTGCCAGTGGTGCACGCACGAAACGGGGCGATTGCTCGACGCCGAGCGATCGCCCCGCCTCACTATCTGGAGCCCGGTTCAGGCCGTGGCTTCAGAAGACGGCGTGGGACTTACCGCCGATTCCCTGTCTGCGACCTTGGCCCTCAGCTCCTTCGACGGCTTGAAAACGGGCACGGGCCGGGCCGCCACCTCGACAGGATCTCCAGTCCGCGGGTTCCGGGCCATTCTCGTCTTTCGCCGCCTGATCTTGAACGTGCCAAAGCCGCGGATCTCAATGTTGTTCTGCTCAGATAGCGCCTCCTTGACAGCATCCAAGAACGCGTCGACCACTCGGGCGCAGTCCTTCTTCGAAATCATCGGACCGGCTGTGCGAGCGATGGAGGCAGTGACTCGTTCGACGAGATCCGCCTTGGTCATGAATCCCCTCTCAGTATGGCTTGGTTGGGGAAACCAGCCAGCAAAAACGAGACCGGCCGGGGAGCCATTAATATCCCGTTAATCATTGACTGTCAAGGGCTTGGACGAACTCGCGGAAGTGGTTCCTAGCGTCGTGGGGGCCGGGTGACGCCTCCGGATGGTACTGTACACCAAAGGCAGGTAGCTCCCTGTGCCTAATACCTTCTACCGTTTCATCATTGAGGTTACGGTGTGTCACCTCAAGTATTGCCGCACCTGGCACCTCGTTACTCGTTCCCCTAACTGCAAATCCATGATTTTGGCTCGTAATCAAAACCTGTCCGGTTTTCAGATCACGAACCGGATGGTTGCCGCCTCGATGACCGTACGGGAGCTTCACCGTCTCCGCGCCGAGCGCGAGGGCGAGAAGTTGATGTCCGAGGCAAATGCCGAACGTGGGCAGCGCTGACGTAACCAGGTCGCGGATGACCGGCAACACGTAATGCACGGCGGCCGGATCTCCCGGTCCGTTGGAAAGGAACAGTCCGTTCGGATTGAGGTCCTTCACCTCAGTGGCGCTTGTTGCCGCGGGCACGACGGTGATCCTACAGTCCAGGGCCGTGAGCATCCGCAGTATGTTCGCCTTCATCCCGAAATCATACGCGACCACGTGGTATCGGGCCCGCGGCTCGCCGGCCTCGTACCGTGCCGCACACGTGGCCACGGACGCCAGATCTAGACCCTCCATGGACGGGCTGGCATCCAACTGCGCTGCCACTTCCGGAGCGGGCGCGTCACCGATGGCCAGGATGCCCCGCATGGCACCGGCGGAGCGGATGTGGCGCGTGAGCCTGCGAGTGTCGACCCCCTCTATCACGGGGATGTCCCGGTCCGCCAGCCATTGTTCGAGGGAACCCGTTGCCCGCCAGTTGGAGTGTGTTCGGGAAAGCTCCCGCACGATCACTCCTCTAACCTGCGGCTTGTCCGACTCCAGATCTTCCTGATTGATGCCGTAGTTGCCGATCATCGGAGCAGTCATCACCACGATCTGTCCACCGTAGGAAGGATCGGTGAAGACTTCCTGATAGCCGGTCAGGTTGGTGGTGAACACCACCTCGCCAGCGGTCTCCGAAAAAGCGCGGCGCGCGGTTCCACGGAACCACGCGCCGTCTTCAAGTAGAACGTAGGCTCTTGCGTCCGACGCTGCCACCTAGTTCTCGTTGCCCCCTTCCCGTTCCGGCGGCACTTGCGGCTGATCGCCGCCGGGCTGAACGTCTAGCGGCAGAGGGGCGGCAGGGACGACCGGAGTTGGGGGACCGGGCTCCTGCTGCAGCACCGAACGGGGCTGACTGACCCGGGTGCTCATTCCCGCCATGACCAAGCAGAGAAACAGGAAAACCCCACCGCACCACCACGACATCTTGGTCAGGATCGTGACTGCTTGCCTCCCGCCAAAGAACGAATCGGTGGATGCGCCACCGCCCAACGCAGCTAGCCCACCGCCCTTCCCCGACTGCAACAGGACAACGGTCAGCAGCAGCAGAGCGTCGATTATCAGGAGTACTACGAAGATCGTGAACAGCATTGGCCTATCCCTCGCTTAGCTAGGCAACATACCCAAGCGCTCGCGCCTAAGTCAATCGATGCCGGCGCTCACGATGTCAGCCCAGGCCGCTGGATCGAGCGAGGCTCCGCCCACCAGCACGCCGTCTATCTCGGGCTCCGAGATCAAGGAGCCGGCGTTCTCCGGCTTCACACTGCCGCCGTACAGCACGCTGACGTTGCGCCCGTCCAGTCCGCGGTCGACGAACCACCGGCGAATCGCGCCGTGCACCTCGGCTGCGTCGGCCGGAGTCGCCGTTTTGCCGGTCCCGATGGCCCATACCGGTTCATAGGCGATGACCAGCTGCTCGAGCGCCGCACGATCCAATCCAGCGACCGCTGCCAGCTGCTGCTCGACCACCTCGATGGTCCTGCCGGCCTCCCGCTGATCGATCTTCTCGCCAACGCAGAGCAGAGGCGTCACTCCGCCTTGCAGCAGAGCCCGCACCTTCTTCCCGGTCTCTTCGTCGGTCTCACCGAACACGTGCCGCCGTTCGGAGTGGCCCACCAGTGCCACCGTGGCACCGGCCTCGCGGGCCATGGAAACGCTCATCTCGCCGGTGAACGCACCCTTGGGCTCCCAGTAGACATTCTGAGCCCCGGTCCTCATTTCCGCATGTTCCCGCGTGATGCCGGCCACCGTAGCAAGCGAAACCCCTGCGGGGAAGAACCACACGTCGCGGTCGGGCGACGATCGATAACCGTTCAGGAACGCGACAAGGAACTCGCGTGCACCCGCCGGGCCCAGATGCATTTTCCAGTTGGCCGCCATGATCATCTTTTTCATAAATCGTCGAGGGCCTCCACACCCGGGAGCGCCTTGCCCTCCAGCAGTTCCAATGACGCGCCGCCCCCGGTCGAGACGTGGCTCATCTTCGACTCTAACCCGGCGGCCGCCACTGCAGCCGCAGAGTCGCCACCACCGACCACCGTAGTCGCACCGCGTTCGGTGGCGGCCGCAAGTGCTCGAGCCACGGCCACCGTCCCGGCGTCGAATGGCGGCGTTTCGAAGACCCCCATCGGGCCGTTCCAAACCACGGTCGCAGCCCGTCCGATACGCCGGATGAAGTCCTCGCGACTATCCTGATCAATGTCGTACATGCTCCAACCGGCCGGTATCGAGTCACTAGGCACACTGCGGGTGGCCGCATCCGGCTGGAGCGACTGTGCCACCACCGCTCCCACCGGCAGGAAGATCTTGTCACCCCCGGTGTCCAGGACTCGCCGGGCGAGCTCCTGCTTATCCTGCTCCACCAGCGATTCCCCGACCTCGAACCCCATGGCCATGAAAAAGGTGCACGCCATAGCGCCACCAATCAGTATTTCATCGACCTTCGGCAGGAGAGCTTCTATGGCGTCGATCTTCCCGGAGATCTTGGCACCACCCAACACCGCGATGAAAGGTCGCTTGGGATCGTCGAGGGTTGCCTGGAGGTACTTGAGCTCACGCTCCATGAGGAACCCTGCTACCGCGGGTC
>Ga0209536_100013640_pt1 | contig 11706 bp, 4 predicted proteins | sample DeeMarSeWOR28_12_FD_187461 | JGI IMG/M metagenome (GOLD analysis project Ga0209536, IMG submission 187461) | Marine sediment microbial communities from White Oak River estuary, North Carolina - WOR-2-8_12 (SPAdes) (version 2) | ecosystem: Environmental > Aquatic > Marine > Intertidal zone >... | reverse complement strand
AAGGTATGATGAATAACGGCCTGCGCAGGGTCATCATTGAGAACGTGAGACCGGAGATCGACGGCGGCGAATTTCCCATCAAGAGGGTGGTGGGGGAAGCGGTGCGCGTGTCCGCCGACATCTTTGATGACGGCCATGACCAGGCCTCTGCTTCGCTTTTATTCCGCAAGGTGGGCCAGAAGACTTGGCGGGAAACACCCATGAAATTCCTGCTCAACGACCGCTGGGAAGCCTCCTTTAACATCGAAGAGATGACGGCCTATGAATACACCCTCCAGGGATGGGTCGACCATTTCAAGACCTGGCGCAGGGATATCCAGAAGAAGGCCGAGTCAGGGCAGGACATTAAGGTTGATCTGTTGATCGGCCTGGAGCTGGTCGAGAACGCGGTCAAGCGGGCCAAGGACAAGGCCGACGCTAAGAAGATCAGGGATGTCCTTAAAAAGATCAAAAAGGAGAAGGCGCCCGGAAAAGCGGTTGAGATCGCCCTGGATCAGGAGCTGGCGGAGATTATCCGCAAATATCCTGCCAAGAAATTAATGACCATTTACGATAAGCAACTGCAAGTGGCAGTTGACCGTCCCAAGGCTTTATTCTCTGCCTGGTATGAGATGTTCCCACGCTCCATGAGCCCTGATCCAAAGAGGTCAGGCACTTTCAAAGACTGTGAACAATATTTACCAGAACTGGCTAAAATGGGCTTTGATGTTCTTTACTTTCCACCGATCCACCCCATTGGCAAAAGCAAGCGTAAAGGAAAGGATAATGTTTCTGTTGCGTTGCCAGGAGAGCCGGGCAGCCCTTGGGCAATTGGCTCAGATGAAGGCGGCCATAAGTCAGTTGACCCCAACCTGGGAACGATCGAGGACTTTCAGGCGCTAAAGGCAAGGGCAGAGGCAGAGGGCATAGAAATTGCAATGGACCTGGCTTTTCAGTGTTCGCCTGACCACCCTTACATCAAAGAGCACCCGGAGTGGTTCAAGAAACGGCCGGACGGCACCATCCAGTATGCGGAGAACCCTCCCAAAAAATACGAGGACATCGTTCCTTTCAATTTTGAAACTGATGACTGGAAGGGGCTCTGGGAGGAATTAAAGAGCATCGTTTCCTTCTGGGTCGATCAGGGCATCCGCATCTTTCGCGTTGATAATCCGCACACCAAACCTTTTCCTTTCTGGGAATGGCTGATCAAGGAGGTCAAAAGGGATTATCCGGAGATTATTTTCCTTTCTGAGGCCTTTACCCGGCCCAAAGTTATGCATCGTTTGGCTAAAATAGGTTTTACCCAATCCTACACTTACTTTACCTGGCGCAACACCAAATGGGAATTGACAGAGTATTTGACCGAATTGACAAAAACTGACGTGCGCGATTTTCTCCGGCCAAATTTCTGGACCAACACTCCGGATATCCTGCCGGAATTTCTGCAGTACGGTGGTAAGCCGGCTTTTATCAGCCGCTTGGTCCTGGCCGCGACTTTGTCATCTAATTACGGGGTTTACGGACCGGTTTTTGAAAGGTGTTTTGCCAAGGCTGTGCCAGGCAAGGAAGAATATAAGGAATCAGAAAAATATGAGATCAAGCATTGGGACTGGAATGAGGCCGGCACATTAAAGGCCTTGATGAGCCGCATTAATAAGATCAGAAAAGACAATCCTGCTTTGCAAACCACCTGGAACCTTAAATTTCATGAGGTGGATAATGAATATCTTCTATTTTACTCCAAGACAACACCGGATCTTTCCAATATAATACTGGGCGTGGTTAATCTTGATCCGCACCACACCCAGTCCGGCTGGGTCAAGGTCCCGATCAAGGAATTTGGAATAGATCCAAACCGATCTTATTTGGCGCATGATCTGATCAGCAATGATAAGTACATGTGGCAAAGCGAAAAAAATTATGTTGAGCTTGATCCGTCAGTCATGCCGGCGCATATTTTAAAGATACACAGAAAAGCCAAACGCGAGTCCGACTTTGATTATTTCATGTGAGGAACAGAATGGAATTGTGGTATAAGGACGCGATCATCTATGAAGTGCACGTCCGGGCGTTTTATGACAGCAATGGCGACGGCATTGGTGATTTTCGAGGACTGGCCCAGAAACTGGATTATCTGCAGAACCTGGGGATCACCTGCATCTGGCTGCTTCCTATCTGCCCGTCCCCTTTAAAAGACGATGGTTATGATATTTCTGATTACAAGAATATTCATCCTGATTACGGAACCCTGCGTGATTTTAAGGAGTTTTTAAAGCAGGCGCATAGACGCGGAATTCGGGTGATCACTGAGCTGACCCTGAACCACACATCAGACCAGCATGAGTGGTTCCAGAAGTCCAGACTGGCAAAACCAGGCTCGGCTTGGCGCAATTATTATGTTTGGAGCGAGACCCCTGATAAATATAAAGATGCCCGGATCATTTTCAAGGATTTTGAGCGCTCCAACTGGACCTGGGATGAGACTGCCAAAGCTTATTACTGGCATCGGTTCTACTCCCATCAGCCTGACCTGAATTATGACAATCCTAAAGTGCGGCGGGCGATCATGGACGTGGTTGACTTTTGGTTCGACCTGGGGGTTGATGGACTGCGTCTGGACGCGGTCCCTTATTTGTACGAAAAAGAAGGAACGAATTGCGAAAATCTCCCGGAGACCCACGCTTTTCTAAAAGAGCTGCGCGCGCATGTTGAAAAAAAGTTCAAGGATAAAATGCTCCTGGCCGAAGCAAACCAGTGGCCGGAAGACGCCCTGGAATATTTCGGCAAGGGTGATGAATGCCACATGGCCTTTAACTTTCCGGTCATGCCGCGCATGTTCATGTCGGTGCAGATGGAAGATCGTTTTCCTTTAGTCGATATTTTTGATCCGCCACTGGAAATACCGAAAGCATGTCAGTGGGCGCTTTTTTTGCGCAATCATGATGAGCTGACCCTGGAAATGGTCACAGACGAAGAGCGCGATTACATGTACCGCGCTTATGCCACGGATCCGCGCACCAGGATCAATTTGGGCATCCGACGCCGCCTGGCGCCGCTTCTGGGGAATAACCTGCGCAAGATCGAGCTGATGAACGTACTTTTGGTCTCTTTGCCCGGCACGCCGGTCCTTTACTATGGTGATGAGATCGGCATGGGTGACAATTATTATCTGGGAGATAGGAATGGGGTCAGAACGCCCATGCAGTGGGGTTCTGACCGCAACGCGGATTTTTCAAATGCCAGCCCGCATAAGCTTTATCTTCCTGTGGTCACTGATCCGGAATACCATTATGAGGCGATCAATGTTGAGAACCAGGAGGCTCATATGTCTTCGATGCTCTGGCGCATGAAACGTCTCCTGGCCATGCGAAAGAATTTTAAGGCCTTCAGCCGCGGCAGTATCAAGTTCCTCTCCTCTCAAAATCCTAAGATCCTGGCCTTTATCAGGGAATATGAAGGCGAAACGATGCTGAGCGTGACGAACCTGTCGCGTTTTTCTCAGGCAGTAGAGCTTGATCTGGGTCAGTACGCCGGACTTGTTCCGGAGGAAGTTTTTAGTAATAATGATTTTCCAGTTGTCAGAGAAACGCCTTACCTCTTGACCATGGGTCCCCACAATTATTTTTGGTTCAAGTTGAGGAAGGAGGCGGTGGGGACTACCCTTGCCAAGGAAAGGGTGGTGCCGCTTCTGGAAATGAACGAGTTAAAAGAGTTGACCAGTGACCGGACGCTTCAAAAGATCAAAAAAGACGTGCTGGGAACATATTTAAGAAGCTGCAGATGGTTCCGCAGCAAGGGCCGAGTTATTCGTGGCATCAATATCTCTGAGATTGCCAGGAGCGATTCAGCCCATTTCCTGTTCCTTGAGGTCAGCTATAACGAGGGCCTGCCGGAAACCTATCTTTTACCCCTCTTTTATTTGTCGAAAGAAAAGGCGGCTGCAATTGAGCAGCAATTTCCGCAATCAGTCATTGCTCATCTTAAGGCAGGAGAAGAGGAGGGCGTGCTTTTTGATGGTGTCTATTGCGAAGGTTTCCAGAGGCACCTGCTTGATCTGATCGCTAAAAAGAAAAGATTCAAGGGAAAAAACGGAGAATTCATTGCTTATCCGGGGAGTCTCTACCGCTCGCTGTTGTCCGGTAAAACTCAACCGCTGAGTGTCTCAGTGCAAAAAGCTGAGCAGACCAATACTTCAATTAATTATGATGAAGCATTTATTCTAAAGCTTTTCCGCAAACTTGAAATGGGGATCCATCCGGACGTGGAGGTCGTCAGGGCCTTGACCGAAAAAGCCCGGTCCTCAGAAATCCCGCCTTTTGCCGGTACCCTGGAATATCGTCGCAAGGGAGCAGAGCCGATTTATCTGGCTTTGCTTCAGGCCTATGTTCACAATGAGGGGGATGCCTGGTCCTTTGCCCTGGACAATATGGGGCATTACTTTGAAAGGATCCTTTCCAGGAAGGAAGAGTTCAAAGAGGTGCCCAAAGTGCAGAATTTGCTCACCTGTTTAACCGGGGCTGAAGAAAATCCAGCGCTAAAAGAGGTTCTAGGCGGGATCTATCCGGAAATGATCGCTCTGCTGGGCCAGCGAACAGGGGAGCTGCATCTTTCCCTTTATTCCATATCAAATGACCCGGACTTTTCTGCAGAACCCTTCTCACAGCATTATCAACGATCGATTTTTCAATCAATGAGAAGCATGCAGCGCCAGTCTTTTTCATGTTTGCGCAAGTTCATGGACCGGCTGGCTGATGAAATAAAGGCAGAGGCTTCGGAAGTGCTTAAAGCCGAAAACCAGATCCTTGACCGCTTTTCAAAAGTAATGGGCAAGAAGATCTCGGCCATGAAGATCAGGATCCACGGAGACTTCCATCTTGGACAGGTCCTGTACACGGGTAAGGATTTCATGATCATCGATTTTGAGGGTGAACCGGCGCGCTCGCTCAGCGAAAGAAGGCTGAAACGCTCAGCCCTGCGCGATGTGGCAGGCATGATCCGCTCCTTCCATTACGCGGCCTATGCGGCGCTCTTTAATCATCCCGGACTGCGTCCGGAGGACAGGGTGTATTTAGAGCCATGGATCAAGGCCTTGTATAACTATCTGGGGGGGATCTATCTCTGCTCCTATCTTAAAACGGTTGGTAAAGCGGCCTTTTTGCCGCAGGAGCCGGAGGAGTTTCGCACTTTATTTGAGGCTTTTCTGCTGGAAAAGGCTGTCTATGAATTAGGTTATGAGCTGAACAACCGGCCGGACTGGGTGGTTATCCCAATCAAGGGCGTCAGTTATATCTTAAAGGGTGATAAGTGATTTTCAACAGGAAAAAAAAGATAATTCACGGCAAGTCGTTTCTGACCGAGCATGATATATATCTTTTTAAAGAAGGCAGTCATTTCAATCTTTACAACAAGCTCGGTGCGCACCTTGATGACAAAGGTGTTCTGTTCGCAGTTTGGGCGCCAAACGCAAAAAATATTTCTGTAGTTGGGAGCTTCAATGATTGGGATCCTGGAGCTCATTCCCTGGCGCCCCGCTGGGACGGCTCCGGTATCTGGGAAGGCTTTGTCCCTGATGTCAGGAAGGGCGAGATCTATAAGTACTGTATTGAGTCCAAGGAGAAGGGGTATAAGGTTGATAAAGGGGATCCATATGCTTTTGCCTGGGAAGTTGCGCCCAAGACCGCATCTGTGGTCTGGGACCTGGAATATGACTGGGCTGATGATGAATGGATGAAGAGCAGGGCTCGCCGAAATTCGCTTGCTTCTCCCATGTCAGTCTATGAAGTCCATCTTGGTTCCTGGCGCAGAGTGCTCGAGGAGAACAATCGCTCGCTCCACTACGGTGAATTGGCGCATCAATTGGTCGAATATGTCAAAGAAATGGGCTTCACCCATGTTGAATTCCTGCCGGTGATGGAGCATCCCTTTTTTGGCTCATGGGGTTATCAGACCAGCGGCTATTTTGCTCCATCCAGCCGCTACGGCACGCCGCAGGATTTCATGTATCTGGTCGACCATCTTCATCAGAACGGGATCGGCGTGATCCTGGATTGGGTGCCGTCCCATTTCCCGTCTGATGAGCACGGCCTGGCTTTTTTTGACGGCACACATTTATTTGAGCACGCTGACCCTAAACAGGGCTTTCATCCTGACTGGAACAGCTATATTTTTAATTACAGTCGGCCTGAAGTCCAGGATTTTCTGATCAGCAGCGCCATGTTCTGGCTGGATAAATATCATATTGACGGCCTGCGCGTGGACGCGGTGGCTTCCATGTTATATCTGGATTATTCCCGTAAAGAAGGGGAGTGGATCCCTAATAAGCTTGGCGGCAGAGAAAACCTGGAGGCGATCGAATTCCTCAAGCGCTTGAACAGAACAGTATACGGAAATTTCCCTGATGTCCAGGTGATCGCCGAAGAATCAACCTCCTGGCCCATGGTGACCAGGCCGGCGCACGTGGGAGGTTTGGGTTTTGGCCTGAAATGGGATATGGGCTGGATGCATGACACTTTAAAATATATGTCCGAGGACCCGGTCCACCGCAAATACCATCATGACCAGTTGACTTTCAGTATCTGGTACGCTTTTTCTGAGAATTTTATGCTCCCTCTTTCCCACGACGAAGTTGTTCATGGCAAGGGCTCCTTGATCGGTAAGATGCCGGGAGACGACTGGCAGAAATTCGCCAATTTGAGATTACTTTACGGCTATATGTATACTCATACCGGTAAAAAGCTCTTGTTTATGGGTGGTGAGTTCGGTCAGTGGAGCGAATGGAACCATGACGCCAGCCTGGAATGGCAGTTGCTGCAATACGCCCCGCATCAGGGACTGCGCAAATGGTTGATGGACCTTAACCAGTTTTACCGCAGTGAGGCGGCTCTGCATGAGACGGATATTGAGAGTTCCGGCTTTGAGTGGATCGATTGTAAGGATTACGAGAAAAGCGTGATAGCTTATATTCGCCGAGCCAAGGATAGCGATGATTTTGTCGTAGTGGTATGCAACTTCACGCCTATGCCGCGCCAGAATTACAAGATCGGGGTTCCGGCTGCTGGCTTTTGGAAAGAAATACTGAACAGCGACGGGACGATCTATGGCGGCAGTGGCCAGGGCAATTTCCACCGCATCGAGGCAGCGCCGGTTTATTTGCATGGCTATGACCAGGCTCTATCTTTGACCCTGCCGCCGTTATCTGTTCTGGTCCTTAAGCCGGAGAGGGATCGTTGATGAAGCGTGAATTCAAAGTCTGGGCGCCTTTTGTTAAGAAGGTTGAGCTCAAAATAGTTGCGCCGGAAGAGCGGATCATCGGAATGCAGCCAGCGGACAAAGGTTATTGGAAAATCACGCTGGATGATGTCCAGCCCGGCACCCAATATTTCTATCGCCTGGATGGCTCGATCCTGCGGCCGGATCCCGCCTCGCGTTTTCAGCCCCAGGGTGTTCATGGCCCTTCTCAGGTGATCGATAATTCAAGTTTTAAATGGCGAGATAATAAATGGAAAGGTTTGGCAGCCAAAAAAATGATCATTTACGAGCTGCATGTGGGGACTTTCACCGAAGAGGGAACTTTCAAAGCAGTGATCCCCCGGCTGGATGAGTTGAAAGAGATCGGCATAAATACTATCGAGATCATGCCGGTGTCTCAATTCCCGGGGGAGCGCAACTGGGGCTATGACGGCGTTTATCCTTACGCTGTCCAGGATTCTTATGGCGGACCGGAGGGATTGAAAGAGCTGGTTAACGCGGCGCATCAAAAAGGTTTCAGCGTTATTCTGGACGTGGTCTATAATCATCTTGGTCCGGAAGGCAATTATTTTTTCGACTTCGGTCCTTATTTTGACGCCCTCCATAAAACCCCCTGGGGCGATGCGTTCAATTTTGATGATGCCTACAGCGATGAGGTCAGAAAATTCTTTGTTGACAACGCGCTTTACTGGTTTGAAAATTTTCATTTTGACGGTTTGAGATTAGACGCGATCCACGGCATCTATGGTTTTTCCGCCAAACCTTTTTTGGAGGAATTAGCAGAGACAATCGACAGCTATTCCAAGAAGAAAAAAAGAAAATATTATCTTATGGCAGAAAGCGATCTCAATGACATTAAAGTTACCCGGCCAGTTGACCTGGGCGGGCATGGCATTGATGTGCAATGGTGCGATGATTTTCACCACGCCCTGCACACGCTCATCACGGGGGAGAAGATCGGATACTATGTCGATTTTGGAATTATTGAGCAGTTCGTCAAGACCCTGAGCCAAGGCTTTATTTATTCCTGGGAGTATTCGCTTTTCCGCCATCGCCGCCACGGCAGTTCTTCCGGGGACATGCCCGCGGATCAGTTCATCGTCTTTTCGCAGAACCATGACCAGGCCGGCAACCGCATGCTGGGGGAGAGGCTTTCCCAGTTGACGTCGTTTGAAGGCTTGAAGCTGGCCGCGGGCGCGGTCCTGCTCTCGCCTTATGTTCCTTTGCTTTTCATGGGTGAAGAATACGCGGAAAACAATCCATTTCTTTACTTTGTCAGCCACTCAGACTTAAAATTGGTTGAGGCGGTCAGGGAGGGCAGGAAAAAGGAATTTGCTGGTTTTCATCTGGATGATAAGCTCTTTTCTGATCCCATGGCTGTGGGGACATTTCAGAGATCAAAACTTGATTGGGGAAAAAGAAAAGAGGGCGAGCACAAGGTCATGCTTGATTATTATAAAGAATTGATCAGGCTGCGCCACAAGATGCCTGCCTTGGCCAACCTGAGTAAGAAGGATTTGGAAGTGAAGGGCACGGAAAAAGAGCGTGTTGTTTATATGCGGCGCTGGCACAAAAAGAGCCAGGTCCTTTGCCTGATGAGCTTTAATGATTGCTCAAAATCAATTAAAATTAGGCTGCCTGCCGGCAGATGGAAAAAGATCTTTGATTCAGCGGATGAAAAATGGTTGGGTGCTGGTCCGGAACTGCCGGAGAAGATTACTGCCGGCCAACAGATCAGGTTAAGGCCTTTTAATTTTGCGGTTTACAAAAAATGAATAAATATATTTGCATACATGGGCATTTTTATCAGCCGCCGCGAGAGAACCCCTGGCTGGAGGTGGTGGAGCTCCAGGACTCGGCCTGGCCCTACCATGACTGGAACGAGCGGGTGACGGCGGAATGCTACGCCCCCAACACCGCTTCGCGCATCCTTGACGATGCCGGGCGGGTGGTCGACATCGTCAATAATTATTCCAAGATCAGCTTCAATTTTGGCCCGACGCTCCTGGCCTGGTTGGAGAAGAACGCGGCGGATGTTTATGGGGCGATCCTGGAGGCGGATAAGAGCAGCCTGCAGCGCTTTTCCGGCCACGGCTCGGCCCTGGCCCAGGTCTACGGCCATATGATCATGCCGCTGGCCAACTCCCGCGACAAGCGCACCCAGGTGGTCTGGGGCATCAGGGATTTTGAACGCCGTTTTAAGCGCAAACCGGAAGGCATGTGGCTGGCGGAGGCAGCGGTCGACCTGGAAACGCTGGAGGTGCTTGCCCAGGAGGGGATCAAATTCACGCTCCTGGCTCCCGGCCAGGCCCGTCGCGTGCGCAAGATCGGCGGCCGCAGCTGGCGTGACGTTTCGGGGCAGCGCGTGGACCCCAAGATGCCGTATCTCTGCAGGCTGCCTTCGGGCAAAAGCATCGCCATCTTCTTTTATGACGGCCCGATCAGCAATGATATCGCCTTTGGAAAACTCCTGGTCCGTGGCGAGCATCTCGCGGACCGGCTCAGGGGTGCTTTTGTGGAAAAGCAGGGAGGCCCCCAGCTGGTCAATATTGCCACTGACGGAGAGACCTACGGCCATCATCACCGCTTCGGTGACATGGCCCTGGCGTACTGCCTCCATCACATCGAAGCCAACGACCTGGCCCGGATCACCGTCTACGGCGAATATCTGGAACAACAACCCCCTACTCATGAGGTGGAGATCCATGAGAACTCTTCCTGGAGCTGTGTCCACGGGGTGGCCCGCTGGAAAGAGGCCTGCGGCTGTTGTTCCGGCAGCAATCCCGGCTGGCATCAGGATTGGCGGGCGCCCCTGCGCCAGGCCATGGACTGGCTGCGCGACAAGTTGATCGAGCTGTACGAAAAGGAAGCGCCGCAGTATCTTAAGGACCCCTGGCGGGCGCGCGACGATTATATCGATGTCATCCTGGACCGTTCCCCGTCCAGCGTTGTGCGGTTTTTGCAGGCGCACGCCGCCCGGGAGCTGGACGCTGAAGATAAGGTCAAGGCCAGGAAGCTCTTGGAAATGCAACTCTACGCCATGCTCATGTTTACTTCCTGCGGCTGGTTCTTTGACGAGGTTTCAGGTATTGAAACCGTCCAGATCATCCTTTACGCGGCGCGGGCGCTGCAACTGGCCAGGGAGACCGCGGGCTGGGACCTGGAGCCGGAATATCTCAGTCTGCTGGAGCGTGTCCCTAGCAATATCCCTGAATTCGCTACCGCGGCCGGCGTTTATGGGCGCCTGATCAGGCCCGAGATGCTGGACCTTCTGCGCGTGGGCGCGCATTATGCCATTGCCTCGCTCTTTGCCGGCTCCCCGGAAAAGGTGGATCTTTTCTGTTATTCGGCTCAGAGCGAGATCTATGACCGGCTGGAGTCCGGCAGGCAGAAGCTGGCGGTGGGCCGGGCCAGGTTGTGCTCCAACATCACCGGGGAGGACAGAGTTGTCAGCTTCGCGGTCGTGCATTTTGGCGACCAGAACATCATGGGCGGGGTCAAAGAATACGCGGGCGACGGTGAATTCGAGGGATTGCGCCGGACCATCAGCGCGGATTTTTCCGGGAACAAGATGCCCGACGTCATTTCCCACATCGATCGTTTCTTCGGCCAACACAGCTACTCGCTCTGGCACCTCTTCAAGGACGAACAGCGGCGCATCCTCAATCAGATCGCGGAGCCGTCCATCGGAGAGGTGGAGAGCTCGCTCTGGCGCAGCTTCAAGGACCACCAGCCACTGATGGAGGCCATGAACAAGCTCAGGATCCCGCTTCCCCGCGCCTTCTACGCCACGGCCAAGTTCGTGTTCAACCGTGAGCTGCGCAAGCTTTTGCTGGAAGAAGAGGAAACGGACCTGGGAAAACTGCGCCTGCTGGTCAGTGGGGTGCAGCTCTGGCCGATCAAGCTGGACAAGAAGACCCTGGGCTATGCCGCGACCCAGCGCATCAACAAATTGATGGAGTGCTTGAGCACTGCCCCGGCTGACCGGGGATTGTTGGAAAAGATCGACACCCTGCTCGAGATCTTCAACCAGGCGCCGCTGGAGCTGCCGCTGGACCTGTGGAAGGCCCAGAACATATACTTTTCTCTGTATAAGGAAAATAAGGCAAAGGACCTCGATCTCTTCAAGAGGATAGGCGATCAACTCAGGGTCAAGGTCGGCTGATGAAGATTCCTTGCGCCACATATCGTCTCCAGTTCAATCCCGCCTTCACTTTTGAGCAGGCCGCGGAGATCATTGATTATCTGTATGAGCTGGGGATATCGGACCTTTACGCCTCACCCATATTTAAGGCAAGAAAGGGGAGCAGCCATGGCTATGACGTGACCGATCCCGGCCAGATCAATCCCGAATTGGGCGGCCAGGAAGCCTTTGAACGGCTGTCCGATCGCTTGAGAAGCCTGGACATGGGCTGGCTGCAGGACATCGTTCCCAACCACATGGCGTACGATCCCGGCAACCGGATGCTGATGGAT
>Ga0209536_100013639_pt1 | contig 11707 bp, 6 predicted proteins | sample DeeMarSeWOR28_12_FD_187461 | JGI IMG/M metagenome (GOLD analysis project Ga0209536, IMG submission 187461) | Marine sediment microbial communities from White Oak River estuary, North Carolina - WOR-2-8_12 (SPAdes) (version 2) | ecosystem: Environmental > Aquatic > Marine > Intertidal zone >... | reverse complement strand
TTGTCATATTAATGTTCCGAAAAAAAGGATGGCGGCATAAGTGTTGTAGCAAAAAAGCGTTCCGCAATCGGAACGTTTTTTTGACAACCACTATAAATCGTATTTCTGGAGAAATGAAAAGTGGAATCAATTCGGATCCTGGGAACTGGCTCAGATGTTCCGCCTAAACGGCTGACCAATTTTGATCTGGAAAAAATGGGCCTAGATACAACCGACGAGTGGATTCGCAAGCGCACTGGCGTGGTGGAGCGCAGAATTGCTGATCCGGATATCACGGCAGCCGACCTGGGTTGCGCGGCTTCACAAACGGCGTTGGCGGCGGCTGGCCTGACTGCGAAAGACATCGACTTAATCATCATGGCCACCATTACGCCGGATACTTGCTGTCCGTCGGCCGCAAACTGGCTGCAGGCCAAACTGGACGCCCCCCAGGCGGTCACCTTTGATGTGACCGCAGCCTGTTCCGGATTTATTTTCGGCTTAAATGTGGCCGAACAATATTTAAAAAATAAAGCCTACACACGTGTTCTGGTGGTGGCCGCTGAGATCATGACCCGCACTCTTAATTGGAAAGATCGCGCCTCCTGCATTTTATGGGGCGACGGTGCCGGCGCTGCGGTACTGGCGCTGGGAACGGATGGCCACGAAATTCTATCCACCCACATCCACACAGACGGTGCCAATGGCCAGGATCTGTTGCTTCCCGGCGGCGGTTCAAAAACCACGCCGATTTCCCATGAAAGTGTCGATCAGGGCCTGCACGACCTCAAGCTGATCGAAGCCAGTTTGAGTTTCCGCGTGGCGGTGCGGCATTTCATCGACGCCATAAATGAAGCCCTTGAATTCAACAATCTAACGGTCGATGATGTCAGCTGGTTTATTCCCCATCAAGCCAACATCCGCATGTTTCAAAATATTGCCAGATCGCTAAAAATCCCCTTCGATCGCTTTTATCTGACGCTGCAAAAATATGGCAATATCTCCTCGGCCTCCTGTGCGATTTCCCTGGATGAGGCTGTCCGTGACGGTAGTATCAAAGCCGATGATGTCATCTGTTTGCCGGTTTTCGGCGGCGGACTGACCTGGGGCAGTGCACTGATCCGATGGTAGTCTATCGAGCCGAATCGTCACCTGAAAAAAATCATCTATGAACCATTATCGAAGACGAGGGCGAAAATGATGCAGCGTTCTTCCACTCGCACGGATCGTCGTCCTCGTTAGCCAGATGCACATCAAAGAAGCACCTTTCCATTCATTTTTATTTTTATTTGTCTTCGGGGAGACAACATCCTTATTCTGAAGCGCTCTGGCTGCCCCTTAATTTGGCGATAAACCGGCTAATCACTTCACGGATTTCTTTGATGCGAAAAACATAGCCGGCTAAAAGCATGAGCGCTGCAAACGCAATGCCGGTCACCAGCACAATCTGTAAACTGCCGCCAAATGTTGCTGCATCCATTCTGCTGAAGACTGTTTGCTTAAGTCCGACCAAACAAAGGCCCAGCACGATGCTCACAAAAATAATCTTCAGATAGGCTCGATAGACATCTCGGCTTCCGGCATTGCGGGTGCGCCGGTTCCAGAGGACATATAAAACGAACACCTGAAATACGGCAGACAGTGAAGCTGCCAGTGCGACCCCACGGGTACCGAGCAGTTTTAATCCCAACAGATACAAAGGAATGCTCAAGAGAACCGCCACAGTACCATATATTGCCGGAAAAAGGGTGTCCTGCATGGCATAATAAGCTCTGGGAACAATCGTGTTGGCCGCAAATGCGAAAGATCCCACCAGAAAAAAGATGAGCACAGCGGATGCCTGGCCCGTGGCGCTGGCGTCAAATTTGCCGCGTTGAAACAGTATTAAAACAATTTCGTGCCGCAACACCATCAACAGAACCGAAATGGGAATCACCAAAGACAGATAACGCAGCGTGTCGTTCAGCAATTGATTCAATGCTTCCAATTTGTTCTCGGCTACCAGACGGGCCATGAACGGATAGGAGGCCACACCAACGGCCTGACCAAAAAAGGCAACTAAAAGGAGCATGGTCCGTAAACTGTATTCTAAATCTGCAATACTGCCCGGCGGCAGGTAGCTGCCAAAAAATTTTAAAAAAATTTCCATAGAAAAAAACAGGGTCAATCCAAGCATCAATGGTAGGGTAAGCTTGATATATTTTATCAGATCCGGATGATTGAAATTAAAATTGGGCGCAAATTGCAGACCTGCTTTTTTAGCCCCCCAAAACTGAAGCACAAAATTACCGACGAACGCCCCTACCAGCACACCCCAGGAAAAACCTTCCATCCCGATTTTCGGCCCCAGCAATAGACCACCGGATATGATGCCCAGATTGTAGATCAGCGGTGCCAACGCCGGTATTAAAAATTTTTCTTTGGCGAATTGAACTGCCATAAAAAGACCGCCGCCGAAGAAAAAAAACTGTGCCGGCAAAATAATGCGGGTCATTCTGATAACATCCTGCTGAAAGACGGGTTCGGTTCGGCCACGAGCAATAAGGGCCACGATGTCCGGTGCATAGATCATCCCGATCGCAATTAACAACAGCAAAAGAAGTCCAAAGCTACTGAAAACGACCGAAAAAACATTCCATCCATCCGCTTCGCGCCTGTCTGCAAGATACCGGGAAAAAATCGGAATAAAGGTGATTGAAAGAAAACCGCTGGCGACAATGTGATTTAATATTTCAGGAATGACAAAGGCCACTTGATAGGCATCGACTTCTGCGCTGCGACCACCGATATAGGCGATCACCACCAACCTGAAAAATCCGGCCAGACGGCTTAAAAAAACAGAGGCCATCATGATCAGCGCGGCCATTCCCAATTTTTTGTAGATTGAAGAAGACATCCCCATTGCCGTTTTACACCGGTATGCGTTTAGACATTACTGCAGTTGTTCAGAAGGCTTTATCAGAAAGCACCGCAGAAGGCAAAACATCATAGACTTGCTTTTGAGGGCTTTTGACCCCATATTTTGACATTAACAGAACAGACTCAAAAATCAGGCTTCCCTACCAAATGATGCTCAAAAGGTCGATTCTTGACAGGATTCGGCAGATCTTTTAAACTGAAAATTGTCATGACCAAAAAGGAAATCATTTCACAGAAAATAACGGCGCTCTTCGTTTACGGACGGCCTCCGTTGGTCTTTGCCGGTTTGATCTGCGCCATTGCCGTCATGTGGACGCAAAACCCGGTCATGTATACGATCGGCGTGGTGTTTTTGTTTATTTCCATGAGTTTTGATCTGGTTGATGGCTGGTTTGCCGCCCGTTTTGAGCTCCACCCGCCATTGGCGCAACTGGCCGACCGCCTGATGGATAAACTGGTCTACTCCATCATATTTCCGCTGCTGGCCGTCGGTGTCATGTGGCGCGTACATTTTAGTTCACCAGACCCCACCCGGGGAGAAATGCTGCATGCCATCCTGGTTCTATTGTTAACGGTGGCGGTTTTAATCCGGGACAACTTTGCGCACTTTATGCGCGGCTTTGCCGTTCGGCATGATCAGGAGCTTGAATACAAGGAGTTTACCCGTCTGCGGACCATTGTTGCCGCCCCGGTGGGCGCGTTGCTATATGCCTATGCGTTTTATGTACCCGAGGGACCGCCCTCAAAAATCTATTTCTGGATATCGTGGCTGGGGAATCTGCCGCTGCGGGGCTTATTTTTTATCGAAATCATTTTTTTGATCATCACCTTCGCCTCCATTGCCGGTTATGTCCGCAAGTATGGTCGCTTGTGTCTGGACGAGCTGTGTCTGGGAAATGAGCAGATGCGACGCCGCATTTTGGCCTTCTTTCCCAATGCATTGACCCTCATGAATGCCATGATGGGACTGCTGGCCGTATTTTTTGCCTATCAGGGACGCATCCGGGAAGCGTCACTGTTCTTGATCGGTGCCGCCTTATTTGACAAACTTGACGGCGCTGTGGCCCGCAAGCTGGGTCTGACGGAACCATTCGATACAGAAAAGCCGCAAGAGTCCATCAGTTTTGGAAGTCTGCTTGACGACATCTCTGATGCGGTCAGTTTTTGTATCGCACCGGCCTGGATTTTTTATATCACACTCTCCGGCCATCCGGACCCGGTTCTTCAAAAATTACCACTAGGCTGGATTGCCTGGCTATATGCCCTGCTGGGAATTGGGCGCCTGATTTATTTCACGCTGGACAAATCACCGATTCCTGGCTTTTTTAAGGGCATGCCCACGCCGGCAGCCGCTTTGCTGGTGATGTCGGGTTTGATCATTTTTGGTCAGGCCATAAATGACGGCTCCGACTGGATCCGATTCTGGGGCATTTTTTGTTTTGGATTGGTCATTGTGGCTTCCCTGCTGATGAACGCCTATCCGCTGCGATATCTGCACCTGGGTCGCTTTATGAGCCGGCACCCCTGGTTTGGGCGTGGAACGCTGATAGTCATCTTCTCCGTATTTACACCCTATTACGGTCAAGCCTGCCTGACTTACATGCTGCTGTATACCCTATCGCCCCTGGTCACCTGGCGCATCGATCCGGAGATCGCCGCCCAGGAAACCCGCACCAAACCGGCCATACCGTAACAGCGATTTTAAAAATATATGATAAAGGTTATCGGTTAGCCGGTTTAGCCCGTTGCCCGTTTGCCCGCAAACAGACCATCAGACATATTTCAGATTTTAACAGGCTTAATCCCGCTTTGCGGGGACCTTCGGCCGGCTAAACGGGCTCAACCGGCTAAACGGGTTCAACCGATTTAGGCACAAATTGGCGCTTATGGAAACCTGGTATCAACAGTTTCAAAGTCAAAAAAATATCCATCAGGCTGCAACTCAATGGGTTCCGGCACGGCCCAGCTGCCTCCCATGGCGCGATGCAGATTGACGCGGTTGGTTAAAATACTCAAATCCACCTGCGCCAGATTGTCCTCAGCTGTAAAACGCGTTTGCTGGGCGTCGAGCACGTCCAAATACTGGATCAATCCCTTAATATAGCGGTTTTCAGCCACCCGCTGGGTCGCACGGGCCTCTTCTAAAAAAACCACCTCTCGTTGCCGTCGCTCAAGCTGTTTTTGGCGGGTTAACAACGCCCCTTCCACTTCGGCAAAGGCATTTAAAACCGTATTGGCATAATCCGAAACCGCTTGATCATACTGGGCTTCAACACCGCGTTGGCGGGCTTTCAGGCGGTCAGCATTCACAAGGGGTTGCGTCACACCGCTAGCGAAATTCCAGATAACGCTGTCACTTTTAAAAAGCCGGTCTTTACCGTCAGCATTCCAGCCGTAACTGCCGGTTAGGGTAATCTGTGGAAAGCGGTCGGCTTTGGCGGCACCGATCAGCTCGTTTATGGCCTGTAATCGCAGCTCTGCTGCACGAATATCAGGCCGTTTGAGCAACAAAGTCGACGCCAGACCGCTCGGTACCGGATCTGGCTGACGGTAGTAATCCTGGGGCTGGGTTCGGGCCGGCCGGGTTTCCGGATAGCGGCCCAGTAAAATCGCAAGCTGCTGTTGGGTGATTCCCAATTCCTGCTGCAATTGAGGAACACGGACCTGGGCACCGGCCAGGATGCGCCGCGCCTGGCGGACATCTAATGCCGAAGTCAAGCCTCGGCGATAACGGGTTTCGACAAATTGCAAACTGCGTTCAAAAGCGGCGATGCTCTCAGCGGCAATCTGCAGTCGCCGTTCAAAGGCTTCGATCTGCAAATACAGGTTGATGGTTTCAGCGACCAGAGTCTGGGCAATCGTCCGCCGGTTGGCTTCGTCAACCAGAATATCATTCCAGGCCGCTTTGGAGGCTTTGGCCAGACGGCTCCACAGATCAATTTCAAATAGGGCCAGAAACGACACCTGATGGGTGGTAATGGTCTCACCACGTCCGACATTGACACCGCCGAAACGGCGTCTATCCCAGTCATAATCAAAATTAACTTGTGGCCAGCGGTCGGCACTTACCTGAACAAACTGGGCCCGGGCCTCCAATATACGGGCTGCAGCCTGTTTCAAATCCCAGTTATACACCAATACCGCCTCAACCAAGCGGTTGAGCTCAGGATCATTGAAATCCTCCCACCAGCGATCGGCAATCACCGTATCGGCAGTGGATTTGACCGAATCCTTCTGGAAATATTCCGGGATTTCGACATTGATATCAGGGCGCTGATAGTGCGGGCCCAGGTTAATACATCCGATCAGGCCTATCAGCATAATGCCCATCGTGCTGATCAGAAAATATCGACGCGACATGGCTCTGCCTCCTTTGGCTTGGCATCCAATCCATTGATTTTATTTAATTATTAGAAACTAAAGCGTTGTATAAAACCCTTGTTTTAATGTCAAGCCCAGCCATGTTTTCAGCTGTTTGACATAAATGTGCGTAGCGCCTTCTATTATTCTCATCATGTTGAAATTATTGCAATTTTACAAATTCGGCGACGATACGCAACGGTAGACATCGACCCCAGATAACACACCCGGCAGAAACCGTCACGGATACAAATGGATCGAATTTGATGATTTAAGCACATAAGCCTTGCATGTATTTTCAAATTAAAGTAATAGGAAAACCACGTCAAAGCTTTACTTGGAGAGGCACACATTGCGCCTCGAAATATGGGCAGACGCTTAGCAAGACCTTCCGGAAATCCCGGCCTTTTGATTTGGGCCATAACGCCATGAGACCGGGCATTATCTTTTTGCCAACCTTCGGGTGACCGGATATTTGGACGATGAACGCCATCATCAGGTTACAGGCCAGCTATGGCATGAACCGAATATTGGGCCACAATCATTCCCGATGGAAAATTTTATAATTCGTGCTAATTAAAAACGCATCGTAAAGCTAGTCTAAATTTCAACATAGAAACATCAATACAAAACGCGGTAGCCAACAGGGTCGTATTGAAGCTCAATTAAAGGCAAAAAACTAATCCGACACTTCGTCTTTGAGGAAAGTTACAATGAGTTTTACGGATAGCAAATCGAATTCAGAAAAATATTGTATAGGGATTGATGCGGGATCGGTGAGCCTTAACTGCGTGATGATTAATCATAATAAAGAAATTGTTTATGAATCTCCTTACAAGCGTCATTTGGGCAAAGTTGAAGATGAAGTATTCAGACTTCTCGATACACTTTATCGAAAATTTGGGCAAGAAAATGTCACGGCCGTCGCTTTCACAGGGAACCATGGCAAAAAAATCAGCGACGAGCTGAGTACCTATTATGAATTTGAAACAATTAGCCAAGTAATAGGATCATTATTCATCAATGATGAAGTCAAAACAATTATAAGTATGGGGGGACAAGATACTTCACTTTTACAAATACATCACGAAGTGGATGGTTGGGAGCTACAGTATTTTAATACAAACGGGCCCTGTGCATCTGGAACGGGATCGTTTATCGATCAACAGGCACAAAGACTGGCAACGGCTATTTATGAAAAGAAAGCCAATATATCTGAAGACCAAATTAATAAAATCTTAGACGATTTCGTCCAGCTTGGGCTCAAAAGCCAGAAGCCGGCCGACGTTGCCTGCCGATGTACCGTTTTTACAAAATCCGATATGATACATCTTCAGAACAAAGGTGAGAAGCTCGAAGATATCATCTATGGATTGCATTTGGGAAATGCCAGAAATTATATGAGTACGCTGGTAACCAATCGTGTCCTCGAAGATCCGGTGATATTTATTGGCGGACTTTCCATGAATGAATTGCAGGTGCGTGCTTTCAGGCGTTATTTCCCAAATTTGATCATACCCGAATATAATGTTTCCTTGGGCGCCTTGGGTGTGGCGCTGCAAGCCTTAGCGGAAGGAATAGAAAACAGCCCCAAAATAGATGGTATCGGGGATATCTTTAGAGAAGAAAAATTAGAATTGCCTATAGCTGAAAAATTACAGCTCAAAAAGACATCTTTCCCATCTGATAACGCGGTTCGCAAAAGGTTTTTGACAAAGAAAATACCCGTATATCTTGGCATCGATGTTGGCTCCACCACCACAAAATACGCTCTAATCGATCAAGATAAAGAAATAATTCACAAAAATTATGTTCATACGCAAGGAAAACCCATTGAAGTAACTCAAAATCTACTTAAAAAGCTAAGTGAAGGGATTAGTGATAAAATCGACATAAAGGGCACTGCAACTACAGGTTCAGGGAGAAATGTGGTCGGCGATTTTCTTAATGTGGATTTGATTATTGATGAAATCACAGCTCATGCCAGAGGTGCGGTGGAGATTGATCCTGACGTTGATACCATCTTTGAAATTGGAGGACAGGATTCAAAATATATCTATATTGCCAACACGTATCCTCTTGATTTTGATATGAACAAAGTCTGTGCAGCAGGTACCGGCAGCTTTCTTCATGAATTGGCCAATAAATATGGTATCAACATCGTTGGCGAATTTCAGGATATTGCTCTCTCATCAGGCCGACCGATTAAGCTGGCCGAACGCTGCACGGTTTTTATGGAATCGGATCTGGTTTCCTACCACCAGAAAGGGATGGAGCAAAAAGACCTCATGGCCGGTCTATGTTATGCAATAGTATACAATTATCTCAATCGGGTGGTTGGCAAAAGAAAAATAGGCCAAAAAGTGATGTTCTTAGGTGGGCCATCGCTCAACAAAGGTGTTGTCGCCGCATTTGAAAATGTGCTCGGACGAGGCTTAACAGTCCCCAAGCACAGGGAGGTCTTAGGTGCCTACGGAGCCGCCATTAGCGTGCAGGAAAAGATGTTAACAGAAAATAAAAAATCAAGCGTCTTCCGCGGATTAGATAGCGCAATCAATGATCGCATGACTTATAAGGATAAAATATGTCGTGCTGACGCCAAGTGCCACAATCAATGCAAGCTTAAGATTTATGATTTCGATGGACGCAAAAGCATATGGGGCGGGGAATGTGGCCGATACGAAGTGAGCCATAGACAAGGAGACAAGCAAGAGAACTTTTTTCAATTAAGACAAAATATTTGGCATAACCATATTGCGAGGGTTTATTCTGAATTAAAGGAACAACCCTTGATGGAGGTTGACGGTCGACCGACAATAGGGATGCAAAGAACTCTCTATACGATTCATACTGGGATCTTATGGGCTCATTTCTTTGATCAATTAGGGTTCAGGCTTGTTCTGACACGCCCAACAGATAGTGAAATTTCCAGTGATGGGATCGAAGCAATGGTTTCAGAAACCTGCTACCCCATAAAGGTTTCTCACGGGCATATAAAGGCGCTTATTGGGAAAACAAGATATTTATTTTTACCCTCTGTTGTCGATATGCCAACGCCCAATGAGCAAGAAACTGGATTCTATTGCCCTTTAGTCCAGTCTAATTATTACATGACGAAGAGTTCACTTGATTTAGACGAAAACGTGGTTTTTCATCCCGTTATTCACTTAAAAAATGATCTTGATACCTTGGCACTGGAAATGTCAGAGCAACTCCCCTCAAGGCGAGGATTTCGCAAGTCAAGTGTAAAGAAAGCCCTTGAGCATGCCTGGAGACGGCAAGAAAAATTCAACAAAGAACTTTTTGCAAGGGGAAAGGACTTTTTTGAATCGCATGACCCAGACCGTCCACTCGTTATTGTTACAGGCCGACCTTATAATCTCTACGATGATCGGTTAAATTTAAAGCTTGGGCATAATTTAGCCAAAATTGGCGTTACAGCTTTGCCAATGGATTTTATAGATGTGCGTTCCATCGATTTATCCGATTTCCCCTCGATGTATTGGGGATTGGGGGCTCAGATTCTGAGGACAGCAAAGTTTATAAAAAGTCATCCCAACTATTTTGGGCTGCATATCACCAATTTCAGTTGTGGACCTGATTCTTTTCTTGAGCATTTTTACAAATATATTATGGGAGATAAGCCTTACCTCATTTTAGAATTGGATGAGCACAGCGCAGTCGCTGGAGTGATGACCAGGCTGGAAGCATATAAAAATGTCATCGAAAACACTATGAAGAGAGCAAACGCTGTGTCACCTAAAAGGCAAGAAATTATAAGCTATTAAGGCAAAACATGGAAGCAAAGAAAATTCATACATTCCAATCTATTTCTGACAACGTCGGTCAATTTAATCTTCAGGAGAAAACTTTTTTAATTCCAGAGATGGCCCGGATAGGTTGCCATCTTCTTGCAGGTGCGTTCAGGGGTTTTGGCATAAATGCCATCGTTATCGAAACCTATAAAGGCCTAGATCTTGGGAAAGAATTTACCTCGGGCAAAGAGTGCTTCCCCTGTCAAGTCACCACGGGCGACATTCTATATTTTCTAAAAAAGGAAAAGGAAAGATTAGGTAATAATTTTAACACCGAAAATTATATCTATTTTATGCCTGAAGCAACCGGCCCCTGTCGTTTTGGGATGTACAATAAATATCAAAGGATCGTTTTAGATTCCTTTCCGGAACTCAGAAAATTAAAAATCGGCTCACTGACCACGGGGAATGCGTATTCATTAGATGGAATGATTGATGAAGACTCAGCCAAGGAGCTGAGAAAAGTGGCTTATTTTTCTGTGATCATTGGAGATGCTCTTGACAGACTCCTTTGGAGAATCAGGCCTTACGAGAAGGAGCCCGGCATGACCGATGACTTCATAGAACGCGCCATGAATCATATGAGTGACGCCTTTGAAACCTATGGTCCAGAGTCTAATTTTGAACAAATCCTCGATGAACTGGAAAAAATAACCGTTGAAGGAAAATCGATTATCGATCCGACAATTGCGCGTAAACCCCTGATCGGCATTGTCGGGGAGATCTATTTGAGAACACATACATATTCCAATCAGGATCTGGCACGAACGTTAGAAAAATTTGGTGCCGAAGTTGTTATTTCATCTCTAACCGAGTGGATGGATTTCACCGCCTATGAAAACTCAAGGTTGTCTAAAATAGAACTTCGACGACATTTGAAACAGTTTAGAACCGATAGATTAAAACGAATTCTTAAAGATATATTAAATTATGACATTACGCTATTTTACCAACAGAAAAAACAAAAAGATGTTTACAAGCTGCTAAACTCCCACATTGACCTGCCTGAGGCGCATAGAGTTGCTGACCTGGAAAAAATCATCAAGAAATACGATTTGTATTCTTTTGACATCGGTACCGAAGCCTGCTTGAGCATTGCAGGTCTCGTAGAATATGCCAAAGAAGCATATAATGGCGTTGTCAATGTTTATCCATTCACATGTATGCCCGGCACAATCACTTCAGCAGTTATTAAGCCTATTATGAATCGTTTGGAAATGCCTTTTTTAGACGCCCCCTATGACGACAGCTACCAACCCGGCAGAGAAGCGACCATAAGAACATTTATGTATCAGGCTCAGCAACATTTTAAACGTAATGGACGTAAGAGCCATTAAGCTTAATACACAGCTGTCACGACACAGGGCGCCCAACGCAAAGGATAAAAATTGTCGCATGCTCTGCACATCCAAAAGACTTTAAACTTTCATCATATCAGTGTATCAAACGTGAGTGTTATTGCGTTCTCCGGAACCCATGGTACCCTTGCGAGCCGCAAATGAATGTTGCTGCAAATTTGCTGGCGACCGGCCCCTATCGGTAAATGGCAAATAAATCGATCTCCGTCTTTTCATTGATAACAACTTTATTTCTTTTTATGGGTCATTACTATAAATCTGTCAGCATATGCAGAG
>Ga0209536_100013638_pt1 | contig 11709 bp, 12 predicted proteins | sample DeeMarSeWOR28_12_FD_187461 | JGI IMG/M metagenome (GOLD analysis project Ga0209536, IMG submission 187461) | Marine sediment microbial communities from White Oak River estuary, North Carolina - WOR-2-8_12 (SPAdes) (version 2) | ecosystem: Environmental > Aquatic > Marine > Intertidal zone >... | reverse complement strand
CTCGGGCTCGGGCTTCTTGGTGACGCTCTTCATCAGCATGCGATAGATCCAGTACGCGAGCCCGACGAGGAGCGCGATCTTGAGCACCAGCCAGAGGAAGCCGAGCACCGCCCCGAGCAACGGCAGGATGAACGCCCAGAAGATCTGCCAGGCTACGTACCCGCCGACGCCGACGGCACCGATGATCAAAACAGGTCGCAACATGAACAACCTCGAAGTGAGTCTGCTGGATCATACTACGGGTACGCGGCGCGCGGGTTTCGTTCCGCCGGCCGGCGACATGGTCGGGGTACGGGACCGGGCGGCGGCGGCGGTGGGTTGTCCTTACGCAAGTCGTTTCCATGGTTAACTTTGTAGGGTTCGCGGGACATCGCGCATCGCCGGCCTCCTCCCACCGCGCCCTCCAATCCCGCACACCGTGAATCCCGACGGAGGAGCACACTCGATGAGACGACTGATCGGAGCCCTGCTCCTGCTCGCCGCGGCTACCGGAGCCGCCGCGCAGCAGGACGGCGGCATCTTCCCGTTCGACTACCGCCTGGTCGAACTGGACAACGGGTTCAAGGCCTACCTCATCAACGCCGGTGCACCGGGGCAGATCGCGTACCTGTCCGTGGTCCGCACCGGGAGCCGCGACGAGGTGGAGCCGGGCAAGAGCGGGTTCGCCCACTTCTTCGAACACATGATGTTCCGTGGGACAGACAAGTACCCGGAGTACGACGCGATCACCGCCGGGATGGGCGCGGCGCGCAACGCGAACACGAGCAACGACCGGACGGCCTACTACCTCGTGGCGTCGAGCGAGTACCTCGAGCAGATCGTCGATCTGGAGTCGGACCGGTTCATGAACCTCAAGTACCCCGAGCCCGACTTCCGCACCGAGGCCGGCGCGGTCCTCGGCGAGTACCAGCAGGGCGCGCTGACCCCCGGCCGGTGGCTCAACGAGAAGATCCGGGAGACCGCCTTCGACCGGCACACCTACCGACACACTACGATCGGGTTCGAGGCCGACGTGCGCGCCATGCCGGAGGGCTACGAGTACTCGATCTCGTTCCACCGGCGGTTCTACCGGCCGGAGAACGTCGTGCTGGTCCTGGTGGGCGACTTCGACGCCGACGGCGCGGAAGCGCTCGTCCGGCAGTACTACACCGGCTGGGCGCCCGGCTATCAGGCCCCCGACATCCCGGTCGAGCCGACGCAGCGCGCCACGCGCCGGAAGATCGTCCGCTACCCGGGCCGCACCCTGCCGATCCTGAGCGTGAACTACAAGGCGCCGGCGTGGAGCGCGACCGACAAGGCCGCCGTGGCCCTCGAAGTGCTGGGGGAAGTGGCCTTCGGCCCCAACTCCGACCTCTACCGGAAGCTGGTGATCGACGAGCGCCGCGTGCAGTACTTGAGCGGCAACTTCGGACTCTCCCGCGATCCCGACCTCGCATCGATCGCCACGATGATCGTCCGTCCCGACGACGTCGCGGCAGTCGAGGGTGAGATCCAGGCGACGGTCGACCGGTTCAAGACCGAGCTCGTGGACGCGACGACGCTCGACGACACGAAGAGCAACCTGAAGTACGGCTTCCTCATGGGCCTCGAAACGGCTCAGAACGTCGCGTTCGCGCTGATCCCGTACGTCGTCAACACGGGCGGGATCGAAGCGGTGGACGCCTACTACCGCACGCTGGACACGATCACACCCGAGGACCTCCGCGCGGCCGCGGAGCGGTTCCTCGTGGACAGCGGAAAGACCGTGGTCACGATGGTGCAGGCGGGGGGTGAACGATGACGCGACGCATGACGATCGCCGCGGGCCTCGTGGTACTGAGCGCCTGCGCCGGGCAGCCGAAGGACACGATCACGGTCAGCGAGCCTGACTCCCCGTTCATCGCCTTCAACGTCTGGGTGAAGGCCGGCTCGCAGAACGACCCCGCCGGGAAGGAAGGCCTCGCGGCGCTCACGGCGGCGCTGCTCGCCGACGGCTCCACGACGGCGGACGCGTATGACCAGATCCTCGCGAAGCTCTACCCCATGGCCGCGGGGTACGGCTCGTCGGTGGACAAGGAGATGACCGTCTTCACGGGCCGTGTGCACCGGGACAACCTCGAGGCCTACTACACGCTGTTCAAGAACGCGCTCCTCAGCCCGGCCTTCGCCGAGGCCGACTTCGAGCGGATCAAGGCCCAGACGCTCAACTTCCTCGAGCGCTCGCGCCGCTACAACCGGGACGAGGAGCTCTCCAAGGAGTTGCTGTTCTGGATGGCGTACCGGGGCACGCCCTACGAGCACCCGGAAGAGGGCTACGTCGAGTCGGTGCAGTCCATCACGCTGGACGACGTGCGTGCCTTCTACGACCAGTATTACGCGCGCAACAACGTCGTGCTCGGTGTGGGAGGCGGCTATTCGGACGGGTTCGTGGAGCGGGTGCGCGCCGATTTCGATGCCCTGCCCGCGCGCACGGTGACGCCGGTCGCGCCGCCCCAGCCGGCGATGCCCGACGGCATCCACGTGCTGATCGTCGAGAAGCAGACCGATGCGTCCGCGATCTCCCTCGGCTTCCCGATCGATCTCCTGCGCAGCGATCCGGACTTCTACGCCATGATGGCGGTGAACTCCTGGTTCGGGGAGCACCGGAATTCCTTCAGCCACCTGTATCAGGTGATCCGCGAGCTGCGCGGGATGAACTACGGTGACTACAGCTACATCGAGGCGTATCCGGCCGGCTTCGCCACACAGGTGCCGCCGACCAACGTCTCGCGGCGCAGCCAGCTGTTCGAGATCTGGATCCGGCCGATCTCCCTCACCGCCCCGGGAACGCTGCACGACCGAACGCTCTTCGCGACCCGCGCCGCGGTGCGGGAGCTCCAGACCCTCGTCGACGGCGGCATGAGCCCGGGCGCGCTCGAGGCCGCGAAGGGATTCCTGCACAACTACACCGTCAACTGGGGCTCGACGATCAGCCGGCGGCTCGCCTACGCGATCGACGACGCCTTCTACGGCATGCCGGGCGCCGGGTTCCTGGCGTCGATCCGACCGGGGCTCGCCGCGCTCGACACGGCGACGGTCAACACGGCCATCCGTCGGCATCTGCAGTCCGGCAACATGTACGTGATCTTCGTCACGGCAGATGCGCAGGCGATGAAGCGAAAGTTGTTGAGCGGGGAACCGACGCCGATCACCTACGCGAGCGAGCAGTCCGCGGCGCACATGGCGGAGGATGCGCTGATCGCGGCCTATCCCCTGCCCGTACGGGAAGAGAACATCACGATCCTCGGGATCGACGAGGTATTCGAGCGCAGATGATCGAAGGGTTGCCACCGCCGGGACGCCGCAGCGAACCGCTGCTGGACGAAGTCGGCACGGCCATTGTCGCCGGGCGCGATGCCACGAGTTTCCTGTGGGAGGTGCCGGATGACGAGCCGACCCGCCAGCAGCTGCGCGAAACGCTCGAGATGGTACGGGACCGTTCGGCAAGGAAGGGCCGGCGGGAGATGCCGTCGATTTGCGACGAGCTCCTGACGGCGCTGAATGCAAGCCCAAGCCCGCAGCAGGTCGACATCCTGCACGCCGGATTCGATCGGCTGTACAACCTGTGGGCCGCAGCCAAGTCGGGACTGTTGTAGCCGGGTAGCGGAGTCGGGAGTCGGGGAACCGGAATCGGCGGGGACCGCCGTCGATCCCGGGACTCCGGCTCCTGCTGCGTCGGGCTCGGTACCGACTGCCTGCTACAATGCCGAGAGCAGGGCGGTCAACTGGCGCTGCTGCTCCAGACTCAAGCCGGAGAGACCGGCCTCCATCGCCCGCACCATCGGATCCTCGAGCGCGTCGACGAGCTGGCGCGCCGCCGGCGTGAGCGAGCACAGCACCTGGCGGCGATCGCCGGTCGCACGCGTCCGCGTCACCCACCCCCGCGCCTCGAGCCGATCCATCATCCGCGTGATGCCCGGCGCATGCTCGATGAGGTGCGCCGCTGCCTCCAGCGTGGGCAACCCCGTCTCGGGCGCGTTTCGAAGCGCGCACATGACGTTGTACTGCGCGAGCGTCACGTCGTGCCGCTGCAGGACGGCGGAGAGGCGCTGCCGTACCCGGTCAGCCACACCCAACAGCATGAGGGTGAGATGCTCGCTCGACGGCGGAGCGGCGGGAGCGGCATAGAGCTCGAGGCGGACGGGTTCGGCAGTCATACGGGGGCACGGTAGTGCCCGATGCTTGTCATGTCAACCATTGCCCATGGTGAGTACATCCCGCGGCATGTAACAAATCACGAAAGATCGGCTTTGGCTTTCTCATCGGCCATCCTGCCCGACGTACCCACTCGATGCGGCAGCGCTCCGCGCAACCCGGTACCCCGCGACTCCGCGAGGGGGGAGGGTCCGCGAGTCCGAATCAGTGGGGGATCGACAGAGGAAAGAAATCGAGGTCGTTTCCCGATACCACACGACCCCGGTACCCTGCACGGACTTCGGCGACCAGGTCCTCGGGCGAGGTCCCCCAAGACAACTGATGCGTCAGGACCAGCAGGCGCGGTCGGGCCCGGGATGCGAGGCTCGCCAGCTCGGTCGCCGACGTGTGGGCGGACGCGTGATAGGCCTGCCACTCGGCCGATCGGCGCGCGAAGCCGGCATCGGAGTACACCTCGTGCACGAGGACGTCACACCCGTCACACGCCTCCACGACCGTGTCGCTCGGCCGGGCGTCGCCAGAGATCACGATCGCGCCGTCAGGAGTGTCGAAGCGGAAGCCGAACGCCTCCTCCCACCCCTCGTGATCGACGGCAAACGCGGTGACCGTGACGTTGCTGTCGCGGTAGATCACGCCGCTACCGATCTCGTGCACGTCGGCCCCGTACCCGGTTGCATTCTGCGGCTGCAGACCGTCGATCCGCCATCGGATGTCCGGCTCGTAGGCCGCGAGCAGATGGTCGACCATCGCCGCCGTCCCACGGGGCCCGTACACCTCGAGCGGTTGGGTGCGTTCCAGCACCCACGGCGTGAGCAGCAGGTCGGGCAACCCCACGGTGTGGTCGGAGTGCAGGTGAGTCAGGAAGACACGGTCCAGCCTGCCGGCCTCCAGTGCGGCCGTTCCGTGACGGGCCGCCGCGGCAGCCGCCCGACGCACCACCCCCGGTCCGGCGTCCACCAGATACGCGGTCCCGCGCACGATCACCGCCAGCGCCGGGCCCGAACGGTCCGGGTCGGCGTTTGGGGTTCCGGTGCCGAGCAGCACCAGGGCCGTCCCGGAGGCCTGACCCACGGACGCCGGCGCGCCATCCCGCGGCTCCGCGCCGCAGGCTGAGACCGCGATCGCTCCCGCCAGGAGCCCGCAGTGCATGGGGATCGTGCGCAAGGTCACCTCCCAAACACCCCTCCGCCGCATGCAGCGTGCGCGCGGCGGCGGCGGTCGTCGTGATCGGGAAGAATACGCAACTCGGCGGCGCGTCGTGCGAGAGGGGCACGCCGCCGGATCCGCAGGTCTATGCCGAACGGCCCCTAGTCGTGCGCCGTTGCTCCGCCGACGACGGCGCCGATCACGAGCGGGATGATGCTCATGAAGGACACGGCCCACCGGCCGATGCCGGCGAACGCGCCCCACAGCTGGCCGATGACGGGGATCCACCCGATCAGCGTGCCGATCACCGCCGTGAGGAAAAAGAGGATCACGCCCGGGAGGAACACGGCGACGAGGGCCGTCCCGAGGCTCCCCGCCTTGCGCCCGCCGACGAAGCCGGCGACGAGCCCGCCGACGAGCGGGATCCAGGAGAGCGCGATCGACAGGCCGATCATCCACCCCATGGCGGGGCCGAGTCCGCGCTTCGCGACTGCTGTGCTCATAGGACCATCCTTGCTGATGCCGGAGGCACACCCACTGCTCTCCCTACGAACCTCCGTCATGGCGGTTTCGCCGGGACCCACGCCGCTGGCCTCGCTGCGCCCCGGGTGTAGCTTCCGCCTTTCCTTGAGCGTTCACCGGGCGGGAAGCATCATGTCGACCACGAGACAGCTTGGCACGGACGGGCCCGTCATCTCCCCGGTGGGCTTCGGCGCATGGGCGGCGGGCGGAGGCGGATGGGCCTTCGGATGGGGCCCGCAGGACGACGACGACTCGATCGCTGCGATGCGACGGGCCATCGACCTCGGCATCAACTGGATCGACACGGCGGCGGTGTACGGGCTCGGCCACTCCGAAGAGGTCGTCGGGCGGTTTCTCGCGAGCCTGCCGCCACAGGACCGTCCGCTGGTGTTCACCAAGTGCGGTCTGGTCTGGCCGGAGGGCGATCGCCGTGCGATGCCGCGCCGCACCCTCGAGCCCGCCTCGATCCGGCGCGAGTGCGAGGCGTCGCTGCGGCGGCTCGGCGTCGAACGGATCGACCTCTACCAGTTTCACTGGCCGGACGACGGGGAGACGCCGATCGAGGAGAGCTGGGCGGCGATGCTCGGACTCGTCGAAGAGGGCAAGGTGCGCTGGCCCGGCGTCTCGAACTTCCCGGTCGATCTGCTCGACCGCTGTGCGGTGCGTGGTCACGTGCAGTCGCTGCAGCCGCCGTTCTCGCTCGTTCGGCGGGACGCCGCCGATGACGTGCTTCCCTGGTGTGCGCGGCACGGCACCGGCGTCATCTGCTACAGCCCGATGCAGGCCGGACTGCTCACCGACTCGTTCACCGCCGCACGCGTATCGCGGTTCGCCAGCGACGACTGGCGCCGCCGCTCGGCGGACTTTCATCCTCCGCTCCTCGACCGCAACCTCGCGCTGCGGGACGCGCTGCGCCCGATCGCCCGCCGGCACGGCGTCAGCGTGGCCGCGGTGGCGGTGGCGTGGACGCTCGCATGGCCGGGTATCACCGGCGCGATCGTCGGCGCGCGAAACGCGTCACAGGTTGATGGTTGGATCGCCGCGGCGAGCCTCGAACTCGCCGACGCCGATCTCGACGAGATCGCGGCGGCGGTTGCGGCCACCGGTGCCGGGGAAGGTCCGGCACGCCCCGGTCGGAATCGCTGACGTGCGACGAGGCCTCCGAGAAGCCAGGCCGCGCCGACACCGCAGTGAGATGTGTATGCCCCTCAGCGCTTCCCGCCGAACGTGTACGTGTAGGCGACCTGAAACGTGTCGAAATCGGCGCCGAGCTTGGTGGTGATGCCGGTGATGTACACGAGCTTGAGTGCGTGCTGCCGCGCAATCGGCAGCCGTACCATGGCCGACGCGCGCACGTTCTGGAGCGGGTCCTTCGGCACGCTGTCCACTGTCGACGCGGCCCCCCACCCGTAGCCCACGGACGCCGCCACCCAGATATCGGGATAGCGGATTGCGTAGACCGCGTGGGCCTGGGCTTCCAAGAAGGGGTCCTGGGTGAAGCGTGTGCCGCCGTAGAAGTCACTGTTCGCCGTGAAGAACGTGGCCCCGGCGTAGGCTTCGACGACCCAGCGCCGGCCGATGGAGTGGGAGATCCCGAGCCGGGACGCGAACCCCCACCGGTTCGCGCCCAGGTTGATCAGCCGCTCCGGATAGTACTGGCCAATCGGCAGGACGACGGTGAACTGCAACCCCGCCACCGTGGTCTGCCGGTAGCCACGCATTTCGGCCAGCGTGAGGGCCGGCGCCCCGAGGAAGTTCACGGCCAGCGTGATGCGGGGATCGGCCATGCCTGTGCGCGAGGTGGCCGTGTCGATCCCGGCGACAGTGCCCGCCCACTGGCCGGTCACGAACGGCACGACCGCGCCGATCCTGCCGCTCAGACCGAACACGTTGATGGCACGCATGAAGCCGACCGCCACCGACCACACGTCCGCCTGCGCGTCCTCGATGGGCACCGTGGGATCGAACAGCAGGTTGCCGCGCGAGTAGCCGCTCGCGAGGACGGCGAAGCTCACGCCGATGGGGAGGTTCTGCAGCGCCCGCGGCTCCAGTTCCTGTGCCGCGACGGAACCCGCCGCGAGCGGCAGCGAAAGGGCCGCGGAGAAGAGGCACGCCCGGAAGAGTCGGCCGATCCGCTGCCGCACCAGGGCGCGCACCGGAATCCGCTCAAGTTCTCGAACCCGCTTCGGTAGCACAGACGGAATCTCTCCGCAACGCGTGACGTTCGGCACTCGGAAATCCCCGAGGCCCAGGCCTCGTCGTTCTTCCAGGGTGCGGGCCGCGCCGCCGGAACCCCCGCCGGCTCCGGGCACTAGAAGGCGATCGTAAGGCCTCCGCCCACCGTCCCTTGCACCACGGCGAGGCTGCCGGCGATCACCCCCTCGCACCCCTCTCCCCCGCAGACGAAGCCGCCACCCGACCAGAAGATCGGCAGCAGGAGCCCCGCTTCCGCCCGTATCCCCACGCGCCGCGTGAGCACCGCCGTGGTCCCCACCGCAAACCGGAACGCGAACTCCAAGTCCGAACCGTAGTCGAGGCCGTTCGTTCCCTTCCCCGCGTCGAACAGCACGGCGCCGGCGGTGCCGGCGAAGTACGGCAGCAGCCGACCGCCCCGCACGGGCTCGAAGCGCCCGCCCAGCTGGAAGTAGTGGATCTTCATGGGCGCCAGCGACTCCGGCACGCCGGGCGCCTGTTCGCGGCGGAGGGTGGTGGGCTGGTAGCCGTAGTACAACTCGCCCCGTGCGCCGGGGCGGATCGGGAAGGTCAGCACGCCGGCGAAGTTCTCGCCCGCATCGAAGATCAGCCGGCCATCCTCGGTGGTGATGCTGCCGCCCCATTGATAGGTCAGCATGGCCGAGAGATGGAGGCGGGCCTCCCAATCGACGTCGGTCGGAAGAGGAGCGCGCTGCGCCGCTGCTGGCGAGGGAATGACGGCGAGCAGTGCGACCGCGCCGGGGATGGCCGGCATGAGGAACCGCGGATGCGCGCGCGCGCACATGCGCTAGAACGCTTCCTCGAGTTGGAAGTACAGACCCGTGGTGTTCTTCCCGACACCGAAGTCCACGCGCAGGTTGATGAGCTCGGCGCGACTGAACAGCACGCGGAGTCCGCCGCCCACGGACCACTGCAGCTCGTTCAGCCGGAACTCGCTGCCTTCGCTGCCGAACACCTCACCGACGCCGGCAAAGGCCGCGAAACCGAGACGCCACCAGAACATCTTCCGGTATTCCGCCTGGGCCATCAGGTAATGCCGGTCCCGGTACCGTCCCAGGAAATAGCCGCGCATCCGGGACGACCCGCCGAGAGCCGACAGGGCGTAAAAGGGCGGCGAGCCGAACATGAAGCTGCCATAGGCCTGGAAGGCCAGCGACTCTTTCGTGTTTCGCCCGAAGTACTTGCGGAGGTCCGCTTCGAGACGCGTGTAGCCGTAGTCGGCCATGAGCATGACCGGATACCCCACGACCTTGACGGTGTACAGGCCGCCGCTGTTGGGGAAGAACGTGTGGTTCCGGCTGTCGATCACGTAGGAGATGCCGGCCCCGAGGGTCTGTCCGCCGGCGTACCCGAGCAAGGTGGAATCGATCAGTGGATTGTCCAGCACATCGAGTATCTGCGTGCCGTTGAACTCGACCACGATCCCGACCCGCGTGAGCAACCCTTCTCCGAGCGGCGTGAACGGCGGGAACTGAATATCGAGCTTCAGGTTGGTCGCCGACATTTCGTACTGCGCGTCCGGAGCGCCGGCGGTCGTGTCGTCCGGGAACTCCTCCGTCTGGTTGCCGATTCCCCAGAACCGGTCGGTGAACCGGCCGTAGTCCGCGGGCATGCTCAGTTGCCATTGGTTCCGGTTGAGGTACACCACGGGAGTCAGGGAGATCTTGTACTGACCGTTCAGGGAGTACCACCCGCCCACGCTCACCTTCGACGGGCGGAGCACGGAGTCGGTGCGCGAGGTGTAGAACGTCACGATACCGCCCACCCCGGCCGCCGGGCCGGCTTCCGGCGTCGAGAAGATGTACGGGTAGCCCGAGATCCGCACCTTCCGCTCCGGCTGCTTCGGCACCGTGTCCTGCTGCGCCGCACCGTCACCGACGGCCACCAGGAGCAGGGACACCGGCAGCAGAATGAGCGTAACCCATCGCCGAGCGGGCCCGGCGTCCCCGTGTTCGGCACACCCCTCTCCACCCCACCGGAACCCCATAAGGCACCTCCGTGCATGGCCGTCCGATGGCCGGCAGGATATAATCTAGATTCGAGGACACCACGCCGCTCGACGCGCAGTGTCCTGCGACCCGCCGGGCGGGAGGTGAGGGGTGTTTCGACGACGGAGGCCGGGCACGGACTGTCACCCTGCAAACGCGATATCTTTGGCGGAGACCTCCGCGGGCATTCCGTAAGGAGAGGTCATGCACATGCGTATGGCCGTGGCGATCGCCGGTGCAGCGTTGCTGGCCGGCTGCCAACCCGCCCAGTTCGACCCCGACGACCCCGACGACCCCGCGGCCATCGCCACCATCGACTCGATCGTGCAGTCGATGATGGCAGGCGCCCGGGAGGTGAATGCAGGCCAGGTCCTGAGCGGGGCGGCGCCCGACGTCACATTCATCACCGGCGACATCCTGCTCAGCGGACTCGAGACCCTGCAGGCCCGCTTCGAAGAGACGTATGCAGCCCTGACCAGCCAGGACCAGACGATCATCGACCGCCGGATCCGCCTCGTGAGTCCCGACGTGGCCCTGGTGACCGCCGTCGGGGAGGGCACCTACACCGACAAGGCGGGCTGGACGTCTGACACCGTCGGGATCGGCACTACCCTCGTCTTCGTCCGCGAAGACGGTGCGTGGCGCGTACGGCACGCCCATCAGTCCATCGCGTACTGAGCACGCAGCGGCGCTGCGAGTTGAAGGAGGTTCCATGCGCAGTCTCTCTCTCGCAATCCTCGCCGCCCTCGGAGTCACGTCGTTGGCGGCGGCGCAGACGGCGGTGCCGCAGCAGGCGACCCCGACCCCGCCCACGCTGGCCCAGATCGGGCTGATCATCTACCCGGCCAACGAGCAGACGCCCGACCAGCAGAAGGCCGACGAGGCCGCGTGCACGCAGTGGGCCGAGTCGCAGACGGGACTCAAGCTCCAGGCCGGCAGTGTGGACACTGAGGCTGCCGCGCAGGCCGCGCAGCAGCAGGCCGCGCAGGCCACCCAGGGCGCCGCCGTGGCCGGAGCGGCCAAGGGCGCCATCGCGGGGGTGGCGATTGGCGCCATCGCGGGTGATGCCGGCACGGGGGCCGCCATCGGGGCCGTCGCCGGTGCAGCCCGCGGGCGCCGGGCGAAGAAGCAGGCCGAGGCGCAGGCGGCACAGCAGGGGGCCGCGCAGGCCCAGGCGCAGAACCAGGCGGCCATCGACACGTTCAAGAAGGCGGCCGGAGCGTGCCTCGAAGGCCGAGGGTACACGGTCAGCTAGGCGACGGGGGCTCCGGATCGCGGGAAGGCGGACGCCGAATCCCGCGATCCGGTGCGACAGCCGGTGACACGGCTTGAATCGGGTGTTGTCAGTGCGTCAGCCAGCCGGCACTCGACTCACCGACTGACAGACAGGAGATCGGCATGAGAGCGGTCCACGGGTTACTCGGTGTCGCGCTCGCGCTCGGCCTGAGCGTGAACGTGCAGGCACAGACGACCGGCGCACGGCGCCCCAACATCGTCATCATCCTCGGCGATGACCTCGGCTTCTCGGACATCGGCATGTTCGGCAGCGAGATCAGGACGCCGACGCTCGATGCCCTGGCAAGGGAAGGCGTGCGTCTCACGAACTTCTACACCCATGCGAGCTGCTCGCCGACCCGGTCCATGCTGCTCACCGGCGTCGACACGC
>Ga0209536_100013637_pt1 | contig 11709 bp, 10 predicted proteins | sample DeeMarSeWOR28_12_FD_187461 | JGI IMG/M metagenome (GOLD analysis project Ga0209536, IMG submission 187461) | Marine sediment microbial communities from White Oak River estuary, North Carolina - WOR-2-8_12 (SPAdes) (version 2) | ecosystem: Environmental > Aquatic > Marine > Intertidal zone >... | reverse complement strand
CTCCGCGCGGGGGACGCGCCCGCCGGGGTAGAGGGGCTCGGAGTCCACCCGGTAGCGGGCGGGTCCGACGCGCACCGCCGTCGCGAGCATCAGCGGGCAGCCGATCAGCGCGGCCAGCTCGAAGGGTCCCTTCGCGAAGCGCGCGGGCTGGCCCAGGAAGCTCACGCGCTGGCAGCCGCTGCCATCGAGCGGCACGCGATCGCCCATGATCACCACGAAGCAGCCGCTGCGGATCGCGTCGCGGATCTCGAAGCTGGCGCCGACGGCGCCCGGCCGGATGTGGATCAGGTCGAGGTCGAGGTCGGCATTCAGGCCGGCGAAGAAGCGGTTGATCGTCTCGGCGTTGCCGCCGTACATCACCGCGCGCACCGGCACCTGCGCATCCATGCAGATCGAGCGCATCATGTCGAAGGTTCCGAGATGGGCGCTCACGATCAGCGCCCCGCACTTGCCCAGCGCGTTCGCCTGCTCGCCTTCGGCGTCCGGCAGGTGAGCGAAGTGGTCGGCGGCACGGTGTTGCAGCTCGAAGCCTTCGTCCTGGCCGGCCCACACGCACATGCGGTCGAACAGGGAGGTCGCGAACTCGAGCAGGTGGCGATAGCTGTCGCGAAGACCCGCTGCGTGACCCAGCGCGGCACGACCCTCGGGCAGGCGGGCCAGCCGCTCGAAGTAGTCGCGCGACGCGCGACGTGCCTCGCGGTCGGTCAGCAGGAAGTAGAGCGCGATCGGGTGCAGCAGCAGCCGGCTGGCGCGGTGGCCCGCCAGCCGCACGATGCGGATCAGCAGCCGCAGCGCGATGCCCGACCCGCGCTCCGCCTTCTCCGCCCAGCGAGGTCGTTCCTGCGCGCTCACGCGATCCGTCGGCAGCCGGCTAGCCCGCGACGTGCTGATGCACGCAGCGAGCCAGGGCCTCCACGCTCTCGAGGTTCTCGGGGGTGAGCTCCGACTCGTCCACCCAGATGCCGGTCCGCTCCTCGATCGCCAGCAGCAGCTGCACGGCGACGAGCGAGGTGAGTCCCGCCTCGACGAGATCGGACTTCGCGTCGAAGCGGTCGTCCACGTCGAGCTCCTGGCGCAGCACGTCGATGATCAGGCTCTCCAGCTCGCTGACGCTCGGTGACTCGCTCAACGGACCCTCCCGGCAGGCGGTCTCAATCCTTAGCAGACTCGACGAACACCGTGAGCGTGCCGCAGGCGAGGGCGGCGGCGCGCGCACTGGCGGCCGCGGTCGGGAGCTTGCCGACCCCCAGCGCGCACTCGCCCAGCACGAAGCCGATCTCGCCCCGCAGGTGATGCACGTGCAGCCAGAGCGGCTCCCCGGCAGCGAAGCCCCGGGTGCGCAGCTCGATCCGGCGCGCCCCGACCAGCATGCCCCGCCGGCCGGCGCCGCCGCCGACCACGCCCCCCTGGGCCGCCATGCCCTGGGCCAGCAGCTCGAGTGCCAGCCAGGCCGGGGCGACGCCGTCCACGCAGAACGGGGAGGTGGCGGGCACGCTCGCCCGACACAGCGTCGACGCGCCGGCGTGGGCCAGCACGCGTTCGACGCAGCGCATCGCACCGGCGTGCGGGAGCCGCAGCGGGCGATCCCCCGGCGGCGGCTCGGACAGCGGCTCGGGCGCATGCTGCGTCGGCGGCGCGTCGCAACGCACGCGTCCGGAGCAGAGGCTGCGCGGTCCGCTGCGCAGCTCGAAGCGCAGCGCCGAGGCCAGCTCGAGCTCGAGCTCGAACTCCTCACCCGGCAGCAGCGGCGCGCGAAACTTCAGCGCCTCGAGCGCGTTGGGCGTTCCCTCGAACCCGAGCCGCTCCCGCGCGAGCGCGAGCGCCCACTCGAGCTGCACGACCCCGGGCAGCACCGGCTGGCCCGGAAAGTGACCGGCGAAGTGGGGCAGATCCGCGGGAACGCGGCCGCGCGCGCGCAGCCGCCCCCCCGCGCGCTGGACGTCCCACAGCTCGGGCGGCGGGCTGGCCACTGCGTCAGGAGGGTCGGTTCTCTTCGACGAAGCGCGCCAGGCTCGCGACCGAGGCGAAGATCTGCTGGTTCTTCTCCGGATCGTCGTCGACGGTGACGCCGTAGCTGTTCTCGAGCGCGATCGCGATCTCGAGCGCGTCGATCGAGTCGAGACCGAGCCCCGTGTCGAACAGCGCGGCGTCCGTCTCGATGTCCTCGACGGTCGTGTCCTCGAGCATCAGCGCCTCGATGATCAGGCGCTTGATCTCCTGCTCCAGCGCAGTCCCCATGCGGCGCGGATTCTAGCCCACCCCATGGGGAAAGTGACCCGCGATCGCAGGCCTGGCAGGGACGGGCGGAGCCGAGCTGACCGCGAGTCGGGAAGCGCCTCCGGATCGGCGTCGGAGCGGGACGCGCGGCGGTGGCCCGGCCCGATCCCAGACTCCGGATCGGGGCTAGAATCGCCGCCGTCGGGGGAGGTCCGCATGACCGAGGGGATGTGCGTCGCATCGGACGCGCGAGACGATCGCACGGGACCGCTCCGGGTCGGGGAGCGGCCGCTGCGCGTCGAGGACGTGGTCGAGCTGGCCCGGGGACGGGCGCAGGTCGAGCTCGACCCGGACTCTCGCGTACGCGAGCGGATCCAGGCCTCCCGGCGCCTGCTCGTGCAGGGGCTGCGCGAGGGCACGCCGATCTACGGCGTGCGCACCGGGGTCGGCGCGTCGGTCGGCAACGAGATCCCCGACGACCAGCTCGCCGCGATGCCGCTGCACCTGCTGCGCCTCCACGGCTGCGGGACCGGACGACTGCTCGAGCCCGAGGAGGCGGCGGCGGTGGTCGCGACGCGCCTGGCCTCGCTGTCCCGGGGCTACTCGGGCGTGCGCGAGCTGCTGCTCGAGCGCCTGTGCGACCTGCTGAACCACCGCGTCCTGCCGGTCATCCCCGCCGAGGGCTCGGTGGGTGCGAGCGGCGACCTGACCCCGCTCTCCTACCTGGCCGCGCTGCTGGTGGGCGAGCGCGAGGCCACACTGCGCGGCGTCCCGCTGCCGGCGGCCCAGGCGCTGGCCGAGGCCGGCCTCGAGCCGCTGGCGCTCGAGCCCAAGGAGAGCCTGGCGCTGATGAACGGTACCAGCGTGATGACGGCCCTCGGCTGTCTCGCGTTCGCGCGCGCGCGCGAGCTGGCGCGGCTGGCCTGCGCAGCCAGCGCCGTGGCCAGCGACGTGATGCTCGGCAACCCGGAGCACTTCGATGCCCGCATCGCCGCGCTCCGGCCGCATCCGGGCCAGGTCACTGCGGCGCGCTGGATCCGCGAGGACCTCTCGCGCGAGCCGGGTGCCGCACCGCCGCGGCGAGCGCGCATCCAGGATCGCTACTCGCTGCGCTGCGCGCCCCAGGTGATCGGTGTGCTGCTCGACGCGCTGGCCTTCAGCCGCGGCGTGCTCGAGACGGAGACGAACGGGGTGAACGACAACCCCGTGCTCGACCCCGAGCGCGGCGACGTGCTGCACGGCGGCAACTTCTACGGCGGCCACGTCTGCTTCGCGCTCGACGGCCTGAAGACCGCCGTCGCGAACGTGGCCGATCTGCTCGACCGCCAGCTCGCACTGCTCTGCGTGCCCGAGACCAACGGCGGCCTGCCGGAGAACCTGGTCGCGCGGGAGGCCGACGACCGCCTCACCCACCACGGCTTCAAGGCGATGCAGATCACCGCGTCCGCGCTGACCGCCGAGGCGCTCAAGGCGACGGCGCCGGCCAGTGCGTTCAGCCGCAGCACCGAGTCGCACAACCAGGACAAGGTGAGCATGGGCACGATCGCAGCGCGCGAGTGCCTGCGCATCCTCGAGCTGACCGAGACGGTGGCGGCCGTCCACGTGCTGGCGCTGTGCCAGGCCGTGGACCTGCGCGGTGGCGACGCCTGCGCGCGCCGCAGCCTCGAGCTGCACGGCTCGGTGCGCAAGCACGTGGCGATGAACCTCGCCGACCGCCGCCAGGACCGCGACATCGCCGCGGTGCTCGAGCTCCATCGCAGCGGGCAGCTGGCCTGGGGCAGCCTCGACGGGGCGCCATGAGCCGGGAGCGGGCGGCGGCCGCCGCCGGACCGGGCCCCGTCAGGAGACTGCGCGAGACCTCGATCGATCACGAGGTCCCGTTCCACGACGTCGACATCACGCAGCGCGTCTGGCACGGCCACTACTACAAGTACCTGGAGCTGGCGCGCTCGGCGCTGTTCCGCGCCTGCGGTCTCGAGGACGCGGCGCTGGTGCCCCAGCGCTTCGGTCTCTACGTGATCGAGACCCACTGCCGTTACGTGTTTCCGCTGCGCTACGGCGAGCGCATGCGCGTCGCGGCCTGGTTTCGCGACGTGGAGCGGCGCCTCTCGATCGGCTACGAGATCACCAATCTCTCCCACGGGCGCCGGGCCGCGCGCGCCCACACCATCCTCGCGATCGTCGACCGGGAGGGGCGGCTCTTGCTGGAGACCCCGCGTGAGATCCGCGCGCGCATCGAGACGGCCTAGCCTCGCGGCGACGCTCGCCGCCGGGCTCGCGCTGCTGGCCGCGGGCGCGCAGGCGGAGCCGTCTGCGCCGAGCTTCGACTCGGTGATGGCGCACTTCGCCCGCAGCCACGGCGTCGAGGCCCGCTTCCGCGAGGAGAAGTCGCTGCCGCTGCTGGTGGATCCGCTGGTCAGCGAGGGCGTGCTCTACTACGCGCCGCCGGGCCGCATGCTGCGCGTCACCCACGCGCCCGAGCAGACGTCGCTGCTGCTCGACGGCGATCGCCTGCGCATGCAGGACAGCCTGGGGGTCGAGGAGCTCGACCTCGCCTCGCACCCGGAGGCGCGTCAGTTCGTGGACCAGCTGCGGGTGCTCTTCCGCGGCGACGCCGACGCGCTGCGCGAGCGCTACGAGATCGACTTCGAGTGGCGCGGCGGACCCTGGTCGCTGCGGCTCACGCCGAAGGGTCTGCGGATGCAGGCCGTGATCCGCGAGATCGCGCTGATCGGTCACGACCGCACGCTCGAGCAGATGGTCGTGCGCGGTGCCGCCGGCGAGGTCACCCGCACCACCTATCGCGACGTCGACAGCGATCGCTCGTTCCGGCCCGAGGAGCTGGCCGTGCTCTTCCCCGCCGACGGCGCGCCGCGCCCGCTCGCCGATCGCGAGACGGGGGCAGACGCCACCCACGCGAGCCCGGACGCACTCCACCCGTGAGCGTCGCGCGGGGGCTCGGGCTCGCGGCCGTGCTCGCGATGGCGCTCTACTGCGCCACCCACATGCGCGTGGTGAGCGATGTCTCGAGCTTCATGCCGCGCTCGAGCTCGAGCGAGCTCGCGGCGATCTCGCGCGCCCTCACCGACTCGGAGCTCACCCGGCAGATGGTGATCAGCCTGGGCGCGCCGGACCCGGAGCGGGTCGTGCGCGCCGCCCGCGAGCTGGCCGCCGCGCTGCGCTCCCATCCGGAGGTGGCCTGGCTGCGGCTCGGCGTCGACGACGACCAGCTGGAGGCGCTCTACCGCCTCTACTTCCCGCGGCGCCACTACTTCGCCGCGGACACACCGCAGGCGATCGCGCAGCGGCTCTCGAACGCGGGCCTCGCGCAGAGCGCCGCGCGCCTGCGCGCCGAGCTCGCGCGCCCGTCGTCGGGGCTGGTCGCGCGCATCGCCCCCGAAGATCCGCTGCTGGTGTTTCCGGACCTGATCGCGCGCGTGCGAGGCGGCGACCGGCGCATCGCGCTGCGCGACGGCGTCTTCACCAGCCGCGGGGGCGAGCACGCGCTGCTGCTGCTCGGAACCCGCGCATCTCCGTTCGACTCCGAGCACCAGCGCCCGCTGCTGGCGGCGATCGACGCCCAGGTCGCGCGCATCGGTCGCGAGCTGGACACGCCGCTCGTGCTCGAGAGCACGGGCGTGAACCGCTTCGCGCTCGACATCGAGGACGGGATCCGCGGCGAGCTCCCGTGGCTGTTCGCGGTCTCGACGTCCGGGACCGCGCTGCTCTTCCTGGCGTTCTTCCGCTCGCTGCGCGCGCTCGCCCTGGTGATGCTGCCCCACGCACTGGGCGTGCTGCTGGCGGCGACGGCCGGCCTCGCCGCCTTCGGTCACCTGAACGGCCTGGCGATCGCCTTCGGCATCTCGCTGATCGGCGTGTCGATCGACTACTCGATCCACCTGCTCAACCACCACGCGTTGGCAGCGCCGGGAACGCCGGTCGCCAGCGTGGTGCGCCGACTGCGGCCCTCGCTGCTGCTGGGCGGCGCGACCACGATCGCGAGCCTGGCGGGTCTGGCGTTCGGCAACTTCCCCGGCTTCTACCAGATGGGCGTGCTCGCGACCGTCGGGGTCGCCGGCGCGCTGGCGGTCTCGCTGTGGCTGGTGCCGGACCTGATGGGACGACAGGCGGCGACGGCCCTCTCCCAGCGCAGCGCCCGGCTGCTCGGCCGGGCGGTGCAGGGCCTGCGCGGTCACCAGCGCGCACTGCTGCTCGTTCCGCTGGCCTGCACCGGCCTGGCGCTGTGGGGAGTGCCGCGCATCCAGTGGGTGGACGACCTGGCCGAGCTCCAGAACGTGAGCCCCGAGCTGATCGCCGAGACCGAGCGCGTGCGCTCGCGCCTCACCGGCGTCGATGCGACCCGCTTCCTGATCGCCGAGGGCGCGAGCGCCGAGGCGGCGCTCGCGGTCAACGACCGCCTGGCGCGCGCGCTGCCCGGGCTGGTCGAGCGGGGCGCCCTCGGCGGCTTCCGCTCGCTGCACGCATTCCTGTGGTCCGAAGAGCTCCAACGCGAGAACCTCGCCGCGCTGCGCGACGACCCGTCGCTGCCCGCCCGGCTCGACGCCGCCTACGCGAGCGCGGGCTTCCGGCCGGGCAGCTTCGCCCCGTTCGCCGCCTCGCTGCGCGATCCGCCGCCGCCGCTCCGGCTCGACGACCTGGTCGACTCTCCGCTCGCGCAGGCCGTGGCCTCGCTGCTGATCGACCTGGGCGGACGGCGAGCGATCGTCACCCAGCTCGAGGACGTGCGCGACCCGGACGCGCTGGCGGAGGCGGCGGCCGAGCTGCCCGGCCTGCGCTTCTTCGACCAGAAGCGCTTCTTCAAGGACGTCTACGGCGAGTACCGCACGCGCATCGTCGCGGTGGTGATCTCGGGCTGCTTCGCGGTGTTCGGGCTGCTGCTGCTGCGCTATCGCGCGCTGCGCCCGGCGCTGGCCACCGCACTGCCGTCGCTGCTGGTGGCGTTGCTGCTGGCAGCGCTGGCGGCGGCCACCGGCACCCCCACCCACATCCTGCACCTGATCGGACTGATCCTGGTGATGGGCATGGGCGTCGACTACGGGATCTTCGTGTGGGACGGCGCCGAGAGCGACGAGTCGGTCGGCGCCACGATGCAGAGCCTGCTGCTCTCCGCGCTGACCACGATCTTCGTGTTCGGCGTGATGGGCTTCTCCGCGCACCCGGTGCTGCATGCGATCGGGCGCACCACCGCGATCGGGATCGCGCTGGCCTTCCTGCTGGCGCCGGTCTCACTGGTGCTGGTCGCGCCCCGCCGGGTCGGCGGCGGCCGGAAAGCGCTGTAGCTTGCCCGTCGGCGTGAGCGGCAGTGCGTCCACCACGGCGAACTCGCGCGGGACCTTGTAGGCCGCCAGGCGCTCGCGCAGCCAGGCGGCGAGCGCCTGGCGCTCCGGCGCCTCGGCTCCCGCCTCGAGCACGATCTCGGCGGCCGGGATCTCGCCCAGGTGCGGGTGCGGCTTCGCGAACACGCGGCTCCCGGCGATCGCCGGGTGGCTGTCGAGCGCCGCCTCGACCTCCTCGCTGAAGAACTTCATGCCCGCCATGTTGATGCGGTTGCTGCGGCGCCCGGCGAGATGCAGGTCGCCGTCGGCGTCGAGCCAGCCCTGGTCGCCGGTACGGAAGCTGCCGTCCTCGAGCACGTCCCGGGCCAGCGTGAAAGGCTGCAGGTAGGCGTCGAACAGCCCCCGGCCCGCGATGCAGATCTCGCCGGTCTGGTCGGGACCGCTGCGCGCGAGCGGCCGGCCGTCGCCGCCGCGCAGCCACACGCGGTAGCCCGGCGCGGGGCGTCCCAGCGCGGTCGGCTTGGTCTCCGCCGAGACGCGGTTCATCACCGGCAGGCCCACCTCGATGATGCCGAGGGCCTGCACCAGCGCGAAGCCGAAGCGTGCGCGGAAGCGCAGCGCCGTCTCTTCGCGCAGCCCGTCGGCGGTGGAGACCGCCAGCCGCACGCCGTCCAGGCCGCGCTCGGAGGTGTCCTTCGCCAGCAGGCCGTAGTGATAGGGCGAGGCGTAGAAGAGGGTGGCCCGCTCGCGCCGCGCGAGGTCGAGCACCGGGCTCGCGAACGAGCTGCGCGGCAGCAGGATGCTGGCGCCGAAGCGCAGGTAGAGCAGCACCGACACCAGGAAGTGGTGTGCCATCGGCAGCAGCCACAGGATCCGGTCTCCGGGGCCGATCTCGAGGCTCTGGTTGGCGAGCTCGAGTCGCGCCTCGACGGCGTCGGCGCCGACGATCACGCCCTTGCGCAGGTGGGTGGTGCCGGAGGTGAAGCGCATGTACGCCGGGGCGAGCGAGCGGAAGAGCGCGTCGTCCTGCCCGTCGACCGCGGGCGCGGCGCCGAACGTCTCGAAGCGGCGCTCGGGCCGGGCGTCGAGCAGATGGTGCAGCGAGGACTCGGCGACGGCCGCCGCCAGCGCGTCACCGCTGGTGTCCTCCGGGATCGGCACCAGGCAGGCGTCGGCGGCCAGGATGCCGAGGGCGGCCTCGACGAACGGGCGACCCTGCTGGCCGCGCAGCCCACAGCGGTCGCCGGGCCGAACCCCGCGTCCGCGCAGCTCGGCCCCGAGCGCGTCGAAGTCCGCCACCAGCCGCGCGTACGACACCACCTCCGATCCGTCGCCGGCGTCGACCACCAGCGCCGGATGCTCGGGGCGCTCCTTCGCGTGCTCGCGCAGACGCTCGAGAACCCTCACGATTCGCCCAGCAGGTCGGCGAACAGCCGATCGCGGAAGAGCGCCTGCTCGGACTCGCTGAGCAGACCCCGCTGCTGCACGTGGGTCACGTTCAGGCGGCCATCGCGCAGGCTCATCACGGCCGCGCTGCCCGGCGAGACGGGCACCGGCGCCACGTGGAAGCCATTCAGGATCGGCGCGCCCAGGAAGCTCTGCTGACCGGCCAGGAATTCACCGGTGAACGCGAAGAAGAACGAGCACAGCTCGCCGCCGAACGTGCGGCGCGCCATCTTCGCGTAGATGCGGGCCGGCGCGAAGCGCGCGAAGTCCATCGCCGCCACGCCGTCGTCGATCGTGCCGGAGCGCACCATCTCGCGGCGCTGGCGCTTCAGCGCATCCACCAGCCCGTCGAGATCCCCGATCTGCTCGCGCAGCACGCGGAACCACAGCATCGAGACGCGGGTGCGGAAGATCACGCTCTCGTTGCCCTTGCCGCGCAGGTTCACCGGCAGCGGCACCACGTAGGAGCCGGGATCCAGGCCGCGCGCGCGGAAGATCGCGTCGTGGGCGCGGATCGCGGCGGCCAGGTAGAAGAGCGCCGGCGTGACGAAGCCGGCGCGCTCGCTGGCACGCGCCACGACGCGCTGGCTGCGCTCCCGGTCGAGGCTGTAGACCGGGTAGTGCAGCGATTGGGGCTCGCGGCTCAGCGGACCGGAGAGCGAGCGCGGCGGGTGGTCCGCGAACGACTCGATGCCGGCCTGCCAGCTGCGCGCCCGCGCGCCGCGTTCTCCCGCGCTGCCCGGCACGACCGCCTCGCCCCACTCGCCGGGCGGGTCGACCCGGGCGGCGGCCTCGCCGCGCGCGAACGCGTCCCAGTGAGCGAGGAAGCGCTCGCTGCCGTTGCCGTCGAGCAGCATGTGCAGCCAGGTGAAGATCACGTCCGCGCCGCCCCGACCCTCGTCGTACTCGACCACGTCGGCCTGGAACAGCTCGCCGCGGCGCGCCGAGACGATCGCGTTGATGCGCTCGGTGCCGAGCTCGGGCAGCGGCACGCCGTCCACCGGTGCCGACGCGCCGGGGGGCAGCTTCGCCGCGTGCCGGTCCACCGGCGGCAGTGGCGCGCGGCGGGCCAGATCGAGCCGGTAGACGGGAGCCCCCAGCCCGAAGCGCCGGCGGATCGGAGCGCGCAGGATCGGATTCGCGCGCGCCAGCTCGTGCAGCGACTCGCGCAGCGCCTCGACGGCGAGGCCGGGTCCGAGTCGCAGCACGATCTGCGAGCGGTGCGACGCCGAGGAGTAGCGCCGGGTCTCGACGTCGAAGGCGCGCAGGAAGCAGTCCGCTCCGGTGAGCGGAATCGCGTCACCCCTCGCCATGGCGAGGACCATACTATGCTCCCCGAGGATGCGCGATTGCAGAAGCCGGCCCCTCGCGCGCCTCCGGGCGCTCGTGCTGGCCATCGCGCCGGCGCTCGTCTGCTGCCAGCACCTGGGTCGCGCGGCCTGCTCGGGCGAGATCGCAGACCTCGCGTCGGCGCCGCGCCTGCTGCACGTCCGCGTCGAGCTCGTGCGCGACGGTCGCGAGCGACGTCACGAGGTGCGGGTACAGGTCGAGCCGGGGCGCATCACCGCGGTGGGTCTGACGCCGCTCGGGACCAGCGCGTACACGCTGACCCACGACCCGGGCGGGATCCAGGTGGACAACCGCATCGGGCGCCACCTGGGCTACGAGCCGCGTCGCGTCTACGACGCGATCGTTCACGCCTACCTGGCGCGCCCGCCGCAGCCCGACGATCCGCCGTCGACGGCGAGCGTGACCGGGTCGGAAGACGGGGTGCGCGTCGCGAACGAGCGCTGCGGCTATCGCGCGCGACTGGTCGCGATCTCGGACGAGCGCAGCTGACGCACCTGAGCGGGCGTGATCTGCGCGAGTCCGACGCCGCGCTCGGCGGCCAGCGCCGCCGCGAGGCCGATCGCCTCACCCGTCGCCAGCGCAGTGCCGAGCACGCGCAGCGCACCCAGCGCCTCGTGGCTGGCGGAGAGACAGCGTCCCGCCATGCCCAGCCGCGGGTGCGAGCGCGAGATCAGCGCACCGAGCGGGATGCCGCAGGCAGCGGCCGGATGGCGGAACTGCGCGCCCCGGTGGTCGTGCCACAGCTCGATCGGCCAGGTCGAGAGCGCGACCTCGTCGTCTCGCCGCCGGCCGGCGAGCAGCGCCTCGGCCTCGAGCACCTCCCGACCCGACAGTCGCGCACCCTCTCGCACCCCCAGCCGCCCGGGCCAGGCCACCACCCGGCAGGCCGCGTAGCCGGGCCGCGTCTCGCGCAGGTACGCGACGATGGCCTCGATCCCGCGCTGCGCCCACTGTGCCAGCGCCTCACGCGCCTGGGGCGAGTCCTCGCCCGCCGCCGCGACCACGGCGCGCGGCACGTTCAACGTCAGGTAGGCCTCACCGCGGCGGCCGGCCGGGCGCAGCAGCAGCGCTTCGCAGCCCTCGGGCAGCCGCTGCTTGCGCGCGGCATCGGCCACCGCCACGGCCAGGCGCAGGCGGCCGTAGCCGGCCACGTCCTCGGCGGGCACGCCCGCGACGCGGGCGATGTAGGAGGGCAGCTGGCGCTCGTCCGCACCGGCGCACTCGGCCGCGGCACCGGCCAGGCGCGCGAGCGCGCCGTCGCCACTGGCGTCGACCACCACCGCCGCGTCCAGCTCGACGCGCGTGGGCTCGCCCATTCCCGCCAGCGCGAGCGTGCTGCGCTCCGACTCGCGACCGGCGAGACGCGCTGCGACCACGCGACAGGCGAGCCGGGTCGTGA
>Ga0209536_100013636_pt1 | contig 11709 bp, 10 predicted proteins | sample DeeMarSeWOR28_12_FD_187461 | JGI IMG/M metagenome (GOLD analysis project Ga0209536, IMG submission 187461) | Marine sediment microbial communities from White Oak River estuary, North Carolina - WOR-2-8_12 (SPAdes) (version 2) | ecosystem: Environmental > Aquatic > Marine > Intertidal zone >... | reverse complement strand
TGAAAAAACCTGTTACCGTAATACAATTTGTGCCGTAAGGGAAAAACTTGCAGATATACAGGATGTTATGACTAAGGGGCTGGCAGCGATTACACTCGACGAGCTGAAGCATAGGGGCAAGTTAAGGAGAAAGCAATGACAGGCAAAGATGAAAAAGCACATGTGCTGTCTGATTGTCTTGGCAAGGGCCAAAAATTGCTGGAGCTGATTGATTATGCGAATGATTCGATTGTCAGCAAGACACTGCTCGATAAGTCAGTCGGCACATTAACGCTGTTCGCTTTTGATAAGGGACAGAAGCTAAGTGAGCACACGGCACCTTATGACGCGGTTGTTCAGATTCTCGACGGCAAAGCTCAGATAAGAATAAAAGACGATACTCACGAACTTTCGGACGGGCAAATTATTATCATGCCGGCAAATGTGCCGCATGCTGTCAACGCCGGCGAACGATTCAAAATGCTGCTAACAATGATTCGTGCGTAAAAGAAAGTAATCAAGGAACAAAAAATGCATAAATGTCCAAGACAAGAACAAAAGTCATGGAATCCTGATGATGGTTAAGTGTCCCGGACAAGATCAGAGGTTTTGGAAGCCTGAAGATATCTTCGAGGTGCAGTGCTCCGGTTGCGGTCATACTATCGAGTTTTTCAAGGATGAGCCAAAGCTTAAATGCCGCGAGTGTGGACAGATGGTCGCCAATCCGAAGATTGACCTGGGCTGTGCGGAATGGTGCCAGTACGGCGAACAATGCCTGGGCATCTCGGCGACAAAACGTGCAACTTACATGCGGGACAAGCTGATATACGAGATGAAAAAAGTTTTCGGCGACGACCAGAAGCGAATCGATCATGCCCTTGCTGTACTGGACTTCGCCGAGAAAATACAGTCTCAAGAAGGCGGTGATCCCCTAATTGTCAAGGCCGCTGCCATTTTGCACGATATTGGTATTCACGAAGCCGAGCAGAAACATGGCTCATCTGCGGGCAAGTATCAGGAGATCGAAGGGCCTCCAATAGCAGAGGAGATACTGAAAAAATGTAATCTCGACAGCGAAGCAATTGAACATATATGTAACATAATCGCAAATCATCACACCCTTAATGACTTCGACACCACCGAGTTCAGGATTGTTCTGGACGCAGACCGGCTTGTGAATATTCCCGAAGATTTGCCGGATGCAAGCGAGGAAAAACTACAGAAAATTATCGACAATAAATTCAAAACCCATGAGGGCTGTAAAATAGCAAAAAAGCTTTTTCTAAAAGCCCGGCAGTGAAATTATTTCGAAGCGAAAGGAGAATTATGTTTTGTTATCAATGTGAACAGGCCGCCGGCGGCACCGGATGTACTAAAGTAGGAGTCTGCGGCAAAGATCAGGACATCCAAAGCCTGCAGGACACACTTATATTCGGGCTAAAAGGCATCGCAGCATATGCATATCATGCGCGGGAACTGGGGCAAAAAGATGAAGAAGTGGACGCCTTTATGCACGAAGCGATGTTTTCGACGCTGACGAATGTTGACTTCGATCTGAACCGCTATATCGGATTGGTGCTTAAAGCCGGCGAGATGAATCTTCGCGTAATGGAGATGCTCGATAAGGCACATACGACCAGATTCGGAAATCCGACGCCGGCGACGGTTCCGAGCGGCACAAAGGCCGGGCCGGGAATAGTCGTAACCGGCCATGATTTGCTCGATCTTTACGAGCTGCTCAAGCAGACGGAGGGCAAGGGGATCAATGTATATACTCATGGAGAGATGCTGCCGGCTCATGGTTACCCGGAACTTAGGAAATTCAAGCACCTCGTGGGCAATTACGGCACCGCCTGGCAGAACCAGAAAAAGGAATTCGATGAATTCAGCGGATCGATTCTGGTCACCACCAACTGCGTGATGATTCCAAAAGACAGCTACAAAGACCGTTTGTTTACATGCGGAATCGCAGGTGTTGCCGGCGTAAAACATATTAAGGACAGGGATTTCAGTGAAGTCATAGAAAAGGCCCTGTCGCAACCGCCGCTTCCCGATAATCAGCAGGGAACTTTGAGTACGGGATTTCACCATTCGGCCGTACTCGGCCTGGCGGATAAAATTATCGAGGCTGTCAAAGCAGGCAAGATTAAACATTTCTTCTTCATCGGCGGCTGCGACGGCGCCAAGCCCGGGCGAAATTATTTCACCGAGCTTGCTGAAAAAGTGCCGGATGATTGCGTGATCCTGACGGCGGCATGCGGCAAATATCGATTGAATGCCCGGGATTACGGCGATATAGACGGCATTCCGCGTCTGGTCGATACCGGCCAATGCAATGACTGCTATTCTGCAATCAAGATAGCATCGGCGCTGGCTGGAGCATTCGATTGCGGTGTTAACGACTTACCACTTTCGCTCGTGGTATCATGGTACGAACAAAAGGCCGTGGCGATACTGTTAACCCTGCTTCATCTGGGTATTAAGAATATACGGCTTGGACCGAGCTTGCCTGCATTTGTCAGCCCGAATGTGCTCAATGTTCTCGTAGAAAACTACAACATAAAGCCGGTTGGTAATGTGGATGAAGATTTGGCTGAAATGCTGAATTAGAATGACTAACAGGTTGCTATAAGTTAGATTTTAGCGGAAAAATCGAGTATTTTGCTAATTTTGTTAGGAGATATAAATTTATATGAACAAGTAAGACCTATTTAGTCGTATATAGTAATGAGTTATTAATTAATGGATTGTCTGGATTTGAATTTACGATCGAGTGTTAAAACACAAAGAAACACGAAAAACTTATCAAGGAGAATTAAAATGAACGTTCTGAAAGTAACATTAATTATTGTAGCGCTACTGAGCATTGCAATCCTGACCGGTTGTCAGGAAGGATATTCCCGTGATCACAGCTCGTCTAAGGTCGACAGAGTTGCCTATCAGCCAACAGGAACAGGATTTTGGCATCCAAGGCCATAATCTGCGGAATGCAAAGTCTGACGTGCGGCTTATTGGAATAAGCCGTGAAACATTTTTAAGATTAAATAAAAGTCTTCCAGCCACACATGATGTGTGGCTGGAAGATTATATAAACATATATGACAAAAAACTTGAGTTGAATTAATAGTTGATCGGCTAAAAGCAATTATAAAATGACATAATATCTATAATTAAATGAGATTGTGATTTTTCTCGAAGAAACAACAGATAGAATTACAGTGAAGAGTAAGGAGCAAAAAATGAGCAATCAAACGAAAATACCAAAAATATCGTGGGTCGTGGTTGGCTTTGCGATAATCGCGACTCTGGCTGTTTTTGTTATCGTCGGAAGCAGATACCCTCAACTCCAGAATGCCACAGGTCAAAGTAAGGAAAAGATTACCAAATCCCAATCTACATGGGACGTGGCCTTTACAGAATCGTTCGGCAAGAAAGCCCCGGACTTCTCGATAGAAGATATCGATGGCAGGGCACACAAACTTGCCGATTATTTAGGCAGAAGCGTGGTGGTCGTTTTCTGGGCGACTTGGTGCCCGGCATGTAACCTTGAGATACCTCATCTTATTGAGCTTAGAAAAACGCTCACAGAAGACAAGCTGGCCATCCTTGCAATATCCAATGAGGAACCAGAGCGACTGAAACAGTTCGCCGAATCAAAGGGTATTAACTATACAGTCGCAACACTTGGTGACAGCCCACTGCTGAAACCCTTCGCTGATGTAACCTCGATACCAACGACTTTCTTCATCGGTCCTGATGGAAAGATAAAATTTGCCGCAGTAGGCATGGTGTCTCTGGCAGATGCAAAGGTAATTATGAATGCCAACTGATGGTGAGATTTTGAATGACCATGATTTTCATGCTGGAGTAATGACTGATATTATCAAATTGATTATTGTGGTTATTGGATTCTATGCATTACAAGGAGATAATCAAATGCCTGCTAAGGCCGTAGTACATAAACACACGAACAGGCTGGCCAAAGAAGCCAGTCCTTACCTTCATCAGCATGCTCATAATCCTGTCGACTGGTACCCATGGGGCAGTGAAGCGATTGAGAAAGCCAAAAATGAGGACAAGCCTGTTTTCCTTTCAATAGGCTATTCCACATGCCACTGGTGTCACGTGATGGAACATGAGAGCTTCGAGGATGAGAAAATAGCCAAAATCATGAACGAGCATTTCGTCAGCATAAAAGTGGACAGGGAACAGCGGCCGGATGTTGATGAAATTTATATGAATGCGGTCATAATGATGACAGGAACGGGCGGCTGGCCTCTGTCAGTCTTTCTGACACCCGAAGGTAAGCCCTTTTATGGCGGAACATATTTTCCGCCGCGAGATGCTTATGGCCGGCCCGGTTTCGAGCGGGTCCTTTTATCCGTCGCCGGAGCATGGAAAAACAGACGGCAGGAATTGATCGGCTCGGCTGCAAAAATGAGTGAATTACTGCAAAATCAGGCTCCTCCAACCAGCGATAGCAACTTCTCGCCGGAGATTCTGAATAAAGCCTTCGCAAGTTTCCAAAACTCATTTGATGTAGTCTATGGCGGTTTCGGCACCGCCCCAAAATTCCCTCAGCCGACAAATCTGTCTATGCTTTTGAGATATTGGCACCGAACTGCTGATAATAAGGCTTTGGAAATGGTTGAAAAGACACTTGATGCGATGGCAAATGGCGGCATTTACGACCACGTCGGCGGTGGTTTTCATCGTTATTCGACCGATGCCCAATGGCTCGTCCCGCATTTCGAAAAGATGCTCTATGACCAGGCGCTGCTGAGTAAAGTTTATCTCGAGGCATACCAGGTTACCAAAAAAGAGCGATACGCCCAAATCGCAAGAGAGATATTCAATTATGTTCTTCGGGACATGACTGATCCAGCCGGCGGTTTTTACTGCGCTGAAGATGCCGACAGCGAAGGCAAAGAGGGCACTTTTTACTTATGGGATATCGAACAAATAGATTCAGTATTAGAAGAAGAACATGCCCGGTTATTTAAGGCTTATTATGGCATTACGAACGAAGGCAATTTCGAAGAAGGCAAAACGATTCTCAACATCTCAACTTCGATGGAGCAAATTGAGAAAGAGTTCCGAAAAGACCGCAGCGCGATCGAGAATATGTTATCAGCGGCAAGAGCAAAAATCTTTCAGGAGCGAGGAAAAAGAATCAGGCCGCATCGAGATGAAAAAATCATTACCGCATGGAACGGCCTGATGATCTCATCGCTTGCCTACGGAGGGGCAGTTCTGGAGGAAGATAAGTATACTGAAGCGGCCAAGCGCTCGGCGGAATTCATACTGAGCACCTTGCGAAAAAATGGCCGACTGATGCGATATTACCGAGGCGGACAAGTGGTTGAGAAGGCTTTTCTCGATGATTATGCTTTTACAGTTAGTGCTTTACTAGATCTGTATGAGGCTACTTTCGATGTTAAATGGCTCATCGAGGCAAAGTCGCTCAGCGACCAGATGATTGAGCTGTTCGCTGATAGAGAAAAAGGGGGATTTTTTCTGACCGGTAAGGACGGCGAAAAATTGATCGCCCGCACAAAACCAGGCTCCGATGGTGCCATTCCATCAGGCAATTCAATAGCGGCATTGGCTTTATTGAAACTCGGCAGGTTGACAATGGATCAACATTTCACAGAACTGGGCAGTAAAGTTCTTGAAGCGTTTTCACGACAGTTGCAGCAATCACCAGCTTATTCGGCCGCGATGCTCAGAGCATTAGATTTCCGGCTGGGGCCGACACAGGAGATAATAATTGTCGGTAAAGCAGATTCGCCCGATGTAAAACAGATGCTAAAGCTAATTTACAGCACATTTTTATCAAGCTCAGTTGTGTTGCTGCACGAACATGGCAAGGAAAATTCGGCTCTTTATAACATCGTGCCGTTCATAAAGAACCAGACTACTATAGACGGCAAAGCAACAGCGTATATATGTGAGAATTACGTCTGTAAAAAACCTGTTAATAATATTGAAGAATTCGAAAAGCTTATTGCCGGAACAGCGGCAAAAATAAAGATAGAGGATTAAATCTGGATTTTTCAAGTAGTGGGTAACGAATGGAGTTGAATTTAGATTATAAAATATTAGTCGGAAAAAGAGGAAAACTATGAAAAAATTCAGATGTATTATTTTAGTTATTACGGTGTTATATTTTCTCTTACTACAGGATACTCACGCACTGGAAGGGAATCCAGGTTGGAGAGGTAGTATAAAACCTCACGTGGCAAAGGATCTTAATCCGGATCCTGATATCGTTGAGTTAATTCTTGTTGCCACTGAAAGCTATGTCAGGTTTGATAATGAAACGAGCACAACAGTCTGGACTTACAACGGCAGCATTCCAGGACCGACCATTGATGGCAAAGTGGGAGACACATTAATAGTCCACTTTTTCAATAACCTGCCTGAAGAGACGACTGTCCACTGGCACGGAGTCAAGGTGCCGGCAAATATGGATGGAAGCAATATTGCTCAAAAAGCAGTGCCGCCCGGAGGTTATTTCAGGTACGAATTCGATCTTCTGGAAGCTTCGACATTCTGGTACCATCCTCATATTCGCACTAACGAGCAGGTTGAAAAAGGAATGTATGGAGCTTTAATTGTTCGTGATCCGAACGAAAATCAAATCCTTGGACTTCCGGAAAACGAACATGTGCTTTTACTCGATGACATTCTACTCGACGAAAACGGGCAGGTGGCGGAACCTTATCCGAGCGAACCTCTTGAAAATGCCCTCACTCAGGTAAACGGACGAGAAGGCAACACATTTCTTGTGAACGGACGGTCATCCGCAGCAGGATTCATTCAAAGCGGCATACCCCATCGCCTGCGCATGATAAACACCTCCAATACACGATTTATGCGAATTTCTATTCGTGACCACCGCATGTGGCGGATCGGAGGAGATGGAGGTCTCCTCGAAAATCCAATAGAAATATTGCCGATTGAACTTGTGCGTGATCCCGATCCACAACATGGTGGACAGATGATTTCCAATCCCGATCCTTCGAAAGGCCTCTTATTGACTCCGGGAGAACGAGCTGATATTGTCTTTACGCCAAATAAAGAAGGGCCGGTTTATATAGAGTGGCATGATGTTGCAAGAGGTCGGCATAACGGTTTTTACACACCGACCAACAATATTTTCCTTACGCATGAGCATAATGACGGCCTGAATCCTCCGCAAACTCTATTGACCCTGGATTTATTCGGTGATCAGGACGGGCAGGCATATGTTCCGCCGGAGGAACTTCGGGAAATCGAGCCGGTTGATACCGCTGATGCAGGCCGGATAATGGTTATGTTCGGCCATTCGAATCCTGACCCGAATGGTAATGTCAACTTTTTCGCTGCAATGAAAGATGGAATGCCGCTTCCGTTTATGATGGTTACGCCGGATGATGCTCCCGTTGCTGCTGTAGGTGAAACTTATATTATCAGCGTGAACAACATGACAGGCGGCGACCATAATTTTCACCTTCACGGATTCAACTTCCAGTTGATTGATACCGAGTTTGTCGATATGGAAAATCAGGGCAATAATTATGTCGTTCCGGCTCCATATCTCGAATGGAAAGATACTGTCCTGATACCGCGCCGGCCCGGGGCCAAAGGGATGAGCCGAACAATTACCCGCTTAGCTGTCCATATCGATGACACAGGCAGGGAAGGGCTGGTTCAGGCGTTCGGCAAAGAACCAGGAGACGATACTTCAGGTGGGTGGTTATTCCATTGTCACTTGCTGGAACATTCTAATAGGGGTATGATGGGTTTCCTGCAGGTATTTAATCCGTAAGTACTGGAGTTTCTCTAAAACGACAAAGACAAAAATGGAGTGTTAAGTAAAAGATAAACTGCCTCTCAAAAGAAAAAAGCATCTGACAACATATAATGAAAAGAATAGAAAAGGAAAAAAAGACAATAGCAATTATGATACAGATATTCTGCAGTTACCGTCATGGGACCGGTGGGAAGCTTTTGTGTCCGCCATGTTCGGAACTTTTGGATTATGCTAAAGAACGTCTTAATAAATGCCCTTACGGTGAAAATAAAGGTGCCTGTTCAAAATGTAAAATTCACTGCTATAAACCGGACATGCGAAAACAAATTACTGAAGTGATGCGCTACTCAGGCCCAAAAATGATAACAAAACACCCTTTACTTGCAATAGATCACCTGTTAAAGATCAAAGCTTTGAAACGAAGGAAAACTAAATCTGGAAAACATGAAAGTATTTAAAGAGGTATTTTTAAGATGGCATTGAGAAACATTGTGAAAATAGATGAGGAAAAATGTAATGGCTGCGGCTTGTGCGTGAATGCATGTGCCGAAGGTGCCATAAAGATAATTGACGGCAAAGCCAGGCTCGTCAGTGAGATATACTGTGACGGCCTGGGAGCGTGTCTCGGGCACTGTCCTGAGGATGCAATAACTATCGAAAAACGAGAGGCCGATGATTTTGACGAAGAAGCAACCAATGCATATCTCGCCAGGGAGAAAAATGTACAAGTGCAGACTGATTTTGTCTGTCCGGGTATGGCTGCAAAACAACTAAAAACAAAATCTGTGACGGAGCAGACAGCTTCTACCGGAGCAGTGCCGTCTCAGCTCAGCCAGTGGCCTGTGCAGTTGAAGCTGGTTTCTCCACATGCCCCATATTTTGCCAACGCTGATTTGCTGCTGGTGGCGGACTGCGTACCGTTTGCGATGGGTGATTTTCATAACCGATTCTTAAAGAACCATAGTATCGCCGTGGGTTGTCCGAAACTGGACGATGTACAGTTTTATATTGAGAAACTGGCAGCAATCCTGCAGGCGAACAAGCTCAATAGTTTGACTGTTATTCATATGGAAGTGCCTTGCTGTTCCGGTCTGACTCACATCGCACGGGAAGCTATCGCCAAAAGCAACGTTGAGATTAGCTTCGAGGATGTTACAATCGACTTACAGGGTAATGTAAGCCAAACTGAAACGATAATTTAATACCAGACTTGGAAACAGCGGTTGTTCGTCAAACAAGGAATAGACAATGACCGATTTCATAAAACTTATAATCACGGATTTCTGGAGCACCATAGCCGAGATGTCGCCGTATTTGTTGTTCGGCTTTTTTGTCGCCGGCTTGCTTTCTGTGCTGGTCTCACAACAGCTTGTGGAAAAACATCTTGGCGGCAGGGGATTGTTGCCTCTGCTGAAAGCGTCGATTTTCGGTGTTCCGCTGCCATTATGTTCGTGCGGGGTGATTCCTGTCTCGATGTCGCTGCACAAGCATGGAGCCAGCAAAGGCTCCACAATAGCATTCCTTCTTTCCACGCCTCAAACCGGCGTGGACAGTATCTTTGTAACATTGAGCCTGTTGGGTCCTGTCTTTGCCGTTTTCAGGCCGGTAGCGGCACTGATCACGGGCCTTGTCGGCGGGACTTTCGTTGATGTATTCGAGCAGGGCGGAGAAGTACAGAACAAGCCGGCGGAAAAATGTACGGACGAGTGCTGCAGCGATGAAAAAACCGGCAAAGTTGTTAAGGGATTGAAATACGGATTTGTCACACTCCCGCGGGACATCGGCAAGGCAATGCTGTTAGGATTGGTTATAGCGGCCTTTATTTCCGCCCTGGTTCCGGACGGTTACTTCGCGGAAAAACTCGGCACCGGGATTTTCGCTATGGTCGTAATGATGTTTCTTGGAATACCGGTTTATGTGTGCGCAACTGCTTCGGTGCCGGTGGCGGCAGCATTGATAATGAAAGGCCTGACACCCGGCGCAGCTCTGGTTTTTCTCATGACAGGCCCGGCTACAAACGCCGCTTCATTTATAACGATCTGGAAAACTCTGGGCAGGACAACAGCTATTATTTATCTGGCCACGGTGGCAGGCTGTGCTCTTTTGGGCGGCATTCTGCTCGATTTGCTGGCCACCAGTGTGGATATTGATATCACTGCTCACCCGCACTGGATGCTACCGGCGATTGTAAAATACATCTCGGCGGTTGTACTGCTGGCCGTATTAGGCTACGCATTATTCAGCAAGGCCACAAAAACCACGAATAGCTCTTGATATTACCGAGTAAAGAAACTCGCGAGCAGAATTAAATCTTCTATATCGACAATACCATCTCCGGCCGGGCCCGGAGCAATATCGGCGGAAAGCTGCCCTGAAGTCTGCATCCACTGATCCATTAAGGTTGTAAAATCCTCGCAATCCACTACGCCGTCGCCGTTAAAGTCCGCAAGCACAGGCGATGTTAATTCGATGCCGTCACCCGTGCCCAGATTGCGAGAGTATTGCTTCAATAAAGGATCACTCCAATGCTCGTGAGTTCCCAGACTGGCCAGTCCGACGCCGTCATTGTTCGGGTCATAAAATGTGCTGGATGGTGGATTGTCGGCCAGCGCCGCCTCGTGCAGGTAGTCGTCGGCGCCGTCATAGTGCGGATAATCATTCCATTCCGCCTGCAGAAAATCGCAGCAGACCGAATCGATGGCTACAGGATCCTGAGAAATAAAAATGCTGGACGGCCAATCCCCGTAAAATGGCGCCATGTTCCACCTGGCCGGCCGGGAATCCCAGTTCTGACCGGCAAAAAGTCCATCGACAAGATAGAGAACTGTCTTGCCTCCAAGTTCGGGATGCCCCATTAGATCCACGAGTGCACGGTAATAACCCATGCCCCTTCTACGTGACGGCAGGCTATTGTGCATGTCGTAATAGTTATATTGCCGGCCCCCAAGTGTGCCGTTCGGATTCCTTATAAGTGAGCCGTAATGATTCTTGCCGCACACCGTTATTCCGCCGCTGTCATGGCTTTTTAAAATGGCAAAATTTATCATATAGTCCGCCTCTGCAAATGAGCGTGGTATATAATCCTGCCTTTTGCCATTAGCGGCGGACGTGCTCCAGTAAAATTCCACATCAGAAAATGTCGATTGAGTTCGCCCATGACCACCATGGCTGGCCATGTAGCATACGTTCGGGAATATTGGGTGTACGACATTATAATAAAAGTTTGGAAATATCCGTCCCGGATCCCCAATGGTAATATCCGCTTCGTCTACTCCTACAACATTCACTAATTGGTCCAGCAGCGAAATTGTCATCTGTGGGGAATTGTCAATTCTGTTCTTGTTACTGTTTCGCTGCTCGAACGTGCTCGTGTTCGCGTTGTGGCACATTGTATTATTTATCTTTATACCAATCTTTTCACCAGCAGCGTACCCAACGTCACCTTTGCCCCGGCGGAGATTGAAATTGCGGAAAATCGCATCCCACGCTGTCGCATCCGAACCCTCGCCAGCCAACCCGCGAATCGCACGCGAAACCATCTTGTCCACGACCGCCTGGTTGGTATGGTTATCATCGTACCAGTGCTCGGGCGAAGAATAGCCATCCCAATCCGTGGCGTTCGGATCATGTATCCACACAACCCGCCCCGGATGTGCGCCCCGGGCTACTCCGATAGGAGCATTAGACGGATGCACGGCAGCAAGAGTCACCTCATCTTCGCCAGCATTCAATGCCAGCCAAAGGAATCCAACACTTATGGCGATGAATACCACACACAGCATATAACGTGCTTGCGTACGATATCGTTCGGCCTTACGAAAAGCGCTCACCGAACCGGCCAGCCCCAAAAGCCAGATGATAAAACCCGATGCCAGAGGAAATGCCACACGCTGACATGGATATGTTGCCCGCGAAGGCTTCGGTATAACACG
>Ga0209536_100013635_pt1 | contig 11709 bp, 10 predicted proteins | sample DeeMarSeWOR28_12_FD_187461 | JGI IMG/M metagenome (GOLD analysis project Ga0209536, IMG submission 187461) | Marine sediment microbial communities from White Oak River estuary, North Carolina - WOR-2-8_12 (SPAdes) (version 2) | ecosystem: Environmental > Aquatic > Marine > Intertidal zone >... | reverse complement strand
AGGAAAAGGTGGAAAGGCCCTTTGCCGACCTAAACATTGCCACCCATTATGGCTGTCACGCTTTGCGGCCGAGTGAGATCGTTGAATTTGATGATCCTGTGGCCCCCTCCATATTTGACCGCTTGGTGGAGGTAACGGGAGCCAAAAGCATTCACTGGCCTACCCAGTTGGAATGCTGCGGTGCTCCTCTGTTGGGGATCAATGACGATCTTTCCATGGACTTGACGGTAAAGAAGCTCACCGACGCCAGGCAGTCAGGGGCCAATTATCTGTGCGCTGGATGCACCTACTGTCAGATACAGTTTGATGCCGTCCAGAAGATGATTTCTTCGACTCGCAGCACGAACCACGAGCTTCCCTCAATTTTATATCCCCAGCTTTTAGGGCTGAGTATGGGCATCAGTGGTGAGACTCTGGGGCTACCGTTGAACCAACTGCCACTGGGCTCCATAGAGGAATTTTATTTTGTTCCCGAGCCCGAGCCGGAGGAAGAGGCAGGGGCAGAGGCTGCGGCAGAATCAGATGTCAAACCACCTGCCGCCAAGGCATGAGGAAGTGGTTCTAACTGCCGGAAAGGAAGTGCAACCATCAGCCGAAGTTTTCCGGCTGATGGCAGAATTTCTTTGATATATCATTAAAACTCGATTCGATCTGATCGAAGCAAGAGGGAAAGATGGCAGACAATAAGGTTGGTTCAGTAATGGTGGTCGGTGGGGGTATAGCCGGGATGCAGGCGGCCCTGGATCTGGCTGACTCCGGCTATTATGTCTATTTGGTGGAGAGATCTTCTTCAATAGGCGGAGTGATGTCGCAGTTGGACAAGACCTTTCCCACCAACGATTGCTCCATGTGAATTATCTCGCCCAAACTGGTCGAGGTCGGCCGGCATCTCAACATCGAGCTTTTGACCCTCTCGGAGGTGGAAAGTGTCAGTGGCGAGGCGGGGAATTTTGAAGTCGGGATAAAGCAGCATCCCCGCTACGTTGATCTTGACAAGTGTATTGCCTGTGGTCTTTGCGCCGAGAAGTGTCCCAAGAAGGTAGTAGACGAATACGACGCAGGGCTGGCCAAACGCAAGGCCATCTATGTGAAGTACCCCCAGGCGGTTCCGCTCAAATATGCCATTGATTCTGAAGTATGCATTTATTTCAAGAAAGGCAAATGCAAGGCCTGTGAGAAGCATTGTCCGGCTGACGCCATCAATTTTGCCGATGAAGAAAGAGATATCAAGGTTGAAGTAGGGGCAATAGTTCTTGCTTCCGGTTGTGAGGTTTTCGATCCGGGGGTTCGTGACGTTTATGGCTACGGCCGCTCGGCCAATGTGGTAACCAGTCTGGAGTTCGAACGGATGCTTTCTGCCACCGGTCCTTACAGAGGTCACCTGGTGCGGCCGGCAGACGGCAAGGAACCGGAAAAGATCGCCTGGCTTCAGTGTGTGGGCTCCAGAGATGTGCATGAAGGAGCACAGCCTTATTGTTCCGGGGTCTGTTGCACCTATGCCATCAAAGAGGCCATTGTGGCCAAGGAGCACATGAAGACTCCGCTGGACACCGCCATTTTCTATATCGACATGCGCACCCACGGCAAAGATTTTGAGAGGTACTATAACCGGGCCGAGGAGATAGGGGTTCGTTTCGTAAAATCCAAAATCAGTGCCATTACCCCGGCAGGTGAGAATGGTAATCTGCTCATCCGCTATGCGGACGAGGTAGGTCGGAGGGTTGAGGAAGCCTTTGATCTGGTAGTTTTGTCAGTGGGACTCGGAGTGCCGGATCAGGCAGCGGCTCTGGCCCGTGAGCTGGGCGTTGAGCTTGATCAGTATAATTTTGTTGCTGCCAGCAGTTTTGATCCGGTGCAAACCTCAAGACAGGGCATCTTTGTCTGTGGTGCTTTTCAGGGCCCCAAAGACATTCCTCAATCGGTGATCGAGTCCAGCGCCTGCGCTGCTGCGGTTGAAAGCAGCCTGGCGGAAGCGCGTTTTTCCCTGACCCGGACCAAGGAGATACCCGAAGAGATCGATGTGAGGGGCGAAGCTCCCCGCATAGGGGTGTTTGTCTGCCACTGCGGCACCAACATAGCAGGGGTGGTGGATGCAGCGGCGGCTGCCGAATACGCCCGCACCCTGCCGGACGTATTCTATGTGGAGGAGAATCTTTTCAGTTGCTCCCAGGATACCCAGGAGAAAATGACCCAGGTGATCAAGGAACAGAACCTGAACCGCGTGGTGGTGGCCGCCTGTACTCCCCGAACCCATGAACCTCTTTTTCAGGAAACCGTGGTCAATGCGGGGATCAACAAGTACCTCTTCGAGATGGCCAATATCCGCAATCAATGTTCCTGGGTGCATAGCGGTGCCCCAGAGGAAGCCACGGAAAAAGCCAAGGATCTGATTCGCATGGCTGTGGCTAAAGTTGGCTTGCTGGAGCCACTGTATGATCCTGAAATCGAAGTCAACCCATCTGCTTTGATTATAGGCGGGGGGATTTCCGGAATGGTGGCCGCCAAGAATCTGGCGGGGCAAGGCTACCGCACCAATCTCATCGAAAAAAGCGACGCTTTGGGCGGGCAGGCCCGAAATCTCCACGCAACCTGGATGGGTGAGGATGTCCAGCAGTATCTAAAAGAACTCGTCGAAGAGGTTGAGTCGGACAACAATATCGAGGTCTACCTGAACACCGAATTGACCAAGGTGGAAGGCTTTGTGGGTAATTTCCACTCCACAATCGCTACCAACGGTACGGAGCAGGTGCTGGAGCACGGGGTAGCCCTCATTGCCACGGGCGCTTCAGAGCTAAAGCCCGAGGAGTATCTCTATGGCGAGGACCCGCGGGTTCTCACCGGATTGGAGTTGGACCGTAAGTTTATCGACCAGGATTCTTCCCTGAAGGAGGTGGGCTCTGCGGTCTTCATTCAATGTGTGGGATCCAGAATCCCGGAGAGGCCCTATTGCTCAAAGGTGTGTTGTACCCATTCAGTCCAAAGCGCCCTGAGGCTCAAAGAAATCAATCCGCAGATGGATGTCTTCGTTGTCCACCGGGATATTCGCACCTACGGGCTGCGCGAGGACCTCTATCGGCAGGCCCGGGAGAAGGGCGTTACCTTTATCCGCTACGACTTTGACAAGGGGCTCCAGGTGGCCAAGGAGCAAGACAAGCTTTCGGTTCGTTTCACCGGCTATGTGCTGCAGCGGGAGCTGGAGATCCGGCCTGATATGCTGGTTCTGGCAGCCGCCATCGTACCCCCGCAGGAAAACCCCGTGGCTCAACTGTTCAAAGTCCCGTTGAATGACGACGGTTTCTTTGTAGAGGCCCACGTCAAACTGCGCCCCATCGACTTTGCCACCGACGGGGTGTTCATTTGCGGCCTGGCCCACTCGCCCAAACCCATTGATGAGTCCATCGCCCAGGGTCTTGGAGCTGCGGCCCGCGCCGCTACTGTTTTGTCCAAGAAGAAAATTTTCGGCAATGCCATTGTGGCCCAGATAAATGCAGAAACCTGTGTGGGATGTCAGGGTTGCCTGGATGTCTGCCCCTTTGGTGCCATTAACTATTTTGAAGATCGCCACATTTGTCAAATCAACCAGGTTCTGTGTAAGGGTTGTGGGGCCTGCGCCGCAACGTGCCCCTCGGCCAGTGTGGAACTCATGGGCTTCAGGCCGCAGCAACTCTACGCCCAGATCGACAGGGCGCTGGCGGAATAACCTGGAGCGTGGTAGGTACTCCACCCGTCAGGATTCATTAACTGCTACTTTTGCTGAGAGGAATGGTTACTATGGCGGAATTTGAACCAAAGATCCTTGCTTTTCTATGCAATTGGTGCGCCTATGCCGGAGCGGACCTGGCAGGAGTCAGTCGCCTGCAGTATCCGGCCAACGTGCGCAGCATTCGGGTGATGTGTTCGGCCACCGTCTCACCGCATCACATTCTCAAGGCCTTTCAGAAAGGTGCGGACGGCGTCTTCGTCGGCGGCTGACACCTCGGTGAATGTCATTACCTGTACGGTAATCATATGACCAGCAAGCGAATCGCGGTGATGAGACAACTCCTTGCCTTCAGCGGTATTGAGCAGGATCGGTTGCGGTTGGAATGGGTCTCTTCAGCAGAGGGTCCCAGGTTCGCTGAGGTGATAACCGACTTCACCAATCAGATTAAGGCTCTCGGGCCGTCCCGACTGAAAGTGGCGGCGTGAGGGAACGAAGGTAGGCTCTCTGGGGTAACCGGTTCGCAGAGAATAGCAGTTGGCTCATAGCTAATGAGGAACATACAAAACAGGAAATTCTATGAGTGACAAGATTAAGGCCAAGGTAAAAGAGCTATTGGAAGAGGGTAAGGTCAAGGGGTTTTTGGGCCTGAGGAATATGAACGGGCACATTGGTCCTTACCTGTTTGTCGACGGCAGTGATCTGGAGGACTTGGTTTTGGGAGACCGCCAGCGGCCGGGAGACACCCGCTATCCCCTCAATAAACAGTTGATACACCTGGCCCGTTGCTATCCGGAAGAATCTTTCGGAGTGTTGGTGCGCGGCTGTGATGAGCGAGGCCTCAAGACCCTCTTTACCTGGAACCAGCTTGATCCAGAAAAAGTTGTGGCTGTGGGCATTGCCTGCCCCCAGGAGTTGGCCGAAGCCTGCGAGTGTCTGAAGCCGTATCCGGATGAGTTCGTCGAGGGAGAAAAGATCGAGGGGTACTCCTTCGACTCTGTGGCCAAGGTAGATTCCATGGAATTGGCCGGCCGACTGGAGCACTGGCTGGCCGAGTTTGCCAAGTGCATCAAGTGCTACGGCTGCCGGGATATCTGTCCCATGTGCTTCTGCAAGGAATGCTCCCTGGAAAGCGAGGATCTCATCCATACGGGTGATATTCCACCGGAGAATCCCATTTTTCATTTGACCCGGGCCGTCCATATGGCAGGGCGTTGCATTGATTGTGGCCTGTGCAGCGAAGCCTGTCCGGCGGACATCCCTTTACGAACCCTTTACAAGAAAGTTGCGGACATCATCGACCAGCAGTTTCATTACCGGCCCGGCTACGCTTCGGCCGACGAGAAACCGCCTCTCAATATCCTGAGTGAAGCACCTGAGCATTAAGGAGGAGTCTCCCATGGACTATCGCACAGTATTGACCACCTGCTCCTATTGCGGCTGCGGCTGTGGTCTTTATCTGGAGGTTCTGGACGGCCAAATCATCGGCACCATTCCTTGCAAGACCAACCCCATCAACCAGGGGAAACTCTGTGTGAAGGGTTGGAGCATTCACGAGTTCATCCAGCATCCCAGCCGGCTCCGCCAGCCCCTGATTCGCAAGAACGGCACGCTTACGGAGGTCGGTTGGGATGAAGCTCTGGACTACACCGTGTCCAAGCTCAAAGAAATAAAAGAAGCTCACGGCAGCGACAGCATCGCTTTTCTGGCCTCTGCCAAGGTGACCAACGAGGAAAATTACCTCATCATGAAATTCGCCCGAGCCGCAGTGGGGACCAACAACGTGGACCACTGCGCCCGGCTCTGACACTCCTCTACGGTGGTAGGTCTTGCCGCCGCCTTTGGTAGTGGAGCCATGACCAACTCCGTTGCCGAGATCGAGGATGCCGACTGCATATTTGTTATCGGCTCCAACACCACCTCATCGCACCCCCTGGTGGCCACCCGCATCTTCCGGGCCAAGGCAAAAGGGGCAAAGCTGGTGGTTGCAGATCCCAGAAAGATCCAGATCGCTCTCAAGGCCGATATCCACGTGCGCCACAGGCTTGGTACGGATGTGGCTCTCATCAACGGTATCATGCACGTGATTATGAAAAACGGCTGGCATGACAAAGCTTTCATTGAAGAGCGATGCGAAGGTTTTGAGGAGTTCAGTAAGCTCATTGATACGTATCCTCCGGAGAGGGTCTCGGAGATTACCGGGGTTTCGGTTGATGATATTGTCACCATGGCCGAATACTATGCCAAGGCAGAAGCTGCCTCAATCGTCTACTGCATGGGTATTACCCAGCACACCACCGGAGTTGACAATGTAAAATCCCTGGCCAACCTGGCCATGCTCACCGGCAATATGGGCAAAGAGTCCACCGGGGTCAACCCCTTGAGGGGACAGAACAATGTCCAGGGCGCCTGTGACATGGGTGGACTTCCCAATGTGTATTCCGGCTACCAGGCAGTGAACGTCCTCGATAACCAGGTCAAGTTCGAAAAGGCCTGGGGTGCCAAGCTCTCGGACAAGGTCGGCCTTACCATTCCGGCGATACTCGATGGGCTTTCCGACGGCACAGTGAAGGCACTCTACATCATGGGAGAGAATCCCATAGTCAGCGACCCTGACAGCAACCACGTGGAGAAGGCCTTGAAGAAAGCCGAATTCCTGGTGGTGCAGGACATCTTTCTTACTCCCACCGCACAACTGGCTCATGTGGTGCTCCCGGGAACCTCCTTTGCCGAAAAGGACGGCACCTTTACCAACACGGAGAGAAGGGTGCAGCTGCTGCGCAAGGCCATTGAACCCGTAGGGGAAGCGAGAGCTGACTGGGAGATAATCCGAGACCTGTCCAATCATTTCGGCTATGAGATGAACTATGAAAATGCCGAAGATATAATGAAGGAAATCGCCACTCTCACACCATCTTACGGCGGCATCACTTACGAGAGGTTGCAGGGCGAGGGTCTCGCCTGGCCCTGTCCGGCCAAGGACCATCCTGGGACCAAGTTTTTGCACAAAGACAAATTTGCCCGGGGGTTGGGACTCTTCCATGCCATCGAGTTCAAGCCCCCTGCCGAGGTGGTGGACGATGAATATCCCTTCTGGCTCAGCACCGGCAGGGTGCATGCCCATTATCATACGGGTACCATGACCCGGGTTTCTCCTTCCCTCCATGGGGAGATGCCGGAAGGGAAATTGGAGATGCACCCCGAGGACGCCGTCCGCCTGGGAGTGCGCCAAGGTGAGAAGGTAAAGGTGTCCTCCCGGCGGGGTGAGATTGTGGTCAAGGTGATGTTGACCGATAAGGTGGATAAGGGTATGGTTTTTATGCCCTTCCACTTTGTTGAAACCTGCGCCAATGTGCTCACCAACCCGGCCCACGACCCCACGGCAAAGATACCTGAGTTCAAAGTCTGCGCCGTCAAGGTGGAAAAAGCCGCCTAAGGGCGTAGGAACTTTGACCACAAAGTACACAAAGATCACAAAGTTTATTTTAGATTGCAGATTACAGACTCACACAGGAAGGAACTGGGAGATTTCCCAATCCGCAATCCCCAATCAACAACCTGGAATTCCATTTCTTTGCGTCCTTCGTGACCTTGGTGGTTAAGCCCCGCCCTACGATTTTCACCTTGTTAAGGAGATCTGATGCGAGCAACAGTAGATCCAAATAAATGCGACGTTGCAGGGATCTGTGTCAAGATATGCCCCGGAGTCTTTCGCTTCCATGAAGGGAGCAAAAAAGCATACGTGACCAGGAAAGAAATTCCCAAGGAACTTGAACAGAAGTGTCTGGAAGCGGCAAGGAAATGTCCAACTAAGGCCATTATTATATTTACCGATTAGGTGGTTACAAACCCCACCGCAAGCCCATAGTAACTGCAAAGTACCTGGCAAAGCGATAGATGAAAAAAATCCTCTCCCCACACCAGGGGGGAGGATTTTTTCTTGGTGGCACGATCGTCCTCGTGACCTCGCCATACCAGTTCATCAGACAACTAGCCCGGATATTTCATGAATTGCTGTCGCGAGACCATGAAGATGGGCGTGCCACCTGGCAACCGTCCCGCGGTACCGCGGGATTGGTTCCGAGGCGTACCTGAACGTTACGTCGCAGGGGCCGACACCCGAGGACGCCAGGAAGGATGCCCATATCCGTGGTCGCAGCAAGTGATTCATGAAATATCTGGGCTAGCCCTCAACCTTAATCTATGCGAAGTTCAAGACTCGGGCCTTTCCAGTACTCCGTAAAGTCGAGCCCTTAGATTACCTTTGCATACCAAAAAACAGCTTGGCATTGTTCGAGGTGATAAAGCGAACATCCTCGAAAGGCATGTTCTTCAGCCTGGAGAGTTCTTTTAAGGTGATGATTAGGTCGGCAGGTTCTGAGATCCTTCCCTGGTATTCAACCGGACAATCAGTCTCAACTAATATGCGTTCCATGGGCGCAGCTATCATTGCTGTTTGGTGCGGTGGGCTGTAAGTGAGAGCGGGGGTAGCGGATACGTAGAAGCCGTCCTCAATGATTTTTTCGAGAATGTCCAGTGGGCCGCTATACCAGTGAAATACCGCCTTTTCAATTTCGGCATCCTTTACCATTTGATGCGAGCGCTTGTGGGAGAAGCGTGAGTGGACAATAACTGGTCGTTTGTACTGGAGTGCTATTGAAAGTAGTTTTGCAAAAACCTCCCACTGAAGCGGCTTTTTGACTCTTGTCTTGTAATCGATTCCCACTTCACCCAGGGCGATGCAATCGGCCAGGTTTTTCTCGATGAAATGTACATTTGCTTCCATGGTTTCCTGGCTTATTGACCAGGGGTGATAACCGATTGCAGGATGAACCATCTCAGGGAATTGTCGGGCGAGATCGAGAGTTCTTTGGTTCGAGATCAGATCCATTCCTACCGCCACAATCCCCTTGATACCCATGTCTTTGGCCCGTCGGATTGCCTGGTGGATGTTGTCAATCTCGTTCAGATGTGCGTGAGTATCGATCATGGGTCGTTCAAGCCGTTCAAGTCGTATAAATCGTAGAAAACGTAGAAATCGTTGAAGCCCTAGAACTGGTCAAATTGTCAAATCGTTCATCCAGCTTACAGCTTACGGGGACAAAACTTCCGAATAACGGATAACCTCACTTCAATCCTGCCCTGAGCGTAATCGAAGGGCTGCCTGCTTAAGCTTCACCATGTCCCTTGCTCTAAAGGAAGTCGATTTTTGCTCCTGGCTTCTCAAATTAGAATGGCCAGAGGCAACACGGTCGTGGTCTTTCGAATTCGTTTTCGCAGGAAGCCAGCTGGCGCGAATAATACTTGGCGCGGCTTTGAACTTTCCATGCCACTCTTTGCAACCATTTTTTCTTGGCATAGGTTCCTCGTCTGAAGCCGTTGTGTCCCTCATGAAAGGCGAGATAGAGGTTGTAGGCATCGTCCAGAGCAATACCACAGGCTGAATAACTGAGATTGCAATACCAGCCAATAAAATCAATGGCATCGGCGAAGTTGTCTCTGTCGGCTCCCCATCTACCAGTAGCGCTCTTGTAGGCATCCCAGGTTTCATCCAATGCCTGCGCATAGCCATAAGCAGAGGAGGGTCGAGGGCCTGGGAGAAAACAAAAACAGGTGGTGCGAGGTGGTTTTGCCTCGGCTTTGAACTTTGACTCTTGATGCACAATGGCCATAAGCACGGGGATGGAAACCGACCATTTTTCCGAGGACCGATAGGCACTCCGGTACCAGTCACGGTTTTGCCTGAAAATCTGACAAATATTGTCTATTTCCTCTGGTGGCTTATCAAGGTGGGCACATCCCAGAACCAGAGGGAAGACGATGCAAGACAGTGAGAGGATGATAGCAGAAAACGGCTTTCTTCGAATCATTTCTCTTGCAATCAAGAGGGTTGAAGATGGACTTCCCAGTCGGTGTCAATCCGCAAACTTCCAGGAGTTTCCCCAAAAATATGCTTGTAACCCAGGACACGGAGAAGGCAACGTTTTGTCATCCAGACCTGTGGTTTCTGGACGACCACTGGTTAAAAGAGTTCACCAGGAAGAAACTTCTGAAACTTCTTTAAAAGGTCGTGAAGCTTCGCCTGATAGTATGCCACGTTTTCGTCAGGATAATTCGGATTATAGTCTGAGGTAGGTTTGGAATTTTCATACACGCGAACCCTTTTGCCCTTGCCGGTTACGTAATAGGAGACTTGATCTCCGGCCCGGTAGGGCCGATCTGAGGCAAGGGCCAATTCGTAGGTTGCTGCAGGGTTGCGCTTCTTGGCTCTTACCTTTTCACGGTAGGTGTCCAAGGATTCGGTAAGAGTTTCAGTCTTAGCCAACCAGGAGATTCCCATCTGGTGCTGCTCGATCCTGTCCACGTAGTCTTTGGATAAAAGGTGAATTTCTTCTTCTCTTCCCTCCAGCAGCAACCGAATCATGCTGGAGAGAAACTCCCGCAGGTATTTCTCCATCCCGCGGGAGCGCAGACCGCTTCCTTTTACGATTATATTTCCCTTGTCATCCATGAGAGCGTAGTTTTTTTTCTTGTAGGAAAACATGGCCTGGTATTTTCCAGCCATTTCCACCTCTATACCGGATGGCAAGCTGTCTGATAGGCTCTGAATGAGCTCCTGTACCTGCTCATCGGTCCTCACTCTGGGAGGGGGCACAAAATAGATGCCATCAGTATCTATCTCGATAGGTTCGCCGCCCTCTTTTCTCAGCCAGGCAACCATCTCACCAATGATTTCTCGACCCCGACGGGTAACCTCACCTGCCAGTCGGGGATCGGCAAAGTTATGGAGTTTGGTGCCGAGGTAACCATAAAATGAGTTAATCAATACCTTGAAGGTTTGCTGCAGGGCTTCGTAGTAATCTTTCTGGTGCAGATCTTCAGCTGTTAGTGCTCTTTTTTTCGCTTCCATACGAAATTTTCGCAAGTCGCGCAGTAAGGGTAGGAAAACATCCAGAGTGTCTGCTGAGGGCTTGAGATTGTTGGAGATCAGAATGGAAGGGTAAAGAGAAGCTACGTCGCACGAAATCACGGGCCTGACGACACCGTGGCGGAAAACATCGGTGTAGCCGCCGGCAAAAGCCCCCGTCTCCCCAGGTTTGGGCACTGAGGTACGCTGCCTGAGGTACTCTCGAATGAATAGAGCATTTATTTTTGTGGCATTTCCCCGTACGAAAATATTTTGGTACGAGAAAGGAAAGATCCGTGTTTGCAGAAAAAATGGATAGGCCAGAAGCTCAGACAGGGCCAGAGTTTCTCTGACATCGTCGAGATTGTATTGTTTTAATTCCTCGGGTTTGTTTTCATAGTACCACTGGATTTCCTCGGGCTCTATGTACGTCCTATCTGGCGCTTCCAGCCCAAAGTGGCGGGCTGCGGCCTTCAGTGCGTAGCTTTCCAATTCCCTCGCCACAACGTCATAGTATTGGAGAAGAAACAGGGTGTCGACTACGTGGCGGCCAAAAATATCCATGCGGGTGTAGTCTATTACCCGCTCGGCAACGCTAAAGCGAGAGCGTCTCGTACGAGGCTCGCTCCCGTCCCTGCCCCAATTGAGAGTGACCCCATGCATTCGGGCCCGGGTGACGATATATTCCAGGTCGAAATTGAACAGGTTATGCCCTTCCAGAACATCTGGATCGAGGATCTGTATCCTGGCCCCCAGGGCCTCAAGCATTTCCCTTTCTCCGTATTCCGTTGCGAAGAGAACTTCTTGACTACCTCGGTTATCCATGAGAGCCACGGAAAGAATGCGGTCCTCTTGGCGCCAAGGATTAGAAAATGCGTAACCAGGAGCGGTGGCTGTCTCTATATCAAGTGCCAGCCTGCGAAGGTTTTTGAAATCAAGTCCCTTGAAAAGAGTTTTGCCCGTCAGCAGCAGGAACTGATGCACGGGATCTGAAAGGAAAAGGTAGGGAGCATCAGGAGAGGATGATGGAATCCCCGTAGTCTGGTGGAGATGATTTCTGGCCCTGGTACAGTCTTGCCAATTTTCGAAAAAGGCTAGAACC
>Ga0209536_100013632_pt1 | contig 11711 bp, 10 predicted proteins | sample DeeMarSeWOR28_12_FD_187461 | JGI IMG/M metagenome (GOLD analysis project Ga0209536, IMG submission 187461) | Marine sediment microbial communities from White Oak River estuary, North Carolina - WOR-2-8_12 (SPAdes) (version 2) | ecosystem: Environmental > Aquatic > Marine > Intertidal zone >... | reverse complement strand
GATTTGGAATTTTGAGAAATTTTTTGAATATTATAAAGAAATTCATAATATTCCATATTTGCTCCTGATTTATTTTTCATGGTTGTTTTCGCTCTCTTTTTTGTATAGTTCTTACTATTAATTTAGATATAATTCCATATATAGTTTACATTACGGAACTCTTAGAAAACTTCGAACTAATCGAGAAATAACCTAACAAAAAGAAGATTATTTAAGCAAAAAATGGATAATGAAATTGATTTACTGACCCAGGTTTGTAAATACCAAAAAAAAATTAAAGTTATTTAGAAAGCCCTAGAAATTTTGCAGCACTCTTCATTAAATTTAATTCAATTCTTTCTATGATTAATGTATTAAGAAATAATATTGATTTACACAAATAGAGATAATTGATATAATATGTTTACATGGCCAGATGAGAAAAAATGTGCCATCACATTAACCTATGATGATGGTATGATATATCATAAAGACTACGTAGCTCCTCTATTACACGAATATGGTTTAAAAGCAACTTTTTATATTACACTATCGAGTAAAGACTTTCAAAAGGACCCTATTGATTGGAAAAAAGTATCAAATATGGGTCATGAATTAGGGAATCATTCAATATTTCATCCCTGTAGGAAAAATAAAGATACAGAGAGCTTTATTGATGACTGCTATGATTTAAAAAAATATTCAAGTAAACGATTTAAAGATGAGTTACATTTAGCAAATATTGTCTTACAAATTATAGATGGGAAAAAAGAACGGTCATATGGCGCAACGTGTTGTGATATTAAGATTGGTGAAAATGGTGAAGAAATATTTATAGGTGATATAATAAATGATATTTTTACCGGTATAAGAGGCGAAGTAACAGGAGAAAATTTGAAACCGAAAAAAAAAGAGGACGTACTAAATGTTCCCTGTTATGGAGCTGATGGCAGATCATTTAAAATGTTGAAATCAAAAATAAAAGAGTGTAAGCAGGACAATGGTTGGAGTGTTTTTATTATTCACGGAATTGGAAGAGGTTCACACGAATTCTATATTGAAAAAGAAGAACATTTGGAACTGGTTAAATGGTTAAGTATTAATAATAAGGATATATGGATAGCCCCCTTTTATGAAATAGCCAAGTATATTAAAGATTATAAATTTTAAGCTTAATTTGTTTTTGATGAAATAATTTAGCGTATTTATAAAATAGAAAAAGTAAAAACATAAAAAATTACTACCGTTTTGAAATACCCAAAAGTTTTGCGGCGTTTTTCCCTAAAATAGCATCGACTTCCTCCTGTGTGAATTTTATTCCTTTAGGTGCATCTTTTGGAAGATTTTTAATTAGTTCTATGTATTTCTTGGTTGGAATGACTATATCATATACGGGTCCATCTGATGCGAACATTACTTTTTCCAATCCTGCATAATCTATTAAATCCCTCAATTCTCTGCAGAATAATTCGTATTTACCGAATGCGTACGCTTGCCACATTGCCATATCCCCATATAAGTTTGGATAAAATGCTGCTAGTGCTGCCCACTCCCGCCATTTGGGTGGACTCCCCATGTGAGCGGCAATGATCTTTAGATTTGGGACTCTATTTGATGTTTCTGAGAGCAAAATTGGCTCGGTGTATTTACATTTGGCAGGAGGTCCTAAAGGGCCCGTATGCGTGAGTAAAATACCTCCCTTTTTTTCTAAATATTTCAACAATTTGATTGATTCTGGGCTATTTGGATCATATCCACTATCACAGTGGTACTTTAATCCTTTCATCCCAAATTCTTCAAAACATTGTTTTAACATACCTAATGCGTTTTTCCTCCTTGGATCGATACCTGCGAAAGCCATTAAACGATCTGGATATTTATTAGCGATATCTGCAATTCTTTTATTTATTCCTAGAATAATTTCTTGTGTTACCATCTCATTATCTACATTATCCACAGTATTTACACATGTAAAATCTATACCCGCATCATTCATCCACTTTATTATTTTTTCTCCAGTTTGATCAGGATATCGTTCAGTAGCTCTACGGGCTAATGTTTCCACATCGATTTTAATCCCAGCCACCTTAGCCAATCTAGATGGTTCTCCCATACGTCCAGTTAACAAATCTTCATATTTTATCGAAAATGGGCTTAAGTGATAATGCACATCAATAATCATTTTTTTTCCTCTTTCTTTTTCGGAGTTGTTTAATTATATCATAAATTCTAAATATCAATTCCCTATTTAAATTTCCTATATCAAAACAAGATTCAAAAGGGAAAGTTAATGTCTTGTTTGAAGAATCTCTCAATCAAAAACTGAGGAATTGATTATAAAACGCATTTTCTTGATGATTTTGTAGTAAATTATTGAATTAATTGTAATATCAAGTTTTCCATTTGAGGTTTTGCTGCTTCGATTTTGTCTAGAAGAGTAACAGTTTCCTCTAAGTTTATCTCGTTTTCCTCAATAATGAATAATAGATAAAAATCTAATTTACTGAATTCGAGAACTTCAATAACTCCAGAAAATCTCTCTCCATTTTCAAATACATCTGAGAATTCATATACTTTTTTATTTTCTGATATTATTCTTTTTTGTAATTCTAAGTATAACTCATATATTTTCAACTTATGTGATAGTTGTAAATGAGGGCGATAGAATTCTCCAAGAGTTATGCCCTTTGTGTCAAATAACGAAATTAAAATAGTATCATAATTCTTATTGATTTCAGCAAACAAATTCGAAACAAGTTCCATTTTATCAAAAAGCATCGATAAACCGCTGGAAAAAGCATCCATCACCGATTTAATATCAAAAATTGATGTTTCAAAGAAAAATATATCAAAATCATTTGAATAACGTGTTAAAGCTTGTTTTAACGTAAGAATTCTCTTATTTATTTCAACGTTGTCTACAAGTTGAGGATCAAATTTATGAAAGAGTATTGCGACCATTACTTCTTCTTGGATTTCTTTAAAATGAAGCAATATTTCCTCTAAGTAATCAATCGATTCAATGTATCTGTCAAAATCTTGGGCATCAATAACATAAAAAATCAAATCAATACCATTTAGATATTTTTCAGGGTGTTTTAGATAATCATCCCGATATACTCTCTGGCCCCCAAAGTCAAGCCTTGAGAACTCAATCCCTAGAAATTTAAACGTATCTCTAGAAATCCTTCTTGTAGGGGCTAATTTTGCAACTTCTTCTTCAAAACCAAACTTTTTAGTAATTGCAGTTATTATACTGGTCTTTCCGGCGGCATCTAATCCGATAAATGCAATTTTCTTCATGAGAATATTTCAATCTTATTATGACTTACAAGGAAATAAATATCACTAATTATCTTTCTAATTATTTCATTATCTAGTGCAAAATATAAATAATCCCTTTCAGTAAAAGAAATATGAATCTTTTAATATTTAAGCTTAAGCTATGGAAACCTAAAGATATTACCCCCCAGCGAGAGCAAATGATAAATAAATATCATCTCCCTCATTAATAGGTGTATTATAACTCTTTAGATACCTAATATTCCTTCCATTTAGTAGAATCAATATCTGAGGATTGAATTCTGTGCGGCTTTCATCCAATATCTCGTCATCAAGCTCATTTTTGTATTCATTTAGGAATTTGGAAATAATTTCTCCCACAGTTTTGCCATCGTATTCTATAAATTTCTTGTTAAGTCTTAACTGGAAAATATTTAATAGATGTAATTTAATTTTAGCCATTGAGGTTATTCCATTTACTTGTTTTACTTAATTTAAGTAAATATTGATATTTTTTTAAGTTTTTTAGTCTTCATTCACGTACAATTTTATGCTTTTTACAGGTATAACATCCATCTAATCCGATTTTAATCTAGCGGGATGCCCATTATAAAGCGAATTTTCTTTTAAATCTGCATTAAAATCAGTATAAGAATGAGCAGACAATTTAGTGTTGTTCCTTATGGTGGTACCTGGGAATAGCACACAATTTGCTCCTATCAAGACATTATCCCCGACTTCAATTTTTTTTAGAATAAATTTATCTTGCTCAATTCCAAAACTCAGAAGTGAACTTCCCATTCCGATTATAACATTCTCACCTATTTCGACGAATTCTGAAGAAATCCAGCAGTTATCACATAACGCCTTTTTACCAATTTCTACTCCGAAAAACCTTAGAGTAAAACGATTCTTAAGCCAAGGAAAGGGATTGGATGCTGTTATGAACAAGGGCCATTTTTTGGTTATATTTCTTAAATTCCAATAATAATAATGCTTATCATCAATGCTCCGAGTGAAAGATCCCTCTTTAGGTGGAAAAATCAGCCTAATAATAGTCAGAAACAATACTGAAATAAGGATTGCACTCAATTGAAGTATATAAATTAGAATCAAGAAATTAATTGGAAGCAACAAGAAAAAAAGTATAAAACTACCACTGTCCCATAAGTATACAAAATATATATACTCAAATAGAGAACATGGAATAAAACTTAGTATTATAATTAATAAATAGATGATAAGAAATCGCTTACGTAATGTCTCGTCAACTGGTGACGGAGAATCGCCTTTTAAACTAGCTGGTTGGAACATTTATCGATCATCATCTCCAAGGTCGGTATTTAAGCCACTTTGCTTTATTTTCTCTGCTTTTTCTTGCGAATCTTCAACTGATTGGAGCGTGAAGGTTGAATCTACTGGTCTACCAAGATGGATCAGATCACTTTCTAATTCCTGATCCATCCAAGTATAACTATTAGCACCAAGGATCGCACCATCATGAATAATTGTACCTGGGCTAAGGATTGTATGTGGACCAACCACACAAGCTTTCCCAATTTTGATTTTTTTTATAACCATCTGGTCATGAAATAATAGGTGAGAAAAGATGCAATTGTTCAGAGACGTCATGGTGAAATCTCCTATTTCTACAAACTCAGGATCAATATATCCCTCATAGGCGACTACATTTTTACCAATTAAAACACCATTAAATCGATACACAAAAATATCTGCCCATGGGATCGGTAGAGCCCTTGCCAGCCAAATTGGGAAATATACGTTCCAGAACCTTCGATGAGTGTATTTCCATTCTTTGCTTCCTTTTTTAAACACACCCTCCTTGGGAGGACATAATCTATTCAACACTTTAGTGATTCCCGCTGAAAATATGATGATCGAGAAACTAAATAAAAAGAGATTCCCATATAGATTTAGCGGGAGCAATAACCATTCCCACCAATGGCCAATTAGAAGGAATGGAATAAACATCTCTCCAGTCAAAAGGTAATACAGATCGTTATAAAACCAGATATTAGCTAAAACTAAAATCCAACTCCCCACAAATAATTGCAGTAGAATAACTAAGGTAAACGGAGTTTTATATACACCCGAAGTAGAAATATATTCAAGCTTAAATTCTGAATTATTCTTCTCTTCCATCGAGTTCATCATCCTTCATTAGAGGATTTTTTATAATGAATTGTCATTGTATAATTATTTCGAACTTAATTAAATTCTAATATTTCGTGAATACTTTTAAGATATTAAAGTCAAAAAAAAATAAAAGGCTTAATCAATATGATTTATATAATAATATTAAAATTAGTTCAATAAGAAAATTTAATATTAAGATCTTGTAGAATTTCTTAAAGGTGAAATAATTATAAGTATTGACTGGGAAAAAGCAGAAGCAAAACCAGATAAGAAAATATCGGTTGAAGGCAGACATTTATTAGATCTAAGAGCTAAGGTTAATGATCTAGAAAAACAATTATCCGATACCAAAACTGAATTAAACCAAAAATCAGACAAACTTGCAAGTACTCAAAATGAACTTGCTGATACTATGGTCAAGTTAGACAAAAATCAAAGTTTACTCGAAAAAACGGCTGGAGAAGGTCAAGCGAAAGATGAAGTAATAAATAATTTAACTTCCGAAAATAGCGGTTTAAAAAACGAACTAGAAGGAAGCAAAACAAAAATCGGTGAACTTGAAGCTTCAATTACTGCAGCTAATGAAAAAGTCGCAGAATTAGAACCTTTATCACAAAAGGTTACAGAATTGGAAAGTCAACTAAGTGATGCCTCTAACACAGCTGGATCAGCTCAAGAAGAATTAAATAAGTTAAAATCCGAGAATGAAGAATTAACATCTAAATTATCGGCTTCTCAAGCTGAAATTGACCAACTAAACTCACAATTAACAGAGTTAAATAATACATTGCTACAACGAGACACTCAAGTACAAGAATTAACAGAAGCAATGTCCGAAAAGGAACAGATTATCGAAACTACAACTGCTCACCTCACTGAAGTCGAATCTGAATTGGAGGAATATAAACCCCCTGATATGGGTGCAGGTGGTTTCGCAAGTGAGGAGCGCATTACTTGTCCAATGTGCGGCGCAGTCGGCTCAGATATTAAAACTGTTGAAGATAAAGGCAAAGTCTTAAGCTACGTCGGCCATATTCCAATGTACGCAAAAAAGCATGTTTGTAAGAAGTGCGGGTACGAATTTTAGAGATTTTTTTTTATTTTTCCTTTTTATTTTTCCTATTTACATTCTAACCTATATTTATTAAAGAATTAGATCTGCAATTCCAAATTTTAAAATTGTTTTATGTTTTCTATTAAAATTATGAAGGATAATTCCATGAAGAAATTCATCGGTACTCATTCCCAAAAGAAGTTATTAAAGTTATATGCTAAACATGTGAATAGTCCTAAAGTCCGAACTTTTAAGAGCTTTGGGTTAGGAGTAATTCCCGGTGAGAGATCTGGGATAAGAATGAAAACATTGGAAGGTGCAAGGCAAAATGATCCTCCCCTTGATCTCTATAATTGCAGATCATCCGGGGGAGTCTTTAACCTTGGGCATAGAAATCCGAGAATAATTCAGCGGTTAAAAGATGCTATAGATGGGGGATTGGATCTTGGGGACCATATGCTGTTGTCAGAACAACGCGCTTTGCTCGGAGAAAAATTGGCAAAACTAATGCCTGGGGATATTAGTAAAACTACGTTTGGGGTGAGTGGAGGAGAGGCAATAGACACAGCTATTAAATTTTCTAGAGCCTATACAAAAAGAAAAGGTTGTGTATCAGCTGTTGGAGGCTATCACGGGCATACAGGATTTGCACTTCTGACAGGAGATCCAGATTTTAAAGATCCTTTTCTATGGAACCTTCCAGATTTCAAGCAAGTTCCATTTGGGGATACAGATGCAATGCGTAAAGCTGTAGATGATAACACGGCCTGTGTAATTTTAGAAACGATCCCAGCAACTGGAGGGGTTTTAATTGCACCAGAGGGATATTTCCCGGAAGTTCGCGAGATATGCGATGATAATGGAACAATGTTAATTATGGATGAGGTTCAAGCAGGATTAGGGCGAACTGGTTATTTTTGGGCAATATACGGAGGGATATATCCTGATGAGAAGGTGATTCCTGATTTTATAGTATGTGGGAAGGGAATGAGCTCTGGAATTTATCCTTTATCAACGTGTAGTTACAAACCTTTTATTGAAAAAGCTGTGTTTAAAGATGATGCTTTTATTCATATTTCTACGACAGGGGGGTCAGATCTCGGATGTGCTGTAGCCCTTGAAATGCTTGAAATTCAATCGGATCCACTATTTTTAGACCATGTTAAAGAAATGGGTAACTCATTTGGAGCTGGACTGGAAGAAATTGTTTCTTCAAATTCTGATATCATCAAAGAAGTTAGAGGAAGAGGACTGATGTGGGGTATGGAGTTTCATAGTGAGGAAGAAAGTCAATTAGGGATGCTTTCTGTTATAAAACAAGGAGTTCTACTGAACTATTGCGGCAATAAAAAAGATACTCATATCATAATGCCACCATTAATTGTAAAAGAAGAAGATATTGAAGAAATTATTTTACGGATAAAGCAAGGGATTTTAGAATTAAAAAAAATAAGAGGAAAATAAAAATTTTAAATAGTCGCTCTTTTCTCGTCGTGAAGTTGCCCTAATTTTTCTTTTATCTGTTTTAATTTTTCACCATGTAAGGGATACTTATAGATAGCTAGGATTGCGATAATTAATGCAACTGAAGGGTAGACAAACATTAATATACGCAGACTTAATATCACTTCTGGTGTAACCGTGCTGATTACTTCCCAATCTGCTATTATAAACATAGGACCAATGCTAAGGAAAACTACTATAATTGCCAATCTTAAAAAGAAAGCATTAACACCATAATATCCTGCTTCTCTACGGGTTCCCGTCTTTAGTTCGTCTTCATCAACAATATCGGACACAATTAGATCAATTATATATAATGAACCCGATAAACCAAGTCCTATAAAAAAGAACACTACCATTGCTAAAATCTCCATGTTAGGTCCGAGAAACATTAGTGGTAGTAGTGTTACGATCCAAGTTGCCATCGAAATCATCCAAGCTTTTCTGTTCCCCAACCTTCTTACAATCGGTTTCCATACAAAGGTGATAAACAAAACTGATGCGATAAATGTAAATCCTAAAAGAAGGGAAACCATAAATGCATCCTCCATTTGTAATACCGCTTTTGCATAAAGAGGTACTAGAGTTGGTAATATTCCATATACGAACCAATTAGCAATCTCTGCGGGAATATACCACATAAAAGATTTACTCTTTATGCACATCTTTATTGATGTGGAAAAGCCCGGTGCCTTTTTATAGTCTTGTCCAAATTCTCGTTTTTCTCTAGGTGTAAATTTTATGAAAATTCCACCCACTGCGATGATAATAATGGCAGCAACGATCCCAAAGAGCTGGAATTCTCCTAATGCTTTGACTCTATCAGGTCCAGTTTCGGGTGCATAGTCTCCTATAAATAAACCAGGTAGGATAAATGCAACTATTAGTCCTAAAATGAGGAATGATTGCCTAACATTATTAGCTTTTGTCCTATCATCTTCGGAAATAAATGTTTCGGGGAACAATGATGTAGCGTTAAGGCTAAACATAGTATAGAAGAACTCAAACACAATTATAATGATCATGAAGTAGATAAAATTCCCAATTTGATTTATCACACCTATTGGTAAAGGCGGTGTGAATAAAAAAAACATGATTAAACCGAGAGGGATTATTGCTATCATTATATAAGGCAGACGACGTCCATACCTGGTATGGGTTCTATCTGATAAGTAACCTAACATTGGATCATTAAAACTATTCCATACAGCCCAAATGATAAATCCAATAGTAATTAGTGTTATGTTTAATTGAACTACTGCGAAATAGAAAGTAAATACCAGAAATGTAAAAGTTTGATAAGCGGCTTGATCCGCAATTTGTCCGGTAGAATAGCTAGCAGCTCTTTTAAAAGAGTAGCTTTCATCTCTAGCAATTTTTTTTTCATTCATTTTTAATCACAGAATAATTATTAAGTTGATAATATTTCTTTTTTATTCCTAATAAAGATTTAACACTATGGTGCCGAACAAAAATTTATATATCAAATTGACCCTTTTAATCATGGCAGAAATTATGCATTGCTAATATCGATATCGATATTTTTAAGATGCTAATTTACGCCTAAGGGGTGGTATTTAATTGGAGGATTCCTTAATGTTTTATGAAAAAGAAGATCAGTCTAACGAAAAAACCCATAAAATCTTATTCACGGGATTAGATGGAGCAGGAAAGACAAGTATAATCTTAACTCTCCAAAGGGAATTTTCAAAAATAGCGGTAATTGAACCTACAAGAGGGGCTCAGAGAACAAATTTTAAATTGATGGGAAGAGAAATTACCGAATGGGATTTAGGAGGTCAAAAGAGTTATCTTATCTCTTATTTAAAAAATCCAAGTAGGTATTTTGATGAAACAGAAATTGCGATATATGTGATAGATATTTTAGATCACTCTCGCGCTATTGAATCAGTAAGTTATTTATATGATGTAGTTGAAAAATTTAGAGAGCTGAAAATTAACCCTCCTCTTAATATATTCTTTCATAAGTACGATCCTAAATTCATTGATACAACAGAATCGGAAGTTCAGTCTCAAGTAGCTAAATTACAAAAAGAGATTCAAGAGACCATAAGTTATTCAAAGGTTCAATTTTTTAGTACCTCAATTCATAACCCTTACTCAATTATGAATTCAATGTCTACAATTTTGCTCGAGTTATTTCCAAGATCAGAGCTTTTACAGAAAACCATTGAAGAATATGCAAATAAACTAAATTGTGAAGGTTTAATAATAATAGATAAAAATTCTATTATTTTAGGTTCTTCCTTCAAAGATGACGAATCAAAGAAAATCTTGAGCAGTACAATCGCTTATTTTCTGACACTTAATGATGTATTTGAGGAGATGGAGGTTGATCAACAGGAAGACCAAATTGTTGTTCGAAAATTAGGCAAATATTTCCTATTTAAACCGATAGTAATAAAGAATACATCATTGCCATATTATATGCTAGTATTAAAAGAACATAATCCGTTTGATATCTATTTCATCAACAAAGAATTTGCCGCTTTCGTCAATATGTTCAGTGATATTATTCAATCCTAATATTGAGTGTTAAAAAATCTCTATTTATTTTTTATTTAATCTCCCCACCACAAATCTGCCTTAGTTATTAGAAACGATAATTAAGAGCAAAAATAAATATCTTCTCCTCTATAACTATTATACATTAATATTTTCTTGTTATTGGTTTTGTATAAAATGGATTTAGAGAAATTGTTTAAACCCAAATCTATGGTAGTTGTGGGAATATCGAAGAAAAATCCTCTGAGCCCGGGTCGAATAGTCTTACTGAAAAACGAATTTGAGATGGATGTAAAAGTTTATGGGATCTATCCTACTGCTGGCGAAATTGAAGGGATCCAGTTGTATGAACGGTTAGACAAACTTCCAGAAGTTCCTGATCTTCTCGTAATTGCTGTAGGGCCTGATGACACTTTAGATTATATTCAGCAAGGTGGGGATCTAGGGATACCTGCAAGTGTGATTATTGGGGGAGGATTTGCAGAGATTGGGGGAAAAGGTAAGAAGCGACAAGAAAAACTCGAGCGGATTGCCTTTAAAAACGATATGGCCGTTCTTGGTCCAAATTGTCTTGGAGTTTATGCTCCGCCGATTGTTGATACAATCTTTCTACCTACCGAACGTATCACCAGACCACCTAAAGGTTCTGTAGCTTTAATTAGTCAGTCAGGAGGAGTTCTGGTTGATCAATTTTTTGTGAAGTTCAATGAGAGAAATATTGGGGTGTCTACAGCCGTTTCAATTGGTAATCGTGCAGTTGTGGATGAGACAATGCTATTAGAATATTTCAGTCAAATTGATCAAGAGACTTCAAATATAGCATTTTATTTAGAAGGCTTTAAAGAGGGCAAAGCACGAGAATTTCTGAAGGCAGCCAAGAAGTCTGAAGATACGGTCATCGTATATTTTGGGGGTAAAACACGGGAAGGAAAGGTCGCAACACAATCACATACAGCAAGTTTAGCAGGAAATTATAAGATAATATATAATGCTTTAAAACAACACCTAGTAATACAACCTCACTCAGAACGAGAATTACTAACTAGTTTGAAAGTGTACGATGTATTATCACAACGAAGAAATCCATTTGGTGATAATGTTGTCACTTATGGGAATGTTGCGATTGTTTCTGTTTCTGGTGGACATGCCGTACTAGCGAGTGATATGCTTAAGAAATATGGTTTAAATGCTGTACATTTTTCTCCCCAGG
>Ga0209536_100013631_pt1 | contig 11712 bp, 9 predicted proteins | sample DeeMarSeWOR28_12_FD_187461 | JGI IMG/M metagenome (GOLD analysis project Ga0209536, IMG submission 187461) | Marine sediment microbial communities from White Oak River estuary, North Carolina - WOR-2-8_12 (SPAdes) (version 2) | ecosystem: Environmental > Aquatic > Marine > Intertidal zone >... | reverse complement strand
TGAATGTTACTGCTATATGTGTCCAATGATTTGGAGGAATGTCTATGTCCGGTCCATCCCAGATATCGGCTCTTCCGGTGTCAAGCCAGAAATCTGCACATAAAGTTGTTAACGTACTGTCTGCTCCATACAAGTACATAGAATATGCGTTTTCCTTCCACGGAATGGTGTACCAACTTTCGACGTCTGGACGCTGTGTTATATTAATCCAGGCTGACAGTGTGATTTCATCCGTGATGTTGAAGCTATCGTCATTCCCGCAATCAATGTTATCATCAGTACCATCAAATTCCAGGGCACCACCATAATATCCTGCCACCCACTGCGGGTCGCTTTCAAAGGTGCCGTCATTCCCAGAGGTGCCTGAGTCATATACGGTATTGCCAGAGCCCTCATCAAGCTTCCAGTGCGCCACCAGATCCGCTGAGGCATTACCTGCCACGCCCAGTACCAAAGTAAAAGAAAATAAATAAATCAATATTCTGTACATAATAATCCTCCTTCAAAATCAAATATAGGTTGTTAATTGAAATGTAAAAAAATATCTTCGTTGCGAAGCACAAAGTTTCTATTCCAACTTCATGCCTTGCATAATATACAGAAAATCCTCCTCTATTCCCAAAACTGCAAGAATTTTGCCTGCTAGATGAGCTCAAATCCCTAGATGCCCGACTGCGCAGACACAATCTTCATTAATATTATCTATACTAAATTATACACCTTTCCGTCAAGGAAAATCTCTTGATTATGTATTGGTAAGTATTTCTGCTGAAAAACTAGGGATAGCCCTTTTTATTTACTATTTACGATTTTCTATTTCTTCAACGCTGTCAATTTATGGGAGTAATCTCTACGTTTCTAAAGTGTATCTCATCTCCTTCGGAGGTCAGGCATATTCTGCCGGGATTAAGATCACATCCGGTGGCTTTGTTGACCTGTTGGCCGTTGATGATTAGCGTGACTGTATCACCTTCGGCGATAATTTCATAACTGTTCCACTCGCCCGGCGGGTTTTCGAGATTTTCGGTCTTTTTCAGATTGGTCAATTTGCCGAACTGTTCGTGCTCGGCAGTTTTCATTCTTTCGGCAGGGCCGGACAGATTGTAGCCGTCAAGGCCCCAGAAATCACCTGCATTGCCTGTATTGAGCTGGGCTTCAAGGCTTTTGGGCCAGATTTTGTGCCACCCGGTCATTCGGATTAGCACGCCGCCGTTGCCGGGCTTTTTGCCGGGAGGCCATCGCCAGTCAAGCTTCAGCACGAAATCACGATAGTCCCTCTTCGTGTATAAATACCCCAACGGCGCACCTTTACAAATAAGCACGCCGTCCTCTACGGACCATACATCCTCCAACTGGATAGCCGGATCGTCCAGGTAGCAGTCCCATGCTTCAGGGTCGTAGCCGATTTGACAGGAACATCCCCCCATTTTACACCCAAATCCACAAATGCAAATACAGACAAGTAAGATTAAATATGCCAAGTATCTCATGGTAACTCCTTTTTAATTGATAGCTAATCTGTTGACGTATTATACTTTGTAGTTACAGCCATTCAATGTTAAACTACATGACATTAAAAAGTATTGACAGGTAAGACAAAGGAGCGATTATGGATGCGAAGCCGAAGATTATCTTTAAAATTATTCTCTTGCTCATTTTGACAAGCTCGGTCGCACTCGGACAAGATGCGGCAGGGGGGCGGAAATCTTTCGAAGAACATATCAGGACTTCCATACCCGTCCGCAAAGAAATCGATGTGTTCCTGAACGAGATGTCGTGGGCACAATTTGATCGGGACATCGGATATATTCTGGGTAATTACATGCCGCACGATGGGATGGATGGAAGCTCGACTATCTCCACCAGTCAATCCGATGGAGCGAGAACTCAGTTCATGTACAAAAACCGGCCGTGCCGGATTAACACTTACGGCAACAGTTTCACCCAGTGCCATCAGGTAAGCGACGGCGAGACCTGGCAGGAATATTTAGCCGGTCATCTTGGCGAGCCGGTCAGGAATTTCGGGATGGGTGGAATTGGAGTTTATCAGGCGTACAGACGAATGATTAGGGAGGAAAAAACCGATCTCAGCGCCAAACATGTGATTCTTTATATATGGGGAGATGACCACATCAGAAGCCTGCTGCGTTGCCGTTATATGCTGATAACAGGCTGGAACCGGCAGATGAATCGGACAGAAGGTATACGAAAGATGTTTCACGGAAACTTCTGGTCGAACATAGAAATGAATCTTCAGACGGGAAAGCTTGAGGAAAAGGAAAATTTGCTGCCCACCCCGGAGTCCCTGTATAAAATGATCGATCCGGACTGGATGTACGATACGCTCAAAGATGATTTGGCTCTACAGATGTTTCTGTATAAAATCAATCAGATCAGCGACATTTCCATTCAGCAGCTAAGAACTTTGAGCAAACACTTAAAATGCCCGGCAGACCTTGACGGCGATAATTTACGCCCATCGGTGGCAATGCTGCTCGATAGGTATTCATTCGAAGCCACAAAATATATCCTTACAAAAGCTAATGAATTTGTGCGAGCCAACAACAAGAAGTTGATGGTCATTGTTTTCGACCCCTATAGAGTGACCAGGCGGCTTATGCAGGGAGCGGACAGATACGACCAGGAAATTGTGGATTTCCTGAATGAAAAAAAATTTAACTACATCGATATGAATCTTGTGCACGTTGAAGATTTTAAGAGTTTTAACCTGAGCGTGAATGATTACTTCAAGCGATACTTTATTAGTCATTATAACCCTGCCGGCAATCACTTTTTTGCCTATTCGATAAAAGATAGAATTGTCGAATGGTTGAATCCCAAGCCAATAACTTATAAAGACTCATCGAGAAAAATGATAGACTTCAAAGGTTATCTGCAGGATTATTGAACATGGTTTTTACGACAAAAAATATCCAAAATCGTTAATGGAGATTCAAAATGACAAGTAAGAGAAAACAATTCATATCAGGCGTTTTATTTATTGCTGCAGTTCTGTGCATTACATCCTATGCGGAGCCTACAAAGGGGCCGCTGCGAGTTTGCTCAGACAATCCGAGATACTTCGCAGACGCCGATGGAAAAGCAATTCTGCTCGTAGGCTCGCATGTCTGGTACAACCTCGTTGACATGGGCCCGCAAGACCCGCCCAAACCGTTCGATTACGAGGCATATCTCGACTGGATGGGTAAGTACGGCCACAACTTTATGCGGATGTGGGCATGGGAGATGACACAATGGGACACAACACGCAACAGCGCCCACGCCCGCAAAGATGTGACCAGGTTCTACGTTAAGCCTCATCCCTGGCAGCGCTGCGGCGACGGCAAGGCATTAGACGGCAAGCCGAAATTTGATCTGACTAAATATGACCCGGTCTATTTCAAACGACTGCGGCAAAGAATCGAGGCAGCACGTCAAAAGGGAATATACGTCTCGATTATGCTGTTCGAGGGCTGGGCGATGCAGAATATCGAGGGCGCCCAGAAACTGCATCCGTTCAATCAACAGAACAACGTCAACGGCATCAACTGCGATGCGAACGCCGACGGCAGGGGCCTGGAAGTCCACGAGCTGGTTGTCGATGCTGTGACCGACATCCAGAAAGCATATATCCGAAAAGTCGTCGATACGGTCAACGATCTGGATAATGTGCTGTACGAGATTTCCAACGAGAACCATCCCGAATCTACGCAATGGCAATACGCGATGATACGTTATATTCACGAGTATGAAAAAGGCAAGCCGGCACAGCATCCGGTCGGAATGACGTTCCAATATAAAGGCGGCGCCAATCAGACGCTGTTCGACAGTCCGGCCGACTGGATATCCCCGAATCCGGAGGGCGGCTATAGAGACAATCCACCGGCAAACAACGGCAAGAAAGTAATCCTCACCGATACGGACCACCTCTGGGGCATCGGAGGCAACCAGGCATGGGTATGGAAGAGTCTGACACGAGGTTTGAATCCTCTATTTATGGACCCGTATGACGGCGTAGTATTAGGCAAAAGATTCGATCTCAAATTCGAGCCGATTCGGCGCAGCATGGGTTATGCTTTGGGATTTACAAAGCGGATGAATCTAAATAGATGCAAACCAGCAGCTACAGGATATTGCCTCTCAAATCCGCCCAGACAATATCTGGTATATCAACCTGCGGCAGGCGAACCTGTCAAATTAAAGCTCCGCCCGAGAGAGTACAGCTTCGAATGGCTCGATCCCGGTTCAGGCAAGACCGTTGCTAAAGGTAAGATCCGCGGAGACGAAAAGAAGGAAACAACCTTCGTAAATCCTGTTAAGACAGATGCCGTGCTGTTCGTACAACTTGCTAAATCCAGATAATTACAACAATCTCATAGACAATTGTGCTCGTTTCAGCTTTTCAATGCCTGGAAATATTCAACCATCCGGCCGGAAACATCTTTGAATTTAAGCCCTTCTATGATTTCCAGAATTTGATCGAGAGAAACGTTGCCGGCATCGAGCATGAAATCCAGCGCATTCAGTGCGTCAACGGTTGCAAAACCTTCTTTGCCCCTGATGATAGGCTTCATTGTTTGTAGTACAAGGTCTGTTTCGCCAAGGTAACTGAGGGCTTCGGCAGCTACTACGCGAACGTCCATCCACTCATCTTTAAGCAGGGCTTTCAGACTATTTTTGGCCGGCACAGCTTTCTTTTGCAATATCAGACAGCCCGTCGCACCCCAGTAGCGAATGACCGGGTGCGAACCATTACATGCTGTAATCAACTTGTCGAGCGATGATGTATCACGCGAGGCAGCAAGGTTGGCCACCTCGACGACTCGCTCAATGGGATATTCATCGCTTTGGGCGTATTCGTAAAGCGTCTTGTTCACCGACAACCGCTCGAACATTCCCTCGGGAATAAATCCAATATCCCGGGTGCGAACAATGTCCTGTTTCAGAGTCTTTCGCATCCGTGCTATATGATCTGCATACTTCGGATCATCGATAAGGTTTTTAATTTCATACGGATCGGATTCGATATCGTAGAATTCCTCCGAAGGTTTGGGCTGCCAGTAGCGTGCCTGGACAGAGTTGCATTTACCGTCAAGGTAGGTCCGATACCACGAGCCCATGCTTGGCATCACGCGGAAGGGATACGAATACTGCTGGCCCCACGGGCGATGCGGGCTGTAGTTTTGTATGTAGCGATAGCGGCGGTCACGAACAGCACGTACCGTGTCATAACGCTCGTCCATCCGCCCGCGGAAAAGGAACACATGGTCTTTCAGTTCGGCTTTCTGTTTTCCCAGAAATGCGCGACCTTCGAACTGCCTGGGAATCGGAACGCCAGCAAGACTAAAGACGGTGGCAGGAAAATCCACGAAGCTAACCGGCCGATCGACCCACTCGCCCGACTTAGCGGGCGCCAGATGCGCCCATTTCTTCGGAAAACGCATAATGAACGGCACACGGGTTCCGGAATCATGGATATTGCGTTTGCCCCGAGGCAGTGCGCCGCCGTGATCGGAATAGTAAAATACGATCGTATCATCGGCGAGACCATTCTCATCCAATTCTTTTAGCAGTTGGCCGACTTGTTTATCCATTAATGTCACATTGTCGTAATATACCGACCAATCCCTGCGGATAGTTGGTGTATCGGGGTGATAAGGTGGAAATTTCACATCCTCAGGAGCGATTCGCGGCTTAGGTGGCAAAACGCCTTGATTACGTCTGTTGGTAACTGTCTTCTGTTGAAGCTGCCCTTCATGGCTGAATCCGATATTGAAAATGGCAAAGAATGGCTGTCCCGGCTTGCGATTATCGTAATGGGCTTTATTGCTGCTTTGGTCCCAGGCCTGTCTTGGATTGCCTATATAATTGTAGTCCGTTTTCGAATTGTTGGTGCAGTAATAACCCGCTTCGCGTAAGTATTCCGGGTATGGGCGGAACGAAGCGGGGATTTTCGCTTTGCTGCGGTGGTTGTGTATTCCCAACGAGCATGCATACATACCGGTTATCAATGTAGAACGTGCCGCCGAGCAAACGGGGGCGTTCGCAAAAGCGTTCCGGTAACGAACACCCTGGGCGGCCAGCCGGTCAAGGTTGGGTGTGTGTGCCTGCTCGTCGCCGTAGCAACCCAATAGGGGGCTGTTGTCTTCACTGGTAATCCACAGGATGTTCGGTCTGTCCCGGTTGCCTTGCTGCTGTCTTGCGAAAAGCGGAGTAACTAAGATTTCAGTGGAACCTACCGTTAAACCTGCTGCTTTGAGGAATTGTCTTCGTGTCAGTCTGTTCATTCATGCTCCCTTTCGAGCTAAAACCTTACATTTCATACAAGTTGTCAATATAATGATAGGGGAAAAACCGAAAACTTCAAGTTATCTTAGAGTAAAGAAAAAGGGCTGTAAGCGAATGCTCACAGCCCAAATTTGATATTTAAAGGTTAATAAACTACTACGGACAATTCTCAAGCCAATCGGCCACCAATTCCGACAGGTCGTTCAGGTTGATTACTCCATCGCCGTTATAATCTTCGCAAATCGTAGCGCTGACATCGGGAATGAAGTTGTAATCTTCCGTTTCACCAATCTCGTATTTACCTTCAGGGCCGGAGCCGGCATTGCCTTTTGCGCCCGGGTTACTGCCGCCTCTGTAGGGCTGGCCCGAAAGAGTGATTCTCATCCATATCTCCTGGTTACCGCCCTCGGGATGCCATGAGAGGAACCCCGGTGTAGTAATCTGATTTAATCCGGCCGGCAGATTTAAGAGGAACTGGTTTTGCACAGCCCACTCCATTGCGGGACCTTCAGGACAATCAACAACATCATCCCAGTCGCCGTCCCGGTTCCAATCGAGCCAGATATTGACCCAGAGATCGGTGTTCGCAGCAATAACATTGACAGTGTAATCAATCGTAGTGAAACGACAGCTCGGCATATTGATCGGGAAGATAACGCCGTCATCACCCTGATCCATGTCCGGCCTATCGGCCGAGGGCCTGATATTGTTTAGGCCATCCTCGTCGGTGCCGGTGTCGGCTTCGGTTTCACGTGTAATCTTTTTGCCCAGAAATGCCTTTGTCTGTGCGTTTATATGGACCGGTCCGTAAGGCCCGGTGCCGCTGCCATCATTGTAAACTGTGGGGTAATGGGCCTGGACAACGACCGGCAGCAATCCCTGCGAGGGGTATGCCATCATGGCCGCGCCGGCATTATTCGTGCTGTCCGGAGCATCACCAAGGTCCGGCTTATTCGGAACTCCGATTCCCTCGCAACTGATATTCAATATACCTTCGCCTGTCTCAGTAGCGTAGCCGCCAATCTCTATCAGGTACCGGCTGCCTGCAGTTGCGGCAAAGGTGATTTCCGATTGATAAGTGTTGCCGGCGTCATCGTTGCATTGTACCAAATCATCCAGGGCCGGATAGCAATCGCAGCCTTCATATACGGCAAGCATTGTATCGTAACTGCTGCCGGCCAGGCTAACGGTAACATCACCCGTACACGTTGCGGTATAGCAGTACCAGATGTTCGGACTGATCATGCAAAAGCCCGGCCCATCAAATGTCGCATCGGTCGTATCAAACGCCAGGTCCTTTACATCGCCGATTGGCTGTGCATTTTCGCAGTCGTCCTTGGATGAAGGAGGAGGCTGCAGGCCCTCACAACTTATATTCAGCAAACCTTCACCGGTCTCAGAGGCGTAGCCCCCAATCTCGATCAGGTACTCATTGCCTGCAATTACAGCAAAGGTAATCTCCGACTGATAAGTGTTGCCGGCATCATCGTTGCACTCAATCAAGTCATCCGGTATCGGATCACATTCACACCCGTCATAGACAGCAAGCATCGTATCGTAACTGCTGCCGGCCAGACTTACAGTCGCATCACCCGTACACGTGGCGGTATAGCAGTACCAGATGTTCGGGCTATTCATACAGAGACCCGGCCCGTCGAATGTCGCACCGGTCGTATCAAACTCGAGATCCGTTACATCACCGACTGGCTGAGCATTTTCGCAATCATCCTTGGACGATGGAGGGGGCTGCACTCCCTCACAATTTATATTCAGCAAACCTTCACCAGCCTCATTGGCGTAGCCACCAATCTCTATCAGGTATTGGTTGCCTGCAACCGCAGCAAAAGTTATTTCCGACTGATAAGTGTTGCCGGAATCATCGTTGCACTCGATCAAGTCTTGCAATACCGGATAACACTCACACCCGTTATAGACAGCAAGCATCGTATCGTAACTGCTGCCGGCCAGGCTGACAGTGACATCACCTGTGCACGTGGCGGTATAGCAGTACCAGATGTTCGGACTATTCATGCAGAGACCCGGTCCGTCAAATGTCGCTTCGGTCGTATCGAATTGAAGGTTCGTTACATCACCAATTGGCTGTGCATTTTCGCAGTTATCTACGGACGACGAAGGAGGCTGAACTCCACCACAACTAATATTTAGCAAACCCTCGCCGGTCTCAGAGGCATAGCCACCAATTTCGATCAGGTAACGGTTGCCTGCAATTGCATTGAATACGATTTGCGACTGCCTTGATCTTTCGAAATCATCATTGCACTCAATCATATTTTCCCATGCTGACAAACAGTCGCATCCATTATAGACGGCGAGCATTGTGTCGTAGTTACTACCTGCCAAACTTACGACGACCTGGCCCGTGCAGGAAGCGGTATAGCAGTACCAGATGTTCGGTCCGTTCATACAGTGGTGTGGGCCGTCATCTGTCGCATTGGTCGTGTCAAACTCCAGGTCTGTCACCTCGGCAATAGATTGTGCAGTATTGCAATTGTCATTGAGCGGAATAACTTCATCACACAATGCGACGTTTGCGGCACATAATACTATTACTATTCCGCAAGTCAAAATTAACTGTAATCTCAACCATTGCATAATTGAATCCTCCAAAATACGTCCCTTTTTACCTATGGAACCACAATAAACATTGAGAAGTGCTCCATTTTCGTTTAATAGCTTATATTATAGTGCCACGTAACACGTTAAATATAACGTTTTTATCATGGACAGCAACCCTTCTCCATATCGACAGTCTCGGCGGAATGCTTTCATTGAATTTTCACTACCTATAAAAAAGGCTTTTTGAGGGACTCAGACCAGTACTAAATGGACAAAACATATATTCATATTCAGTATGACAGGCTGGAGAAATCCGCATTTATAGAATATAAAAAAGCCCCTGCGGTGCGGATAAGGGGGGAAAAGCGAGATTTAGCGAGTTTTGCAGGGGCTTGTAGACAATTTAGTAATCCCTAAAGCTACTCATCCACTCGGGCCAGTTTTCCGGCTGAACTCCGCCGGCCTTCGTCCAGGGACCACGAGTATCAAAGTTTTTATGCCATTTAAGTGTCCATAATTCTTTAAGACCGACTTTCCTGATAGACCAATCCAGGAAAGCACTGTTTACTGCTCCACTGTGCCGGTTCAGGCAGACACGTCTCATTTCATTGGAACCGGGGCTATGAACATCGGCCTCATGAGCTGGAGGTTGGTCAACTGCATGCGCCCAGACATCGTACCAGTAACAATCAAGGAAAAGCGGTATGTTATTTGCGGGCTTGCTATTTACGCTCCTGAAGTAATTTTCCTCCTGTCCACCGGCACTGACTACTCGATTACAAAGCCACTCATTGAAACCATAGCTGCCGATAGTTTTGTAGCGGTCATCAAATTCACCCCAGGCCACAAATGGCCCCGGAGCTCTCACAGTTTGACCCCCTTCCATCAAAGGTTGTGTAGCCATCGGACAGAGACGCATATCGAGATTTTTGTAGTGTGCGCGCATTACCCACGGCCATCTCTCTTCGCCCGTTTGGCTCTCTCCACCCAGGCCTCTATGGAAATAGCCGTTGTTATCATCAGTATACATCTTCCAGATAAGGATCCATTGGCGCAGGTTCGCCTGACACGATACGGTTCGCGCCTGTTTCTTAACATTTTGCAGTGCCGGCATTAATATCGACATCAGCAATGCAATAATGGCAATCACCACAAGAAGCTCTATAAGTGTAAAGCCTTTATTCTTGTTCATAACCATTCTCCATATTATCCCAAGAATAATAACATTCGTTATTCTCTGGTATGTTTATCTGCCATGATTATAACATGCCTGGCTACTATGGTGCAAGAAAAAAACAAATTCCTGCCCTCAAAATAAATCCTATACCGATTCAGGGGTTTTATCTCTTAACATAAACCTTCGGTAATACCTTTTTTAGGGATTTTTAGACGATTCGTCGATACCTTTCCGGATTTTCTCCATTCGCTCACGGTGGCTTATTATATTCTCTACGATTGCCACGGCACAACCTCCGATTATAGCTACGATTGCCACCCATCCGTACCACGGGATCGAATCGCACAATTCCCAAAATTCTTTCATGGTGATCCCCTTGTACAAATTCGGTTAGCACAATCAATCATTTACAAGTATTAAATTCCAAACTGAATATCTCATCTAAACTACACAGTATCTGATAAAAATTCAATACTTTTCATCAAGAAGATTGAAATGGAACAGGGAGCTCAGGTAAAATGACGCTCTATAGGATACAAGAGAAATGTATATGCAAGAAAATCGAAATAACAACCAAAGGAAAAAAAAGAGAAAAGCATGATTCTTAAACGCAACACTATCATCGGAACAGCAGTTATCTTGATTACGTTTGTCCTGTTATTTGTCTTGTTTCTGCCGAATGTCTCTGAAACGGCGGCACAGAAAACAAGCGGCATTAACATTCATCCGGCAGCGGATGTTCATCCTTCGGTGATACTCGAAGGCAGAGTAACTGTTGGGCCATATACGAAAATCGACGCCGGCACAATTATCACCGGAAATGTGACCATTGGCCATCATACCCTGATTCGATGCAACGTAACAATACGAGGTACAAACGTAATTGGCAATTATACTCATATTTATGACAACGTGAATATAGAAGGGGGGCGTCCGGCTAAAGTCGGCTCGTCCAGAGCGGAAGTACCCGACCGGTCTATAATCGGCGATGGATGCTGGATCAATCACGGCGCCACGATGCACGGCACGCAGGTCGGTGACAGCGGTGCAATCGGGCTTAATGCGTGCTGTGATTATAACACCAGGTTAGGTAAAGGAGCTGTCCTTGCTAACGGCAGCGCAACGCATGTTGACCAGGTGATTCCCGATAACAGCTTTGCCGAGGGTGTACCGGCGATGGTAAAGAAAGAAAATATCACGGAAGACGACCGCCTGGATTACTTCGGCGTATTGCCCTCCGGATGGACCCGCTACGAGGCCAAGCAGATTGAAGAAAGAATTCGGGCCAAAAAAGGTATCAAGTAGCGTATTTATCGCACAATATTCTTTATTATAGATCTTCAGCCCAGGGTTTTGGAGACTTGCCTGTTTTTGGTGTGCCGGGGCTATGGTCGCCACAAAAATCGTCTTCATTAGTAACAGCCCAGTCATTAACAAAGCCACCATCCTTAGAAGGTATTCTCTTTGGAGCGTACCTGTGACAGTGCCCTGACATAGTGTCGCCTCGTCTTCTCCAATAAAGGCAGTTTCCACACCTGCCATTGTCGTCCATCTCAATTCTCCCTTAGCAACTGTATAAAAATCAAGTACAGGTCAAGCTAATTACATGATGCAGGAAAAAACCGCGTTTTTGAATGGGCCCGGTAGGATTCGAACCTACGACCAATGGA
>Ga0209536_100013628_pt1 | contig 11713 bp, 13 predicted proteins | sample DeeMarSeWOR28_12_FD_187461 | JGI IMG/M metagenome (GOLD analysis project Ga0209536, IMG submission 187461) | Marine sediment microbial communities from White Oak River estuary, North Carolina - WOR-2-8_12 (SPAdes) (version 2) | ecosystem: Environmental > Aquatic > Marine > Intertidal zone >... | reverse complement strand
TAGGTTCAATATCCCCCCTGTTCGCTCTTCCCATTTCGATATTCTTTTTGAAGGAGAGATTTTCAGTCATATCAGTACTCGGTGCCCTATTTACCGTTGCAGGAGTCTTTCTTGTAGTTCTAATTGTCTAGATGCTATATCCACTCTCTACTTCTGAAGTACATCACAAGGAATATTGTCACAATAAACATCCCTGTCAGAAATATTGGATACCCAAAAGGTCCCAATAATGCAATCTCAGGAATCCATTGCCAATTCATTCCATAGATGCTAGCCATGAGTGTAAGAGGAATGAAGATAGTTGATACAACAGTAAGCACCTTCATGACTTCATTCATCTTATTATTTACACTAGAGAGATAGATGTCGAGCATACCTGAGATTGACTCGCGATATGTTTCGACATGGTCAGTCACACGAATCACGTGGTCATATAGGTCTCGAAGGTAAACTTGCGTGTTCTCTTTCACTAATGTTGGGGTTTGCCTTTGCATCTTCAACACCACCTCACGTAGAGGCCAGATGTGTCTTCGAAAAGAGAGGAGGTCTCTCTTGATCTTGTAAATCCGATTCAGGATATCACTTGTTGCTCGTTCAATAAGATCATCCTCAAGATCCTCAATTAGATCTCCGACCCGTTCAAGTACTAAGAAGTATTTGTCTACAAGGAGGTCCAGTATTGTATATGCTAAATAGTCTGTTCCACTTGAACGAATACGACTTACTGAACGTCTTGCTCTGCCGCGAATCTGATCGAAAATGTCGTCTGCTGACTCTTGGAAAGAGAGTACAAAATTACTTCCAAAAGCCACCGAAACCTGTTGTGAATTAAGTTGGAAATCCTCAGGCATGAAGTCGTATTCACGCATGACAATGTAGACACTCTTTGGCATTACTTCTAACTTTGGACGTTGACCCACGCTTGGAATGTCTTCGATTACAAGGGGATGTAAATTGTAATATTCACAGACCTTCTTCACTATGTCAATATCGTGGACCCCCAGGACATGAACCCACTTGATTGCTTTCTTGTCTAGTGGCTGACTACAGTCATCCATTGAGTCAGCGATGTATTCCCTCATCTGACCTTCAGAGAATTCCATAACACTGATGGTGACCTTTTCTGCTCTGTCAATTCCAGTATGGACAACAGTCCCTGGAGGAAGACCTACCTTATCGGTGAAATCATCCTGACTCATTTTAAAATCCCTAGGCAGAAATCCTTGAGAAAATATTAGAAAGTGAGGATTACAATTCTTAGATTTGAAATCAACTACCATGGTCTATGGAATCTTGACCAGGTGTTTCACGTGCTCGCCAGAAACTAAGGATACTTTTTCGTACAGGATTGGGATCTTTTGGTTTTCCATCTGCGTTAACACAATCATCGCAATAATACTCCCCGCCAAACTCCCGAAGTGTCTTCTGACTATCTTTTGATATTGTGCCACATGAATGGCATTTCTTCATTTTCAATTGCCCCTGTACTATTCCTCTCAACGTCATAATAAGCGAAATCATCAACGCATGTTTTGTGGGAAAATGCTCAGTTTCAAACATATTACGCGAAACGTCTGAGTATTAAGTCAATGATGTAATTTCTACCTCAATCGAGGTCTATTGGTATGAAACCCGCGAGGTCCGAATTGATTCGAAAGATACTGCTGGAGCTGAATAGGAGTCCCTCTTCAATCTACGATATCCTTTACTCAATGACTGGTTTCACAGATCCTCGTAGGACAAGGCTACCCAAACTGTTGAAAGCAATGGAGAATGAGGGGCTAGTAGTCAGTGCATTACAACCTGGACCCTTGGGACCCTATAGAAGAATTTACGAAATTGGACCTGAAGCTGAAGCTCATCTTAGAGAGAGTCTTAAAAGCAGCATAGAAACCATTTTGCACTTCTATGATTCATATAGACAAACAAACCCTCAGAAATTGTACTCCTTGGAAGAGGAACAAAATCGTCGGGTGAAGGGTAGGATTCTCTATGCGGCGTTTCCACACATGAGGACTATTGATCTAGAGATTATCCGTGACCTCCTCCTTTCTTCAAGTGAAACCAGTATCTCGATTGTTGGATCGGACTTGATTCTTCAAAAGACTGGCATCTCCTATGATCTCGTTGGGGATGACATTAGTCACATGTCAGTTGATAGTAAAACATTCTCAGAAATTCATTTGCATGGGGTACCTGAGCTGGATAAGTTGCCTGGCGCAATCGCAGAGTGCAAGAGGGTATTGACGAGAAAGGGACTACTCAGAATCATCGCACCCTTTGCTTTCTTTGATGAACCCGAAAAACCAACACTTGGAGAGTTCATTAGAGTAACCTCCATCGAACTCTTTCCTGAGCTTGGAATCGTTGAGGGTAATCACGTCAGTCGGATACTCAGTCATTACTTTCCAAATTCTAGTTTGTATGAAACAAGCCTTGGAGAAGTTGTATTCCACGCAACTAAGTCTTGATTCATAAGTTTGCTGAGGAATCGACAAGGAATCGCTGGCAAGGGAAAAGAAATATGGTCTCAAGTAGTGCGTGCCTTGTGTGATGTGAATAGGAAATGTCGGAGAAGAAGGATAGATTAATCCATCTTATTATGAATGAGAATGTCAGTGCCATCGCAACATTGGTCGATGAACTGCTCATGACATCTGACGAAGTCATCGAGCTTATTAAATCACTACTCGAAACTGGGGAGTTAAATGGCACACTCACAGATGATGAGCAACGTTTCTTTAGAATTAATGTGAAAATATCCGAGGCACCATCAATCGAGAGAGAAGATGCACCTCCAAGCTTTTTGAGCTTCAATACACGTCCACCAATGGTCTTAGCGATTATTGGACTGATTATCACGATTGGTGGATTGGTTGCAAACGTATTTGCAGGTAACTTCACTGAACAGAGTATTGCATCGATATTGATTTTCGTTGGTCTAATCATTATGATTTGCGGATTATTCTCTATCTCTCAGCGAAAAACACCCTCTTGATAGTAGTGACTGGATAGCACTGCTTAAGTAGTGGTCTGAATGCCGAGCCGCCGACGGAAGGACTAGTAATGCAGGAAATGTTTATGGATGCAGTCCTAATAGCAATCTATGCTGTAGGAGTTGGAACGATTTCATCAATGGTTGGTATTGGGGGTGGAATTTTCAACACTCCCCTTCTAATGATTGTCTTCTTGTTGAGCGAACAATTCGCTCCAGCTACTGCACTTGTTGCAGCTCTATTTCTCGCAGTAGCCAGTAGTATTGCATACTGGCGACACGAACCGCGTCCAATTATTCCTAGAGCAGGTCTGTTCCTAGCAATTACTACAGTTCCTGGGTCTCTGATTGGTGTTACCCTTAGAACTATGATTCAAAGTCCTTATGCATTACGACTAATTTTTGGACTTGCACTTATGCCCGTAGCAATCAGGATGTTGTTTGCAGTGAGGCGAGAGAAGGGCGATATTGCATCAGAGCTTGCGAATTACAACATGTCCAATCTGACTGATAAGAAACTGGCAATCTCACTCTTTGGAGGGTTTATTGGTGGAGTTTCAGCAGGTTTGCTTGGGATTGGCGGGGGTGCTGTTGTTGTTCCTGTACTCGCAGTCTTGATGGGGTTGCCAATGCATGCAGCTGTGGCTACATCGATGTTCACAATGATGTTTACGGCCTCGGCTGGTACTGCGATGAATTATGTTCAGGGATACATCAATCCGTATTATGCAGTCGCACTCGGGGCTGGGATGCTCATTGGCGCACAATTTGGCTCAAGGTTAGCATCCAAAGTAAATTCAGTCCAACTCAAGAGAATCTTTGGAGTAATCCTTGTGTTCCCATTGGTTAGAATGATGAAACTGGGTCAGATTTGGCTTGATCCATCAGGAACTAATATCCTCATGTCCACAGTAGGTGATATAACCATCTGGTTGATGATTGTCGTACCGATAGGTCTCTTCAGACTGTATCAGCTTCGAAAACAATCTACTGAAACCATTTCACAAACCGAGCCAGATGAATGATCGCTCTCTGACTGATTTGTTTCAAAGATGTGACACTTAATAGGATGTCTGTATTTGTGTCACGATTATAGTGATTCTTACAGGTGTTTGAGATGGTGAAATACGATCTGGACGACAAAGTCGTTGTTATCACAGGTGCTTCTGCTGGACTTGGTGAGCAGTTTGCGTATGCGTTTGCAGAATCAGGAGCACATGTTGTTTTAGGAGCGAGAAGAGAAGATCTCCTGAAGAAAATAGCAGGTGATGTTTCCAATAAGTTCGGGATCAAAGCTGTCCCCATAAAGACAGATGTTGCAAAGGAATCGGACATCATCAATCTTGTCAATACTGCGGTGAAGGAATTAGGGACAATTGATGTGCTGGTGAACAATGCTGGGATGTATATAGTCAAACCGCTCATTGAACAGACGTTAGAGGACTGGCACACCGTGATGGATGTCAATCTTACATCAGCATTTCTTGCTACTCGAGAAGCAGTCAAGGTGATGATTCCAAAGAAATCAGGGTCGATCATCAACATCTCATCGACATTTGGTTTTGGTGGAACTGAGTTCACTGAGATTAGCTACTACACATCAAAGGGCGGAATGGTTTCGATGACCAAGGCATTAGCTGTAGAGTTGGGCAAGTACAACATTCGAGTGAATGCCATTGCACCAGGATTCTTCCCCACTGCAATGTCAATAGGAGCAATGGAGGACAAGAAAATCAGTGAAAGAGTGATTAGACCTCGCACAGCGCTCCCGATGTTTGCAGAAAATGAATGGATCAGAGGTGCTGCTTGTTTCTTAGCTAGTGATGATGCTCGGTATATCACTGGCCACACGCTAGCTGTTGACGGAGGATGGCTCGCGTACTGATAGAAGGAAAATGAAAAGGAAGGCAGGATTTACCTGCCTTTCTAATGCTGAGTTACGCAATCAATCGTTCCAGTCCATGGCTTCAAAATCACGTATCTTCTTCCACTGAGCACCACCACTGACTGCGGCTATGATCAGTAGAGTAACGAGGAAGACTGCGAAATTCTGATACTCATTGAACTGGTCTGCGAAGAACCAAAACCAAAACGCTAGAGATAGCACCCATACGAATGCTAGTCCAATGGACCACCAGTTCTCAGGACCTTCACCTCTGCGACGAGCCCATGGTAACCATGTCCCAAGCATTACTGCAGGGAATATTGTAAATGACACTAAAATTACAGCCACGTTTTGATTTCCTGAGAAACCATAGAGGGGATTTCCAGCAAAGAACCACATCCAGATAACTATGAACACGAGCCAGAGCATAAATCCAGCCACGCTCCCTTTCGCCCGGAAAGCAAGACCAGGTGCTTCGCCTTCAATCTCTATTGTTATTCCTGATCCCCAAGGAGAAAGTACCACTACTATCATTATCAAAAATGAAGCTAAGATAATGGCAATGTTCTGATAACCATTGATTGGGTAGATGAGTGCAAAATCATTGGCAAATGGAAGCCAGAGTACGATGAAAGTCAACCAACCAATGCCACCAAGTGCACTGATTCGAGCACCTCCTTCCTCACCAACACCAGGAACCCAGAGAACCACATAGAATGCTCCGATTATTAGTAGTGAAGCGAGAGCGATACCTATGTTCTCGTATATTCCATAGCCAGCAGCAAAGAAGACAATCCAGACGATAAGGAATATCAACCACACTACGCCGCCTATGACACTTGATCGGGCTTTCCATCCTTCATCTAGTGGGATGTTCATCACCGCGTTCAGTGCTGCTAGAATCAGAAATGCAACCGCTACAACCCCTATGTTTTCAAAGATTCCATAGCCACTTGCGAAAAAGAATAGCCAGATTATAAGAAAAGCCATCCATACGGCAACACTTGTGATTGTGGCATACTGTTGAAGCTTGGACCTTCTACGTCTGCGTCTACCTCTTCGTTGTCGAGGCATAGCCTCTTCCTCAATTTCAACCTCCACTTCCTCGACATCTTCGGGTATGTCCTCAGGTGGTGGAGATACATCTTCATCAATTGGTTTCATTATCTCAAACCCTTAATTCAACGCTAGGCTTCTACTGAGGCGTGCCTCCATTAGCCGTTCGCGTTGTGTCTTTCTACTTAAAATCAAACAAATCCAGTATATAAACAAGTGTCACAAAATAGGGTCACAAGATGTTACTATCTGCAACACCATATTCTGAATTAGTCTGATACATCTAGATATTTAACAATAGTTAAATATATATATAACGGGCTGTTTGAAATATCCTAGGAGATGACAATCATGTCTGATGACGAGAAGATGACATTGATGGAGTTCCACAAGAAGATTGCAGTACAGACCAACAACGGGATCTGGCCTGCTCTGGATAACGAAGATCCATCTGATGATGAACTTGAAGAGGCCATGCATATGGCTCACACTGCAAGATATCATTGGAGTAAGGTCGGAACGATTGTCAATGCAGTCAGAGCAGAGTACATGCTTGCGAGAATCTATGCTCACATGAAGAGGAGCGAACCAGCTCTATTCCACGCAAACAGAGGTCTAGAGCTTGCGAAAGAAGCTGAGAAGACTGACGAGAACTGGAAGGACTGGGACATGCCCTTTATCTACGAGGCACTTGCTCGAGCTCACGCAGTGGCTGAAAACAAGAGTGAGTGCAAGAAATATGTGGAAACTGCACAGAAGGCCATTGATGGAATTGCTGCGAAAGGAGACCGAGACGTCTGTCAGGGTGAACTTGACAAGGTCAAGTGCTGAGTTCTTTCGCACACCGCAAGTTGCATAAGTTGGGGCAACTCTCCTACAACCATGAGAGAGTTTCCGTATGTCCAAACTAGTGTGTTTGTTGACGAACGAATGTCTTTTGGTGGCAATCAGCTAGCCACATATTGGAAAACAGAGGCAAACGCTATTCTCGCCCAAGAAGAGATGCAGGGAATGGCCTTGGAGATGAACTTCTCAGAGTCAACTTTCTTGGTTGAGTCTTCGAACAAGGACTGTGATTTGAAGGTTCGAATATTCACACCAGCTGCAGAGATTCCATTCGCTGGACATCCTACACTGGGAACAGCCTTCGTCTTGAAACACAAGCAGATTCTTGGTTCTGGGAAACAGACTGCAATGCTTGAGCTTGGTGTTGGACCAATTCGTGTGGATTTTCTCGATAACGGCTTGATTCGTATGATTCAACCCAAACCCACTTTTGGCACTATTATTGATGATGTATCAAAGATAGCCCAGGTGATTGGACTCACTAGTGATGATATCGCTCAAAGTAGCCCGATCCAAATTGTGTCAACCGGATTTCCCTTCATCATTGTTCCAATCAAGACACTTGCAGCAGTGAAGAGAGCGGTTCCAGTTCCCCCTCTATTTGATACCAACTTATCAGATCTCTCCACTAAACAGGTCTTGATTTTCTCCACTGAAACTACTCATTCAGACTCTCATGTTCATGCAAGGATGTTCGGACCAGATGTTGGAGTTGTCGAGGATCCCGCTACTGGCAGTGCTGCAGGTCCATGTGGTGCCTACTTGGAGAAGTACAAATTACTCAGTAATCACAAGATTGGAACTCCCATCAACATCGAGCAAGGGTATGAGATTGAAAGACCCAGCAAGCTAGTGGTCACAGTCCCCAATGAAAGCATGAAAGAAGTACATGTTTCCGGAAAGGTCCGACTCATCGCTGAGGGTACTTTCTACCTGCCATGATTCGATTATTTCCCCTGAAACATATCGACCAAAAAGCTATATGTGCAGGCCAAAGACCCCTCTCTTAGAGGTCGAAGTTTTGAGTGTGAGGATGCCAGTCTTCAAGACCGTGCTCATAGGAGAGGGTGGGGTCGGGAAGACTAGTATCGCTGTTAGATACACAGAGGACCGGTTCGACCAGAAGATGAAGATGACAATTGGAGTCAACTTTGCGACCAAAAAGGTTAGTATTGGAGATACAGACATCACTCTGTTGATTTGGGACCTAGGCGGCCAACCGCGGTTCCAGGAAGTCGTTTCTGACTACTTTATTGGATCTAGACTTGGAATTGCAGTCTATGATGTGAATCGAATCTTTACTCTTCATAGACTGAGAAACTGGATTGATAGATTGCGCACTGGGGTTCCTGGGTGTGAAATTTTCCTAGTAGGTAACAAGATTGATGAAAGGATTGATGGAATGGGTGTCAACCTAGATGAGGCAAAGGAGTTCGCGGCTGAATACAATGCCAGTGTGTTTGAAGTATCTGCGAAGACGGGAGATGGGATTTATGATATGTTCGATGCTGCTGGTAGGTTTCTTGCAGAGAAACTGTAGTATCCGCATCTTTTTATTAAATATCAAGTAAAGTCACTCATGCAATTTGAGAGCGTGGTAATCCGGATATTCGATATTGACTTCATGCTTTTTGACTTGATTTTCACTGCTATCTGGATATTTTTCCTCTATAGGAAGGGGTACATCAGACCGCTCATTTTTGGACTCTTTGGCATCATGATTAACATGATTGTAGACTACGGAATTTGGTATAGCCTTCAGGGAATCAGAACTGTAGAGAATCTGCCCTTCTGGATGTCCCCGTTCGCGTTCTTTGTATACTTCTCAATCACATATGGGATGATCGAATATTCCTATGTCCAAGTCATGTTCTCAATTGATACAGCAAAGGAGAATTCAAAAAAAGATATGCTTCGATGGTCTTTCTTCCTTTTTGGAGGATGGCTGCTATTCGGTGTTCTCTCCTTTATTCTTCCCATCAGTGATGCTGAGATTACTGTCCAGAGGGTCATGACTGGACAGAGAATCTACCAGGTCTATGGAATCATTGGTGAGTATGGTCTACTTGCTCTTCTGGCATACATGGGAAAATACAACCTTAGTTGGAGAAGGATTTTGTATATCTTCTCAGTAGGATTCTTTGTCCACTTCTCGATGGAACTAACACTATTACTCTCAGGAATCAGAGTCCTTGACCTGTTCAATCTCATTTTCAATAGTTTGATAGAGTTCAATACAGGTGCACCAATTCTGTATCTTCTGCTATATGCGGTTGCACCATCCACGGAAAGGAAGTTAAGTCTTGGAAAATCAGCAGAAACTGTTCATTCAGGTCAGTGATTTTCTGAAGAAGACTTCTCCTATGCCACCTTCATTAATACCAGAAATAATTCCAGATTCCACAAACCCCACTGACCGATGCCATGCTTGAGGCTCGGGTTCATTTGCTTGTGATGAACTATACAACACATCATGTCCTCTACTTCTGAGATAGTCCTCGAGAAAGGTTAGAATTTTTTGTCCGATGCCCTCACTTCTGTAGGCTTCAATCACGAAAATGACACCAATATACGGGATCGTGGACCAGAGATATTCAATTCTTAGATAACCAATTGGCTCGCCATCCAACTCTGCAATGATGATCTCATCGTTGATAATCTTGTGTCGGATAATTTGCTCAGTGACGTGACTATCAGAAACTACACACCACTCAAGAACCTCTGGCCCTGCGAACCTCACAAGGACGCGCTCGTTCACACTCATTTACACACGACCCCAATATCAATACAAGCTAGGTATCTACTGAAGTAGTTTCCGAATTCTTGTTATGCTTCAAGTTCAGGCTCTTTACTTGTATGCTGCGCTTTTAGTGCTTCGAAGTCTGGATCGATATCCACTTTGAAAAGCACAAGTACTGACATGAATATGAACAGAGCTGCAATTGGTCCCCAAAAGAGGTATCCCTGTGTAACTAGCTCTGTGGGGCTATCGGGAATTGGGACTACTTCTGGCAACGCAAAGATTACACCCCACAGAAAAGCAGAGAAGGCTTGCATTCCATTAAGTGGTATAGAGGGGAAACTGGTATAGAATCCTGCACGACCCTCTCCAGTCATTATCTCATCCTTCTGGGCAAAATCAGCATAGACAATATATGGCATAAGATAGTATCCTGCAACTCCAGCACCTGCAAAGGCTAGTAATAGAAAGGCACCACTTGATGATGTGATTACCATCGTGAATGGTAGAGATACTACTGCTAACATCATTGAAAGCTGCAAAGTAAACCTCTTACCCACTCTTCGTATTGTTAATTGATATATCAAAAAGAATACGAAGACCACTGAGAGGAGCTCAACTCCAAATATGATAAACTCCATGACTCCAAACACCAAGTAGTCATTGATGTATGGAAAAGTCGTAGTAGTGATCATTGCAATTCCAACCGATAGAAGACCCTGGGCCACCAACCAGCCAACAAAGTCTCTATCTTTCAAAGCTCTGCCAAGATCCTTCCGAATTGATGGTTGTGGAATGAATTTCCCTTCTTTGTGTAATCCAATAAGGGAGGGAAAGAATCCAAGCAACTGTATTACTATGAAGGCCAGAATCATATAGAGGATCTCATTCGGTAACCCCCACTCAGTCGCCTCAATTGCCAAGAGGGCAGATCCGAAAGTACCAACTACAAAACCAATGAAGTTTGCCACATTTTGCCAAGATGACACTGCTGGTCGTTCTTCAGGCTCTGTGAGCTCAGGCATCCATGACTGGTATGGAGTCATTGTCATACCATAGAAGACTTTGAACAAACTAATTGTGATAGTGGCATAGAAGAATAAGCCAATCATGTTCCCTTCTACAACAAAGAGGTGTGGATTGAACACCAACAAGAATGAGATAGCCATGAGGGGTGCTCCAATCATGATGAATGGTTTCCTCCTTCCCCACCGCTTAGTAGGAGTTCTATCACTCAAGTTCCCGAATGTCAGCTCTGCAATCATAATGGACAGATAGCTCATGGCTAAAGCTGTACCAGTGTAGATTGCTGGAAGTTCCTGGATTGAGAAATAGAATAATGCACTTGCCAAGCCTAGCATGTCAAGCATGATACTTGGACCCAAGCGTGCCATTCCAAAGTACATCTTCTGGATGCGTGTGAGCAACCTCTGACCTCCATTCAAATGGAGTGTTAAACCATCTATTAAGAACAGTCTCTTGGAGAATTGACTGCTTTAATCTCTGAAATCTTGGTCTTTGTACTTCTCTGGATCCTTGTCAAAAGTGTCCTTACAATAGGGATTACAGAAGAAGTATTTCTTGCCCTCATATTCGCTGACAAGGCTCGCAGAGGCTGTGATGACATCCATTTTGCAGATGGGGTCGATAGCTACTTCAGGAACCTCTGGCTTACTTTTCTTTTCATCCTTGTACTGCTCAGGATCTGCTTCAAAGGTGTTCAAGCAGTACTGATTGCAAAAGTAGTACCTCTTACCAGCATAGTCACTGTATAGGTCAGCAGTCGCGATCTCGACCTTCATTTTGCAGATTGGGTCAACTGCTACATCTCCTTCCTGATAGGCTGCGGGAGGTACTCTATCATCCACAAACTCAGCAGTTTCTGGTTTGAAACGATTCAGACTTAGGGCGTTTGTGACAACACTAACACTTGAGAGAGCCATTGCGAGACCTGCAAACTCTGGTCTGAGGACAAGACCAAAGGAGGGATACAGTAGACCTGCTGCAATAGGCAACAAGATGATATTGTAAATCAGTGCCCAGAAGAAACCTTGTTTGATCTTTGTCATTGTCCTCTTTCCAAGCTGAATCCCAGTCACTACATCAAGAAGATCATCTTTCACTAGAACTATGTCACCAGACTCAACGGACACATCTGTTCCTGATCCAAGTGCAATTCCGACATCTGCTT
>Ga0209536_100013626_pt1 | contig 11713 bp, 12 predicted proteins | sample DeeMarSeWOR28_12_FD_187461 | JGI IMG/M metagenome (GOLD analysis project Ga0209536, IMG submission 187461) | Marine sediment microbial communities from White Oak River estuary, North Carolina - WOR-2-8_12 (SPAdes) (version 2) | ecosystem: Environmental > Aquatic > Marine > Intertidal zone >... | reverse complement strand
CGCCTGGGCGATACGGTGGGCGGTCATCGGGAGACGTTTATGGGGCTGGCGGGCTTGGGAGATTTGGTGCTGACCTGCACCGATAACTTATCTCGCAACCGGCGCTTTGGTTTGGCCATGGGGCAAGGACTAAGTAAAGAAGACGCGCTGGCTAGCATCGATCAAGTGGTCGAGGGCATGCAAGCGGCCAGGGAAGTACACAAACTGGCGACCAAAATCGGTGTGGAAATGCCCATCACCGAACAAGTCTATCAAGTGTTGTACGCCGACAAATCACCGCGCGATGCCGTACATGATTTACTGGCCCGCCAGCAAAAGGCGGAGACGTTTTAGTAATGAGGTACGAGGTAAAAGGAACTAGGTGCGAGGAGATAGGTAGGTAAAGTTCGTATATCTTTTTCCTTTAGCCTTTTACCTCGAGCCTCGATCCTCGATCCTTAAAACCACATGTTCCACATCGTCCTATTTGAACCGGAAATTCCTCCCAATACGGGCAATATTATCCGCTTGTGCGCCAATTGCGGGGCGCAATTGCATCTTATTGAACCGTTGGGCTTTGACCTGTCCGACCGTCAAGTCAAGCGCGCGGGCTTGGACTATCACGACCTTGCCAATGTGCATAGATATGCCTCGCTGGAGGCTTGTTTGCAAGCCATTCAACCTGCGCGTGTGTATGCGTGTTCCACCAAAGGAAGCCGGCATTACTCAGACATAGCGTATCAAGCCGGTGATGTGCTGCTGTTCGGGCCGGAAACGCGGGGCTTACCAAAGGATATTTTGGATTCCCTGGGGCCGGAGCACGTTATTCGCATCCCCATGTTAGCGGGCAGCCGCAGTTTAAATCTGTCCAATGCGGTAGCTATAATCACCTACGAAGCCTGGCGGCAGTTGGGATTTGACATCAACTCATGAGGCTTTTGTGTAGATAGGCTACAATAGAGCGACATTCACTTTTGCCATAGGATTGCCTTGTGAATAAAGACGATATGGCCATGTTAAAAACCGAATTTTGCGGCATGACGTTTAATACACCACTGGTATTGTTGTCCGGCTGTGTGGGATTCGGTGAAGAGTATACCCGGGTGAAAGGCTTTTCCAACCGGGATGTGGGCGCCGTGTGTTTAAAAGGCACGACATTGGAACCGCGCTTGGGCAATCAACCCCACCGCATCGCGGAAACCCCAATGGGCATGTTAAACGCTATCGGTTTGCAGAATCCCGGCACCCGCCATGTGGTCAACGAAATTCTTCCCGCCCTGGATTTCGAAGAAACGCGGTTTATCGCCAACGTCTCCGGCTCCACGGTGGAAGAGTACGCCGAGGTGACCCGTTTGTTCGACGACTCGCCCATCGATGCCATCGAAATCAATATTTCCTGTCCTAATGTGAAGGAAGGCGGTGTGGCGTTTGGTAACGATCCGGACATGTCCGCCCGTGTGGTAGAAGTTTGCCGCGCGGCAACCAGTAAACCATTAATTACCAAACTCTCTCCCAACCAAACCGACATCGCGGAAAACGCTCGCCGCTGTATCGATGCGGGCACCGACGGTTTTGCGGTGATTAATACCTTGATGGGCATGGCCATAGACATCGACAGCCGCACCCCCATCCTGGGTAACAACCAAGGGGGGCTGTCCGGACCCGCCATCAAACCCATTGCCTTATTGAAAACCCATCAGGTTTATCAAGTGTGTAAATCCCACGGTATTCCCATTATTGGCCAAGGCGGCATAACCACGGCCAATGATGCCATTGAGTTTATGATCGCCGGCGCCAGCGCCGTAGGAATAGGCACCGCTTTGTTTTACGACCCTCTGTTGTGCCCAAAAATCAATGCCGGCATTGTCGATTATCTGCAGCGTCACGAGTTAACCGAAGTGGATCAATTAGTTGGCACTCTGATAATGAATTAACCGCCGGGGCTGTCATTCACCGTTTTATCTCACCTTAATTTTCAATGGCACGTAACTTGCTCTTTTTATGTGCAAAATTGAAGCAAGCTCCATAAGTTAGACTTTTCGCCCGGCCTTTACTGTCTGCACTCAAGCTCCCTTATTGCGGATTTAGGCAAAGGCTCGGCGTGGGCAGTGTTATGAATCAGCAGATCAATCTGTTTCAACCCATATTCCGCAAAGAGCGTAAATTACTGTCGTTCGACGCGTTCATTCAGATTAGCGGCATTGTGATTGTGGCCTTGGCCGCGTTATACGGCTATGGCGCTTGGAGTAACAATGGGGTAACGAAAGAAATCAGTGGATTAAAGAAACAGCACGACGAGCGCATCACTATGCTGGAACGCATTAGCCGTGAAGCCGGCAAGCGTGCCAGCGGCAATGAGCTGGAAAAGGAAGTTCAACGGTTGGAGGCTGAGCTTGCCGCCGAGCGCTACATAGTATCTTTGTTGAGTGAAGGTGAGCTTGGCAAGGGCTTGGGATTCTCCGAGTATCTTGAAATTTTTTCCCGGCGGGTGGTGCAAGGTATGTGGATCAGTAAATTCAGCGTGTTTGACGGCGGGCAACATATGCTAATCAAAGGCGGGACTTTGTCAGCGGAACTGCTTCCGTTGTTTTTGCAAGGCTTGTCTGACGAACCGTCGTTAGCAGGCATGGAATTTACTGTATTGCAAATGGCCCGTGAAGACACAAACCGTGCGTGGATCGAATTTGTGTTGTCGTCCAAAGAACTGGAAGCCGCCGACTAACTGTTATAACCCGATATGATCGCCCCGTTAAAAGAAAAATTGCAGATGTGGTCAGAGCGTTTCGAGGCGCTGTCCTTGCGTGAGCGGCTATTGTTTCTGGTTTCCTTGATCGCGGTATTGTACTTCGCCTGGGATATGCTGCTAATGGAGCGGGTGCGCGCGCAACAAAAGGCCGCGATTGTCCAGATGAAAAAATGGCAAAGCCAGATTGCGGATATCGATAAGCGAATCCAAACCACAACGGCCATTCTCGGCGGTAATCAGCAAGCACAGATGATGTCGCGTATCGACCGGCTTAGGTCTGAGATTAGCGATCTCAATCAGCAGCAAAAAACGCTGGCGGTGAGCTTTATCCGTCCCAGGCAGATGGTTGATGTGTTAAAAGGTCTGTTGGCCACTGAAAGAGGACTACAGCTTACCCGCCTGCAAAGCCAAGCGGTACAGCCATTGATCCACCGAGTGCCTGAACCGCGCCCAAACCCGATATCAGCGATTAAACCGCCCGCCGCCAATGCCAAACAGTCAGCGGAGAAAAAAAGCCCTGCAAACGAAGCGAACTCCGAAAACAACACAAACAAAGCGAACAAGGCGGCGTTACCGGAAGTATACAAACACGGTATGGAAATTGTGTTTCAAGGCGACTATAGCAGCACATTAAGTTATTTGCGAAAGCTGGAACAATTGCCATGGAAGTTTTATTGGGAAGAGGTGGTGTATGAAGTGCTGGATTATCCCAAGGCGCAAATCATGGTGCGTATTCATACGCTGAGCCTGAATAAAGGGTGGATTAGTGTTTAAACGGCGCATAACAGGCTTGGCATACGTCGTATTATTGGTTACCACCCAAGGTTACTATTGCGCAACGGTGTTGCGTGCTGAAACCTTCGATCCCACCAAGCCGCCCCTCTTGCAAAATAAACCCAAGTCCGCGCCTGCGCCAAAACTGCCAAAACTCAATCCGCACGACTATCAGGTAACTTCCATTTTGGTCTCCGAACAACGCAAAGTGGCGGTGATCAACAATCAAGTGGTGCGCGTCGGGGAAGTGGTAACCGCCGGTGAGGGGGATAAAGCAACGGTAACAGAAATCAATGCTGCTGAGGTAACTCTCAGTGTAGCCCAACGGGAATTTACAGTGCGTTTGCCCTCGTCGCAATATGTTAAGTCTGCGGTCACGGGGCAAATCCAAGGATTGAAGGATCAACCATAATGCAAGTATACGCAATAATAATACTCCTAATGGGGCTGGTGGGCGCAGGTTGCGCCGGCACCCAAGACAAGCCGGTCAGTTCGGCAGAAGCGGTGCACAAGGAATTGCGTCAGGGATTTGTGCCCAAGCCGGCCGCACAACCACTCGAAACCAAACCACCAGTCTCTACGCGGCTACCTTCAATGGAAGCGCAGCCCAAACCTATGCCTGTAGCGGTTCAAGAGCCTCCTCAAGCACGCTTTGATATTAATGTAGAGAACGGCCCCGTGCGTGAAGTATTGATGAGCCTGGTAAACGGTACCCGTCACAACATGATTGTACACCCTTCGGTGCAAGGCAATATTTCCTTGAGTTTAAAAGCCGTCACCGTCGACGAAGTATTGCAAGCGCTACGCAGTGTTTACGGCTATGAGTACCGCCGTACTGCGATCGGATACGAAGTCTCGTCGTCCGCCATGCAGACGCGATTATTTAAAGTGGATTATCTGAATGTCAAACGCAGCGGTGAATCCCAAGTGCGAGTGAGTTCCGGTCAGCTTACCGATAAAAAATCCAAAAACAATAGCCGAGCCTTCAATCCGCGGGATAGTAGCCAGCAAAACAAGCCTGCGCAATCCTTGTCTGGCAGCGAAGTAAATACGCGATCAGTGTCGGATTTTTGGTCGGATATGCAAACCACATTGGAAGCCATGATTGGTGAAGAACAGGGACGCAAGGTAGTCGTCAATTCCCACACGGGGGTGGTTGTAGTGCGGGCTATGTCCAACGAATTACGTAATGTGGAGGATTACCTCAACACCATCCAAGGCACCATACAACGGCAGGTGATTTTGGAAGCCAAGATTGTGGAAGTGGAGTTAAGTGAGGGCTTTCAAGCGGGAATTAACTGGGCAGCGTTTGCGCGCAGTGGATCTAATGCTGCCAATATTGGGCAGATTGGTGGCGGTAGTGTATTTGGAGGTGAAGGTGTAAGTGAAATCGCCGGTACACCGTTCAATTTGACCGACTTGTCCGGAGCAGAAGGATTGAGCAGTTCGGCGTTCGGCGGCGTATTCACACTGGCTATGGCCACCACTGATTTTACGGCGTTCATCGAGGCATTGGAGAAACAAGGCAATGTGCATGTGTTGTCCAGCCCCCGAGTCTCCACCGTAAACAATCAAAAAGCGGTGATCAAAGTGGGAACGGATGAGTTTTTCGTCACTGGCATAGAAACCGATACCACGCAAGCGACGACCAACATCAACACCTCCATCAATGTGGAGTTGACACCGTTTTTCTCCGGGGTGGCTTTGGATGTGATACCGCAAATCAATGCCAACGGTGAAGTGACCTTGCACATTCATCCGTCGGTGAGCGACGTTAAGGAAAAAACCAAAGAGATTCAAGTGAGCACCGGCGATGAAGGCATCTTAAAAGTGCCGTTAGCCTTAAGCACCATCCGTGAATCCGATAGCATCATCCGGGCGAAGAGCGGTCAAGTGGTGGTCATCGGTGGCTTGATGCAGACCATTATGCAAGACAACGTAGCCGGAGTGCCCTTTCTGAGCAAACTGCCCCTATTAGGAGGATTGTTCCGCCACAAGCAGCAAGTCAGCATTAAAAGTGAATTGGTTATCCTGCTTAAACCCATCATTGTGGACGATCCCGGCGCTTGGGGTGAATACCTGGACTACACCCGAAGCCAATTCGACCTCTTGACTCAATATCAAACGGTCCCCGCTCAAGACCACCAATCGCAGCAAGCCGACACAGTATCACCGGCCGAATAAGCGCTGATGCTGGATGGTTAAATTTCCAGTGGGCGTTGCCGATAGTGGCAAGTGTGTAAGACTATAAGGTGGAGCTATGGCACAGCGCATACGACTAGGCGATTTATTAGTAGAGCACAAACTGATTTCCGAAGGCCAGTTGCAAGCGGCGTTGGAGGAGCAAAAAAAATCCGGCCGTAAGCTCGGTAGGGTGCTCATTGAAAATGGTTACGTCAAAGAAGACGTATTGCTGAATCTGCTCTCCTCGCAACTGAATTTACCGTTTGTCGATCTCGGTGCCTATCAATTCCAACCGGAAATCTCCAAGTTGATCCCTGAGACGTTGGCCCGGCGCTATCGCGTTCTGGCACTGGAAGAGCAGGGCAACAAGCTGTTGGTGGGTATGGCCGATCCCACCAACATATTCGCTTATGATGAAGTGGTGAAAGTCCTCAAACGGCCGGTGTCTCTGGCGGTGGTCAAAGAAAGCGATCTGCTGCAAGGCATCGATAAGGTTTATCAACGCGAAGATGAAATCAAATCGCTGGCTTCTGAGTTAGGGGAAGAGTTAGCAGAGAATGTTTTTGATTTAAGCACTTTGAACCAGTCGGCGGCACAAAGTGATGCGCCGGTGGTTAAGCTGATCGAAACGGTGTTTGAAGATGCTGTCAAAGCCAACGCTTCGGATATTCACATCGAACCGGATGAAGACGTGCTGCGTATCCGCCGCCGTATCGATGGGGTATTGCACGAGCAAGTCATGGACGAAAAACGCATCGCCGCGGCAGTGGTGTCGCGCTTGAAACTCATGGCGGGGCTGGATATTTCCGAACGGCGTCTGCCGCAAGACGGACGTTTTAATCTCAAGTTGAAAAACAAGGCCGTCGATGTACGGCTGTCCACTATGCCCATCGTCTACGGCGAGGCAGTGGTTATGCGCTTGCTGGATCATTCGGGGGCCATATTGCGTCTGGACAGAATCGGTATGGAGCCTGAGTTGGAGGAGCGCGTGCGCAAAGCCATTTTCAAACCCCATGGTTTGATGCTCGTGACCGGTCCCACCGGTAGCGGTAAAACCACGACGCTGTATGCGGCGCTCAACGAATTAAACAAACCGGAGCGAAAAATCATTACCGTCGAAGATCCGGTGGAATATCAACTGCCCAGAATCAATCAAGTGCAGGTCAATGCCAAAGTGGGGCTGGACTTCGCCCGGGTGCTACGCACTACCTTGCGCCAAGATCCCGATGTCATACTAGTCGGTGAGATTCGCGACAAAGAAACCGCCGAGATCGCCTTGCGAGCTTCCATTACCGGTCACCTGGTGTTGTCTACTTTACACACCAATGATGCTGTCAGCACCGCCACCCGTTTAATTGATATGGGTCTGGAAAGTTACATGGTGGCCACGGCGGTGCACGCTATTCTTTCGCAGCGTCTGGTACGTAAAATCTGCGAGAAATGCGCCACCGACCATGACCCGGATTCCGGCGAGCAAGTGTGGCTGAACAATGTGTTGGACGAAAAAGCGCAATATATCCGCTTGAAACGCGGTGCCGGTTGCGCGGCCTGCAACTACACCGGCTATCGAGGGCGGGTGGCAGTGCACGAGTTGCTGGAGCTTAACGACGCACTTGCCGATGCGCTAAGGCGCAAAGATTATGTGGAGTTTAAAAATGTTGCTTTAGCGCAAGCCGATTACCAGCCGTTGGTTTACAGCGCGCTGAAACTGGCTGAGCGCGGTGAGACGACGCTGGCGGAAGTGATACGCATCAGCGGCTGGATTGACTAAGACTATGGCGTTGTTTCAATACAAAGCCAGAGGCCACCGAGGCGATGCCGTGCAAGGTGTGATCGAGGCCACCAGCTCCGATGCTGTGGCGTCACAGTTGATCGAAAATGGCTTAACGCCGGTACACATCGAACCCACCGCCAAACGAGTGGAAAACGCCATTCAGTTTGAAAAACTGTTTCCTCCCAAAATCCACAGCGGGGATCTCATTCAATTCAGCCGGCAAATGCATAGTTTGTTAAAAGCCGGCGTTCCCATTTTAACGGCGTTTTCCGGATTGACGGAAATCACCAAAAACGAAACCATGAAGGAGACTATTAAAAATGTCTCCCTCAGTCTGGAGTCGGGGCGGGATTTGGCCACATCCATGAATGAGCATCCAAAAGTGTTCAATATGTTTTATGTCAGCATGATTCGCATCGGCGAGACCTCCGGTAACCTGGACGCCATCTTTTTACAGTTGGCGAAGTATATGGAGCGGGACAAAAAGACCCGCGACCAGATCAAGTCCGCCGTGCGCTATCCCATATTTGTGTTGGTTTCCATTGCCGTGGCGCTGGTGGTAATAAATATTTTTGTGATACCGGCGTTTTCCAAGATGTTCGCTAAATTCGGTGCCGATCTACCCTGGGCCACCAGCATTCTTATGGCCACGTCCACGTTTACCTTGAATCACTGGCCCGAACTGTTAACAACATTAGTGGGTGGCATTGTTTGGTTGCGCTATTACATAGGCACGGAAAAAGGCCTCTATCTCTGGGACAAACGTAAGTTGCAGCTGCCTATGGTGGGTGATCTTATTCACCGCGCCACCATGGCGCGGTTTGCGCGTTTGTTTTCCATGTCGACGCGCTCGGGGGTGCCGTTAATCACCGCATTAACCGTGGTGGCAAGGGCGCTGGACAACAAATTTGCCGAGGCGCGGGTATTGAACATGCAAACCGGCATCGAGCGCGGTGAAAGCATTTCCAATACCGCCGCCGCCACCGGCATGTTTGATCATTTGGTGTTACAGATGATGAGCGTGGGTGAGCAAACCGGTTCCATGGACGAGCTACTGCAAGAAGTGGCCGAATACTACGATTCCGAAGTGGAATATGAACTGGAGAGCTTAAGTGCCGCCATCGAGCCGGTGCTGACCATTGTCATTGGCGTTATCGTGTTGATTTTGGCGTTGGGAGTATTTTTACCCATGTGGAACATCGCCAGTGTGGCCTTGAACAAATAGAAAGTGTTTTTAAATCAATTGCATGAACGTCAAGGAAAACGCATATGGAGTCAAAAATATGGCGCACATATTGCTTGGTTTTGATGGGCTTTAGATGTGAACCGGTTCAAATATTTTTAAAGGACTGCGCTAATAAGACGATATACAAAGCAAGAATTTGGATTTTACTAGCGACTGTTTCGTAACAGCGAATAATTTTAGTTGCCCAATTGATGACGAGGATTCGGAGGCATTATGAACAACCAACGCGGTTTTACCTTGATTGAATTAGTTATGGTGATCGTAATATTAGGCATATTGGCGGCATCCGCCATTCCCAGTTTTTACGATTTATCCGGCAACGCGGAGCAAGCCGCTGTGGACGGTATGGCGGGCGCGTTGGGTTCGGCATCGGCCATTAATTATGCGGTGCAAAGCATGGGAGCCGGTGGCGTAGCCGTGACAAGCTGCGCGGATTTGGCGGGCGCTTTAGAAGGTGGTCTAGACTCCGATTATACAATTACTGGGACCATTCCTGATTGTGCTGTGCAATTAGCAGGTTCATCACCTGTTGTCGCTGCGAACTTCGTTGGACACGCTACGGCTCCTCCACCCGCGACGCCTTAGAACTTCATATATCCGCTAGCCGCCGTGCGGTTAGCGGAAATTTTCTTGCCATGAACAAGGACTGCGCCGGTTTCACCTTAGTAGAATTGGTGATGGTCATTGTGCTGGGTTCCATCCTCGCGGCTTATGCCGTTGTCAAATGGCCCTCCGATAGCGAGCTCAAACTGCCGGCACAAGCCGGCTTATTGATCAATCATATTCAACATACCCAGGCTTTGGCTATGCACTGGGGGCAGCCGCTACGCTTTACGGTCAACAGTGGCGGTTATGCGGTGGCCTGCGTGATGGCATCGGCCAGCCCGCCGTGCAACAACAATCCCATAATCGATCCTGTGACTAACCAGCCCTTTAGTATCGATTTGGAGAGCGGCATCAGTTTAAGCGGTGCGACTGTGGATTTCGATACCTTGGGCAGGCCGGTTTCCGGCGGTACGATTATCAGCACAACTCCGGCTCGCACCTTCGTATTAAGCGCCGACGGTATTGACCGAGCAGTGGTGTTGGAATCACTAACGGGTTTTGCGTCTCTGTAACGGTAACAAAGATGAACCTGCCGCTTAACCGTAATGGATTTACACTGATCGAACTGGTGATGGTCATCGTTTTGCTGAGTATCAGTAGTGCGGGATTGATAACGTTGTTCGGACAACTGACTAGTTCGCTGTCCATCAACAATGACATCCAAACCGCCGCGCAATTGGCCCAGGAATGCGCCGAACACTTGTTGGCGGCGCGCCGAACAGCGGGTTACGACTTGGGAGGTATTACCGATTGCAGTGCGTTGCCTGCACTCAATGGATATGGGCCTCCCTCGGTCACCACAACCGACCCATATGGCGGTGCCGCTTGTCCTTCTAGTGCCAACTGTAAATTACTCACCATCAGCGCCACATATGCCAGTGGCGCTTCCACCGTAAGCTTGTTGCTGACGGATTATTAACATGCGTGTTTGTCCGAACATAAAAACAGCAAAGCGGGGATTCACCTTGGTTGAAATGGTGATGGTGATTGTCGTTTTGGGCATCTTAGCCGGGCTGACAGCGCCCATATTCTCCCAAGGTTTAACCGCCGCCCGTTTGACCACGGAAAACTTAAACACTATGGCTAAGTTGCGTTATGCCACGGAGCGCTTGGCGCGGGAAATCCGTCAAGTGAACTACAACGGCAGTGCCTATGATGTCAGCACTATGACGGCGAGCAGTTTGGTGTTCACCAAGGCCGACACTACAAGCACCACAGTCAGTGCTATCTCGGCGGGTGGAAATATCACTCTGGCGTATAGCTCACCGGCAGTAGCCGGCGTGTTAACCGATGAAGTAAGTAGTTTCAGTTTCACTTACTACGACAGTAATGGCACGGCCACCGTGAGCACCACGGAATTGGCGTTCGTTGAAATCAGTCTTACCCTGCAAAATACCACCACCGGAGGCAGTTTTTCGCAGCGCACTAGGGTCGCTTTGAGGGATCAATCATGAGGTCATCGCAAGCCAGGCAATTCGGCGCGACCAGTGTGATTACCGTTATGTTGTTGGCGATGGTGGTAATGTTAGTGCTGGTGATGTCCATTCAAATTTCCACCACCGGTGTCAATGACACCCTCAATCAAAGCGACAGTGTGGCAGCCTTGTTCCTGGCCGAAGGCGGCATGGAAAGAGCCAGTTGGAATTTCGGTAATAGTGGAGTTTGTGATAGTACCTTGGCCGAAGGGCCTGTCAATCAGGGCGCGGATAGTTTTATCGTTGCCGATCTGGGCGCGGGATTTAACACGGATTTCACGGGTGTCGCGCTGCCCGCCGAACAATGCCGGCTACGGGTAGCGGGTACCGTCAGCCGCAGTAACACCACACGCACGGTGGAGGCGATCTTGGAAATCAACGCGAATTTGATACAAACCGCTAATCCCGATTTTAATGATCCGCCCGGTGTCGGGCCGCCCACGGGTTGGACGTTTAATCAATCCGGCGCGTTTGCCGGTGATCCTTGGGACGATACCGGTGGTCCGGATGGCCGCCGAGCCGCTTTTATCTACAAGCCCGATCCCGGCGGAGGCGCCGCCAATGGCGGTGGTTCTTACGCTTTAACGGCGTTTACCGTCACCGCGCCGATCACCTTAACCATGACGTTTGATTACAAAGTGGAAAACGGTTCTGCCAGTAATTCCATGCAACTAACGTTCAACGTCAGCGATGGTACGAATACTTTCAGTTCTGCGGTATACGAAGATAGCAACACCGGTGGGGTGTTTGTCTCTGGCACTACCACTATCGATATACCCGGCAGCGGTACGGTATCGCTTGTGACGCTAAGTTTCGATTTGTTGGCCAAAGCCGGACAGCCTAACAGGATTTGGCTTGACAACCTGGTGCTGACCGGCGGCGGTGGCGGGGCTGGCGGGCCGGTGACATTAAAACAGTGGCGGGAGGTC
>Ga0209536_100013625_pt1 | contig 11714 bp, 8 predicted proteins | sample DeeMarSeWOR28_12_FD_187461 | JGI IMG/M metagenome (GOLD analysis project Ga0209536, IMG submission 187461) | Marine sediment microbial communities from White Oak River estuary, North Carolina - WOR-2-8_12 (SPAdes) (version 2) | ecosystem: Environmental > Aquatic > Marine > Intertidal zone >... | reverse complement strand
AGTGTTTCGCCGTGCTGCAGTTCGAGGCTCACTCCATCGACCGCACGCAGCCACCGTTTCGGGCCGAACAAATGGGCCCGCCCCGCATCGAAATTGACGCTGATATCAGTGGCCTTCAGCAGCATCTGTTCGCCGGCGGTTGCATGGGACGCAGGTTGTGCCGGTGTCCCGGTACCGCCCGGCATAAGGCCGTTGTCAGCTGGGGAACCTGCAACTTTGGACGGGCGGCCGGCGGCGTCCTGGCGATGATCGGTTTGCGCATCGCCCGCGTCGTCACCCACCACGGCGAGACGCTCGCCGTGCTTGCCGTCGAGTCGCGGCACTGCCGCGAGTAACTGCCGCGTGTATGCATCGGCAGGCGCATAAAAAACATCGTCGACCGAACCCGTCTCGCGCAACTGGCCGTCGCGCATTACGAGCACTCGGTCGCAATTGGCCGCGACGACACCCATGTCATGCGTGATAAGCAAAATAGCTGTCTGCATATCCCGCTGCAGCTCGCGCATCAGTTGCAGTATCTGCGCCTGCACCGTCACGTCGAGCGCCGTCGTCGGTTCGTCGGCCAGCAGAATTTTGGGTCGGCAGAGTAACGCCGTTGCGATCATGATCCGCTGGCGCATGCCGCCGGACATCTCGTGCGGATATTGCTGCAGGCGAGAGCGGGCTTCCGGCACACGGACGGCGTCGAGCATTCGCGCCGCCTCATTCAGCGCTGCCTTGCGCGACAACCCCTGGTGATGTTCCAGCACGCGTGCCATCTGCCGGCCGATCGTGAGGTGTGGGTTGAGCGAGGTCATCGGATCCTGAAAGATCATCGACATCGCATTGCCTCGAATCTCGTTGAGTTCCGCCTGCGTCAGCCCCAGCAGGTTGCGCCCGTCGAACAGCGCACTGCCCGTAACCCGCGCCGTCTCGGGCAGCAGGCCCATGAGCGCCAGTGCCGTCTGCGTCTTGCCTGAACCGGACTCACCGACGATGCCCAGCGTTTCCCGGCCGTCCAGTTCAAAGCTCAGCTGGCTGACGGCCTGCACGGTTTCGCGTTCGCCGCGATAGCAGATATCCAGGTTCTGCACCTGCAACAGCGGCCGGCCGATCTTTTCTGCAGCGACGGCCATCAATTCGTCCTGCGGTCGCGCGGGTCGAGCGCATCGCGCAAGCCGTCACCGATGAAATTGAAACAGAACAGGGTCAGCGCCAGAAATACCGCCGGAAAAATCAGCGCCCACGGCGCCGTTTCCATCGCCTGCGCACCATCGTTTACCAGGGCGCCCCAGGAAGTCATCGGTTCCTGTACGCCGAGACCCAGGAAACTGAGAAAGGATTCAACGAGTATCACCTGCGGAATCGTGAGCGTCACGTAGACGACCACCACGCCGAGCAGGTTAGGGACGATGTGCCGGCGGACGATGTTGAACGGTGACACGCCGCCCGCCCGCGCCGCCTCTATAAATTCCTTGCGCTTCAAACTCAGCGTCTGACCGCGCACGATACGCGCCATGTCCAGCCAGTTGATCGCGCCGACTGCGATGAAAATCAGAAAGATGTTGCGGCCGAAAAACACCATCAGCAGGATCACGAAAAACATGAACGGCATGGCGTAGAGCACATCCACGATGCGCATCATGACCTGGTCGACTTTGCCGCCGGCGTAACCGGCGGCCGCACCCCAGGCGATACCGATCACCAGGCTGACGAGTGTTGCCGCCAGCCCGACGAGCAGCGAGATACGGCCTCCATAGAGTGTGCGCACGAACAGGTCGCGGCCGACGTCGTCGGTGCCGAACCAGTGCGCCGTCACCAGCGAAGGTCCTTTAGAGATGGTGTCCCAGTCGGTCGAATCGATGTCGTAAGGACTGAGCAGGGGCGCAAACAGCACGAGGGCCACCACCGTCGCCATGACAGCCATCGCGATCATGGCAGCCCGGTTGCGGCGCAGGCTGTCCCACGCATCGTCGCGCAGGCTGCGGCCTTTGTTTATGGCCCCGGAATTGTCCGGGGCTTTGCTAACGGAACCATCCGCGGCTTTTGCGCCGGAATTCTCCGCGGTGATGCTTTGCTCGGGTGTTTTCACGCGTTCACCGTCACAGCTTCACTCGCGGATCCAGCCAGCGGTAGGCAAGGTCGACCAGGAAATTGAACAGGATGATCAGCACGCCGTAGAACACGACGATACCCATCACGAGGGTGTAGTCACGATTGAGCGCACCCTGCACGAAGTAACGGCCCAGCCCCGGCACGCCAAAAATCTGTTCGATGACGACCGAGCCGGTGATGATACCGGCCGTCGCCGGGCCCAGGTACGAGACGATCGGTACGAGCGCGGGTTTGAGCGCATGACCGAGTAAAACTTCAGACGTCGGCAGGCCCTGCGCCCGCGCGGTGCGAATGTAATCGCTGCGCAGCACTTCGATCATGCTGCCGCGGGTCAGGCGAGCGATGTAAGCGATCTGCGGCAAGGCCAGCGAGATTACCGGCAAGACGTAACTTTGCCAGTCGTTCAGGCCGCCTGCGGGCAACCAGCGTAAAGTTACCGCGAACACTAAAACCATCAGCGGTGCGAGCACGAAATTCGGGATCGAAATACCGGTCATCGCCGCACCCATCGCCACATGGTCGGTACGCCGATTCTGGTTGAGCGCCGCCAGCGTGCCAACGCTGACACCGACGAGCAGGGCGAGCAGCATGGCCAGCCCGCCGAGCTTCAGTGACACGGGGAAGCCGGCCGCGATGAGTTCCGAAACCGTATAGTCCTTGTACTGAAACGACGGGCCGAAATCACCCTGCAGCAGATCGCCGAGGTAACGGAAAAACTGTTGCCACAGCGGTTCATCGAGATGGTAAGTCTCGTTCAGTCGCTCCTGGATTTCCGCCGGTATGGTTTTCTCAGTATCGAACGGCCCGCCGGGCGCAACGCGAATCAACGCGAACGAGAGCGCGAGCAATACCAGCAGCGTGGGTATGGCGCTGAGCAGACGACGGAAGGCAAACGACAACATGCGGGCATTCTGCGGTTGTCGGACTTCTGCAGCAAGTGATCAGTTTGCAGAATGCATCTGAGATGTTGCCCGCAAGCAGGGCGTCGATCCGCTGCCGCGGGATGGCTCGCTCGCTAATCGCGAGCTCCGCTTTAGTCCTCGCGGCAGCGGATCGACGCCCTGCTTGCTGCACCTGGGGAGGCGGCCGGAATTGCCTGGAGCCGGAATAAAGCGCAGCGAAGCAAGCCATCCGGCGGAAGGAATTGCGGCCGCGCCCCCAAGTGGAGCCAGGTGCAGCAACCTCGGACGAGCGCTGATCTTTTCGCAAAGAAGAATGGCCAGTCCGTTACCTGACGACGCTAATCATGCTTAAGGATATATAGGTCCTTCGTGTGGGTATGATCCATGATGTTCGGCACGAACCCACCGACCCAGGGTTTGATCAGGTGCTTGGCGTTGTAAAAATAAATCGGGATGATCGGGGTTTCGTCTAGCAACACGCGTTCCGCCGCTTCCAACAAACGCGCGCGCTTTTCCAGATCGATTTCCCGCGCTGCCTCGTCGAGCAGGTCATCGTAGCGCGCGTTCACCCAGCCGGAATCATTCTGGGCATTTTGGGAATACAACAATTCGGCGAAGGTATTCGCGTCGTTGTAGTCGCCTATCCAGCCGGACCGGAATACCTCCGTGTTTTTCAGCGTGCGCGTCTGCAGGTAGACCTTCCATTCCTGGTTCAGCAACCGCGTCTGCACGCCGAGGACCTGTTTCCACATGGAACTGATGGCAATCGCCAGCCGCTTGTGATCCTGCGAGGTGTTGTAGAGCAGCTCCACGATCAGCGGATTATCCGGGCCGTAGCCGGCGGCGGCATACAACCGGCGGGCCTCGGCGTGGCGTTCCTCGGGGGTCCACGCGGCCCACGCCGGCTGCTGCTGCTCGTAATCGTTGACGGGCGGCACCCAGCCGTAAGCCGGCAGCTCGCCGGCGCCGGACAGTTTTTCGGTGATGATTTCCCGGTCGATCGCCATGGACAGCGCCTTGCGCAGGCCGGGCTGACCCTTGAACGGCGGCCGCGTGAGGTTCAGGCCGTAGTAGTAAACGCCGAGGTACGGCGACTGCACGTATTCGTCGGGCATGCTGTTCTTGATGAACTGCAGCTGACGAATCGGAATAGTGGTGGTGAAATCCAGTTCGTCGGCCCGATAACGCGCGAACGCAGCGTCTGCATTTTCGATCGGGTAATAAAAGACATTATTGATAGTGGTCCCCGCATTGGCGCGGAAATGTTCATTGCGAGCGAGTTCGATATGCGACTGCACGACCCAGTCTTTGAGCACATACGCGCCGTTACTGACCAGATTTCCCGGACGGGCAAACTTCTCGCCGTATTGTGCGACGCTTTCCGAATGCACGGGGTAGGCCATGCTGTGCGTCAATAAACCCAGAAAATAGGGCGTCGCGCCCTCCAGTGTAATTTCGAGCGTCAGGTCATCGACAGCCTTGACGCCGAGCGCATCGACGGGCAATTCGCCGCGATTGATAGCCGCTGCGTTTTTTATGGCAAACAGAATACCGCTGTAGACCGAAAGCGTGGCCGGATCGACGGCACGCCGAAAGCTGAACACCCAGTCCGCGGCGGTAACCCGTTCGCCGTTGCTCCAGCGACCCTCCGACTGGAGATAGAAGGTATAAACGCGGCCGTCATCACTCAGCGTCCAGGCACGGGCGGCACCCGGAATCAGTTCCCCATCGGGGGCTTCCATCACGAGCGATTCAAACAGGTCGCGCAGAATGTTGCCTTCAGGCACGCCCTGCGCGCGATGCGGATCCAGAGTCTGGGGCTCGGCACCATTTTCCTTGTGCAGCACCTGCTCTTCGGCAAGCTCCTGTCCGGAAGAGCCGCCTATCTGCCCGTAGTCGCGTGGAGTGAAGTCGGCGCCGTCGTTGCTGCAACCCGCCAGCAGCAATGACAGCTGCACGATCCAAAAAATTCCTGTGACACGCATGCCGCTGATCATAACCGTTGGAATCGAGATCGCACTGAGAAATTTTGCGATCTGTGAATCGAGTATTGAAGAAAGCGTGGAAGTGATTTTTCGAAAACTCGGTTGGCGGCGTGAATTGCCGCGCCGAAAAAACGGGTTGTTGCTAAAAACGCTCCGGAGAACTGCCGGAACTTACTCGAACGGTTACGGTAAAACCTTCAGGCGCTGCGCAAGCGGCTCTTTTTAAGGTGCACCAGCAATAACGAGACGGCGGCCGGCGTCATGCCGGGTATACGCGACGCCTGGCCGACAGTGGCCGGGCGTATCTCGGCCAGTTTTTGCCGCACCTCGTTGGAAAGGCCGAGAACCTGCGCATAGTCGATGTCTTCCGGCAGAGTGGCGTCGGCCTGTTTGCGCGTGCGCTCGATTTCCTGTTCCTGGCGCTGCAGGTACCCTTCGTAACGCGCCTGAATTTCTATTTGCGCATGGATCTGTTCGCCGAGTTCGGCCGACTCATCGGCAGGCCTGGGGCGCATCCCGACCGTCTCGATACTTTCCAGCAGGGCATGGCTGACCTCCGGCCGACGTAACAATTCGAGCGCCTTGAATTCGCGTGACAGGCCGCCACCGAGGGTTGCTATCTGTTCCTCACTCAGGTGCGCCGGCTGCACGGTAATTGCTGCGAGCCGCTGCTGCTCGAGGACGATGCGTTCGCGCTTTGCGCTAAACGCCTGCCAGCGATTATCACCGACCACTCCGAGCTCGCGGCCGACCGGTGTCAGACGCTCGTCGGCATTGTCTTCGCGCAACAGCAGCCGGTATTCGGCGCGGCTGGTAAACATGCGGTAAGGCTCCAGCGTACCGCGAGTGACGAGGTCGTCGACCAGCACACCGATATACGCCTCGTCGCGACGCGGGCACCAGCCTGCATGCCCAAGTGCACGACGGCCCGCATTGATGCCGGCGAGAATGCCCTGCGCCCCGGCCTCTTCGTAACCGGTCGTACCGTTGATCTGGCCTGCGAACCAGAGGTTACGAATGGCTTTAGTCTCGAGCGTGTTGCGCAGGTCACGCGGATCGAAGTAGTCGTATTCGATTGCGTAGCCCGGCCGGGTGATGCGCGCGTTTTCGAGTCCGCGCATCGAATGCACGAAATCCTGCTGCACGTCGAACGGCAGGCTGGTCGAGATGCCGTTCGGATACAGTTCGTTGGTGTGCAGGCCTTCGGGCTCGAGAAAAATCTGGTGGCTATCGCGATCGGCAAAACGCACGATCTTGTCTTCGATAGACGGACAATAGCGCGGGCCCACTCCGTCGATAACACCGGTGTACATCGGCGACCGGTCGAGTCCTGCACGAATAAGCTCGTGCGTGCGCTCGTTGGTGTAAGTAATGTGGCAGACGGTTTGGGCCGGATGGTCTGCACGGCTGCCGAGGAAAGAAAACACCGGCCGCGGTTCGTCGCCCGGCTGTTCCTGCAATACACTGAAATCGACGGTAGATCCGTCAATGCGCGGCGGCGTGCCGGTTTTCAGTCGTCCGACGCGCAGGTTCAGCTCCCGCAAGCGATGCGCAAGGCCGATCGATGGCGGATCGCCGGCGCGCCCGCCGGCTGACTGTTGCAGGCCGACGTGAATACGGCCGTCGAGGAAGGTGCCTACCGTCAGCACGACGGCTTTGGCGCGGTACTCGATGCCCATTGCCGTAACGACACCACGGACTTCGCCCTGCTCGACGATGAGGTCCTCGACACCCTGCTGAAACAAGGCAAGATTGGGTTGCGCCTCGAGAGCCGCACGCACCGCACGCCGATACAGCGCGCGATCTGCCTGCGCGCGGGTCGCACGGACGGCAGGACCTTTGCGCGCGTTAAGCGTACGAAAATGGATGCCGGCGCTGTCAGCCGCTTTGGCCATGATTCCATCAAGCGCATCGATTTCCTTGGTCAGATGGCCTTTACCGATGCCGCCGATGGCAGGATTGCAGCTCATCTGCCCGAGCGTTTCCAGGTTCTGGGTCAGCAGCAGGGTGCGCGCGCCGAGGCGCGCCGCAGCGGCGGCCGCTTCGGTGCCCGCGTGACCGCCGCCGACGACGATCACGTCATATGTTTGCTGCTTGCTCATTGCTGTAAATGATTGCCTGTTGCCGGTCGCCGGTTACTCTGCATCGCGAGACAGTCCATCGTTGGCACGTTCGACCGCTCACGGTAGTTCGGGGTCGCGCATTCTACCCGGCCAAGCCGCTCGCGTCTTGCCCCCTGCTGCGACGCAGCCATATTAAAGCACCCGATTTGCACGCCCTGCAGGCCGCTAGCCGGCGCCGCTCTTGGACAGAAGATAAAGGTAATCCGACAGCCGCCGGTCCGAAATCAATGCGCCGCTGCGCAGCCCGGCTTCGATTTGTTCGGCCGACACGCTTTCTTTACGGTAATAGGCCTGCAGACTGCCTTTGCGCTGATATTCCTCATACAGCTTGCGCCACGTACTGCCAACCTGCGCAGCGTGCGTGGTGTTGCGCTCGTAAGCCTGCCCGCCCTTGATAATCTTGTTCGTGAACTGTGCGAGGCTGCGCAGCGGAAAATGAAAGATGTCCACCAAATCTTCCACGATGCCCGGCTCGCCCGGCAGCTCGGCCCAGTGGTTACCTTGCGCAACTTCGACATCAGGGTGAGCACGGTGCGCCACTTTAGGCGGCAGCGGTTTGCCGATCGAGTTCAGCGACACTTTTTTCCGGTAAACCATATCGTCATAAAAACGGCCGGTCTCTTCGAACAGCGCAACGAAATCGTGCCGTTGGGCCACCAGGATATTTTTATCCGCCGCAATGCCTCCGAATGTAGCGCGCAGGTCGCCGCTACGTGGCCACCAGAATTCGTCGGCATCGTTGTTAATAACCCAGTCGGCCTGGTGTTCTGTCGCAGCCAGGCGGGCCATTCGCGTTACCCATGCAGACTGGTTGTAATTGTCGTCGCCTTCGTAGATGTACCTGGCGATACCCTGGCGCTCATACTCGCGAATAATATCGGGTGTACTGTCTTCCGATTTGTTATCAGTGACAATAAAAAAATCGACCCCCTGAGCACGATGAAAATCGATATTCGCGCGCAGCACGTCTTCTTCGTCACGCACCAACAGGGTCATTACCAACTGCATCCGACTTCCTTGCTCCATTCCATACCGAATAGCGGCGGCTGTTTTCTCGGCGAAAGATTGTAGCACCGGCGCTTACCGGGCCACGTTTGCCGTCCTGACATAACACTGGTAGCAGGTCACGGTTAAGGCGCGACGGTTCTGTAACAATGACGCTGCTAGCGATAATAAAAAAAACGGCGGCCAATGAATTCGTATAACTATAAAATTGATCACTCAGTCGATTCGCCGGAAACTTCCGATGGAAGAGCCAAAGTTGCCGTGCCGAACCTGGTCTGGTTCTACGTGCTCTGGTCAGCACTCGCCGCAATAAGCGTCGCCATTGGCCATTCGGATATCTCCCTGGGGAGCGCTCTTTTCTTGCTGGGCGGTATCGTCAGCACCAATTGTTTTTTCCTGTCGGTTGGCAAGTCCAGGCTGCGCAGCCCCGATTTTGCGCGCTTGCTGGTCAGCTACCAGACCGTCATGGGAATCGCCTGGACCACCGCGTATTTTTATTACAGCAGTGGCGCCGGAGATCTCGTACTGGGCATGCACATGACAGCGCTGATGTTCGCTGTGTTCTATCTCGACACCTGGACATTTCTGAAGCTCGGCACCGCGAGCCTCGCCAGTTACGTGTTTGTCATCACTGTAAAAACCCTGTCGCAGGCAGATGCCTACTACAACCTGAGTGACAGCACTCGCTTTCTGGTTCTGGCGGCGATTGTGGGTTGTTGCTACCTCTATTCCCGGCAGCTACGAGAACTGCGCTATCAGCTGCAAAGCCGCAACGAGGAATTGCAGTCCGTTATCGATCGGGTAACGAAAATCGCGGAAGAGGATCATCTGACAAAATCCTACAACCGCCGCTACATTATGGATGCAATAAACCGGGAGCGCGGTGTCGCCGACCGGACAGGCGAAACCTTTTCGATACTGCTATTTGATATCGACCATTTCAAAAGCATCAATGACCGCTACGGGCACCTCGTTGGCGACCAGATACTGACTGACTTCGCGCGCCGGGTTAAAGGGGAATTACGCGGTATGGACACCGTCAACGCCACGGATCACAAGCGTGCCTTCGGCCGGTACGGCGGAGAGGAGTTCATCGCCGTGCTGCCCGGCTCGGATTTGCTGGGTGCGCGGCGTTGCGCCGAACGAATACGCGTGATTATTTCGGGTCATGTCTTTCGGGAAAATTACAGCATCACGGTCTCAGTAGGCGTGGCCGAATACCAGCGCGGCGAAACCGTCCCGCAGCTGCTAACCCGCGCGGATCAGGCGCTTTACCGCGCGAAACGCGACGGGCGTAACCAGGTTCGGTGCAGCGAAAGAACAGAGGAAATCACGCCGCACACCGTACCCAAATTGCGAATACTCAAATAGCTGCGGCGCCTATGAACGCTGCTTGAATATCGCCGCCCGGGCGACGCGAGCCTAACGTTGTATCGACCGCAGGTACTCTACGAGGTTGTCGACGATGACGACAACCCGTTCCTGGGCAGCATCATCGGCGCCTTCCTCAACCCAGAATTCATAACCCCATACGGGCATGTACCGGGTGCCATGAACGATCACGATTTCGCGGCCATCGATAATCTTGCGGAGCACTTCTTCTGGAAACTTGTCGCCCTTGCGTTCGCGCAGCCGAGTGAGGTCAGGTGTATTAATCGGCAGGCCTTTCGCAACGGGACCATCACCCTGACCTGATTCGCCGTGACACGCGGCGCAGTAACGCATGAAAGTTTCCTGGCCCGAGTATTCGTCGATAACTTGTGCGCTCAGCGCAAACGGCAAACTCAGTAACAGGCTTGCTATTAAAAACCGGTAACGTTCCACCATTTCCCAGCCCCTCTTGGTTCCTTTGTATTAAAGCCTAGTCTAACCGGAATTCTGGGTATAGCGTGGATGTCCCGTATAAGTTGTTCAGCAGGCTTATGCACTCGAGTCGGGGTTCACAGTCAGGCCGGAGCGAACGCATGCCAACGCTTTTATTTTCCGATACAGAAACTCGAAAAAATTTCTCCAAGTAAATCGTCACTCGAAAATTGCCCGGTAATTTCGGCCAAGGCATTCTGCACCTGCAGAAGCTCCTCCGCCATAAGCTCGCCGGCCGCCGTTGCTTCGAGTACCTCACAGGCCGCGTCGAAATGGACACGCGCCCTGCGCAAACTCTCGAGATGTCGCTGCCTGGCTATTACGGTTCCCTCACCCGCCGGCTCGTAGCCAAGCTGTCGTTCGAGATGAGAACGCAAGTCGTCGATGCCGGCGCCGGTTTTTGCGCTTACGTTGATCATGTTGGGTTCGGTCGAGTCAACGCCTGCCGGTATATCCGTGAGGTCGATCTTGTTGCGCACGATAGTGTAACCGGGCAGAGCGGGTAGCTCGGCCAGCAGACTGCGCAATTCGGTTGGGGTACCGGTTACGGCATCGTAAATGACGAGCGCATGGTCGGCGTTATCCAGCTCTGCCCTCGCCCGCTTTATGCCCTCTGCCTCGACTTCGTCCGCCGATGCTCGCAAGCCGGCGGTGTCGATGATATTCACCGGCAGGCCGCTCAATTCGATCTGCTCACGCACCAGGTCGCGGGTCGTGCCCGCGATATGCGTCACAATGGCGGCATCGTATCCGGCCAGCACGTTGAGCAAACTGGATTTGCCGGCATTCGGGCGCCCGGCCAGCACGACCGTGACGCCTTCCCGCAGGAGGCAACCTTGCCGGACTGCTCGTTCGACATCGTCGAAGATTGCTCGCGTGGCGTCCAGCCGGACGCGCAACGCATCGTCGGACAAAAAATCAATTTCTTCTTCGGGAAAATCGAGGGCCGCTTCAACGTGCACGCGCAGTCGGGTCACGTGTTCGTTCAGCGCCATGACCATTTCCGAGAATCGCCCCTGCATCGACCGTTGTGCCGCTCGCGCGGCCGTCCTTGAAGAGCTGTCGATAAGGTCGGCGATGGCCTCTGCCTGGGCCAGGTCGAGCTTGTCGTTCAGAAAAGCTCGCCGCGAAAATTCGCCGGCCTCGGCCATACGCGCGCCGAGTTCGCACAACCGCTCTATCAACATGTCTACGACGACCGGGCTGCCGTGCGCCTGCAGCTCGAGGGTATCTTCGCCGGTAAATGAATGCGGGCCCGGAAAGAACAGTGCGATGCCATGATCGATCGCTTCACCGTCGCCACGACCAAACGCACTCAATGTTGCGCGGCGCGGTTCGGGTAAGGTACCCAGAAACTGTTCTGCGATCTGCCGCGTGGCAGAACCGGAAACGCGGATAACCGCGATACCGCCGCGGCCGGGCGGCGTGCCGCGGGCAACGATCGTGTCATCGGCTCGAAAGTCAGGCATCGCAGTACCCTGTTCGGCGGCAGTTATTCGACCCTGTAGCTAGTCGACCGCCATTTTGCGGTTGATGTTCCACTGCTGGACAACCGAGAGCACCGAGTTGGTGAGCCAGTAAAGCACCAGGCCGGATGGGAAAAACGCGAAGAAACCGGTAAACATGATAGGCAAAAACATCATCACCTTGGCCTGCACCGGATCGGGTGGCGCCGGGTTGAGTTTTTGCTGCACGAACATGGCAACACCCATCAGCAACGGCAGAATGAAAAACGGATCGCG
>Ga0209536_100013624_pt1 | contig 11714 bp, 10 predicted proteins | sample DeeMarSeWOR28_12_FD_187461 | JGI IMG/M metagenome (GOLD analysis project Ga0209536, IMG submission 187461) | Marine sediment microbial communities from White Oak River estuary, North Carolina - WOR-2-8_12 (SPAdes) (version 2) | ecosystem: Environmental > Aquatic > Marine > Intertidal zone >... | reverse complement strand
AGTCACGTAGGAGGAGGCGTCGCTCGCCAGGAAGAGCGTGAGGCCGATGATCTCCTCGGGGTCGGCGACGCGCTTCATGAGCGTGGCCTCCGCCGAGCGATCGATGAAGCCCGTGTCGTATTTCGCCGTGCCCTTCATCATCTCGGTCATGAAGGGGCCCGGGCAGAGCGCGTTGACGCGCACGCCGAGCGAGACCCACTCGGCCGCCATCGTCTTCGTGAAGTTCAGCAGCGCGGCCTTGAGCCCCGTATAGGTGCCGACGCCGGGCCCGGCCGCGTAGGCGCCGAGGGTCGCGACGTTGATGATGCTGCCGCCGCCGTGCTCGCCCATGCGCGGCGCGACGAGCGCTGCCAGACGAATCGGCCCCTTCAGGTTCACGGAGCAGAGCTTGTCGAAATAGGCCTCGCTGATCTCGGTGATCGGCGTCATCGCCGGATTGATGCCGGCATTGTTCACGAGCACGTCGATCTTGCCGAACTCGTCGTAGACCCGATCGACGAGGCCGGGAAGGGCGTCCCACTCGCCCATGTGGCACGCCACGGGGAGCGCGCGCCGCCCGGTCGATTTCTCGACCTCGCGTGCGACCTGCTCGCAGAGATCCGCCTTGCGGCTCACGACGACGACGTCGCTGCCGGCCTCGGCGAGACCCTGCACCATGGCTCGCCCGAGACCCTTGGTCGCTCCGGTCACGAGGGAGACGCGTCCGGTCAGATCGAATCGATTGGACAAGATGGTCTTCCTCTCAGATCCGCAGCTTCGCGATGTCGTTCTCGGAGAGCTTTCGGTCGGCGATGCCGGCGAAGCCGTCGCCGCCGGTGTAGCTCTCCTCGCCGACGAGCTTGCCGGCGGCGCGGTCGACGGGCCAGACGATCCCCATGCGGGCCTGGTACATGTAGTAGGCGTCGGGATCATCCACGTCGATGCCCATCGCTGCCAGCGTTCTTCCCGGATAGGCCATGCGCATGACGCCCTCGGTCACGACGGCGTCCTTGTCGACGATCACGCGCTGGCAGTCGAGCTCGAGGCGATGGGTGCCGGACTGGACGATCGTCACGTCATAGAACTTGCGCACGGCGTCCTTGCTGCCCTTTGGATTCATGATCGGATCGTCCGGCATGTCGTGCATCACGTAGACCGGCTCGTCGACGAGCGTCGCCACCACGCCTTCGATGTCCGCCTTCGCCTCGCATTTCATGTGCTCGAGCACGAGCTCGAGGTTCTGGCGAAGCACGGGGTCGGTCTCCTCGGCGAGCCGCTTCTCGACCAGCGCCCAGGTATTGTTCGGATCGAGCTTCATGGGAGGGTCCTCTCGTCTCTCTCGTTTCTCTCGTCTCTTGTCGTCGCTCTGGCGGAAACGAATGGATGGTGTGACCGAGGCGGCGCGGCCGCCGCGCGCCTAGCGACTCTTCGGGAGCCCGAGCTCGGTCTCCGCCACGATACTGCGCAGGATCTCGACCGTCCCGCCGTAGATCGTATTGACTGGCGTCTGGCGGAAGGCCTCGTCGAAGTTCCCGCCGGCGATCGCCCCCTCGGTGTCCTCGTCCAGCAGGCCGGCCGGACCGACGAGATCCATGAAGGCCTGCGCGTCCTCCAGGTAGGAGGTGCCGGAAAAGGATTTCGTCATGGCGCCCTTGCCGCCCAGCGCCCGGCCCTCCGCTGCCAGCCAGGTCGAACGATGACGCAGCAGACGTGAGACCTCGGCGTGGATGGCCGTCTGCCCGAGCTGCTCCTTGACGCGCGGATCATCGAAGGGGCGCGCCCCGTCCGCTCCCGTCTCGAGGGCCCAGCGCCCGGCGTTCTCGATGAAGCGCTCCTGCAGGTCGGCATAGCCCATCGCCTGCTCGAGGCCGAGGGCGAACATCAGGACCGACCAGGCCTTGTCGACCTCGCCCACGCGGTTGGCATCGGGCACGCGGACCTTGGTCAGGTAGACCCCGTTGCTGCGCTCGCCACCCATCGTGTGGATCGGCTGGATGTCGACGCCCTCCGCGTCGGTCGGCACGATGAAGATCGTGAGGCCGCGATGGGGTCGGTCCTGCGTGCTGGTGCGCGTCAGCATGAAGATGTACTGCGCGGTGTGCGCGGTGGTCGTCCACATCTTCTGACCGTCGAGGATCCAGTCGTCGCCGTCGCGGGTCGCCTGCGTGCGCGCGCCCGCCACATCGGAGCCGGAGCCAGGCTCGGTATACCCGAGCGCGAAGGCGATCTCGCCCGAGGCGATCTTCGGCACGAGCTCCTTCTTCTGCTGCTCGGTGCCCATCGCCATCAGCGTGTGGCCGATGAAGCCGTTGTTGAGCAGCCCGATCCAGGGGAAGCCCGCTTTGCAGAGCTCCCAGTAGAGCGTGAGGATCTCGTAGGGGTCGCGGCCGCCGCCTCCCATCTCCTCGGGCCAGCCCGCCGAGACCCAGCCGTTCGCGGCCAGCTTCTGATACAGCTCCCAGTTGTGGCCGCCGCCGTCGCGGGCCGCCTCCTTGCGATCTTCCTCGCTGAAGTTCTCGGCAAGGAACGCGCGAATCTCTCGTCTGACCTCTGCCGCCTTCGGGCCGAGTCGGAAATCCATGTCATGCACCTCCCAGCAGGAATTCGGAAGAGCCCGATCCATCGCGGTCGAAACACAATTCCGCCACCGTCTGCAGCTCCTCGCGCGACGAGGCGCCGATCGAGGAGAGCGCGCGGGCCCTTCGGTAGTAGAGCTGGATGTCGTACTCGGTCGAGAAGCCGTAGCCGCCGTGCGTGTGCAGGCTGATGTCGGCGGTGCGGATCGCCGTCTGCGACGCCCACACGAAGGCCATCGACGCGAGCATCCCGAAGCGGTCGGGATCCTCGGTATCCGCCCACGCCGCCTCCCAGCAGAGCAGCTCCGCTCCGTCGACGCGGATCGCGCACTCGGCCAGCGGATGGGCGATGGCCTGGAAGCCACCGATCGGTACGCCGAACTGGATGCGGTCGCGCGCGTAGGCGGCGCCGATCGCGAGCGAGCGCTGGGCGATGCCGACGAGCCAGAAGGCCGTGAGCAGCTTCCATTCGGCGCCGGCGCGCGCGAACGCGGGCGTCGCCGCTTCGCCCTCGGCGAGCGTGCGGATCGAGGCGCTGGCGTCATGCGAGAGATCCCAGTGGGCGAGGGCGCCTCCGCCGAGATCGTGGACATGCGCCGAGCGCCGGCTCGCCGCGTCCGAGGCCACGAAGAGCGCGTCGCCTTCGAGCGCGATGACATGCTCGGCGATCGCGCCGAAGGGCACGAGCACGCGCCCGCCCGCGGTCTGCGTGGTGCCCGGTACGGCGTGGGGCCGTGGGGGCGCCAGCGTGACACAGGGCTTGCCTGCGACGATCTCCTCGATCAGCGGGTCGTCCTCGCCGAGTGCGGCGAGCATCCGCCCGGTCGTCGCGATCTCGACGAAGGGCACCGGTGCCAGCGCGTGCCCCGATCGGGTCGCCACCAGCCCGAGCTCGAGCAGGCTCATCTCGAGTCCGCCTGCGGCCTCCGGCAGGCCCATCACGTTGGCGCCGAGCTCGCAGTATTGGTCCCAGAGTCGCGGCGAGAAGCCCGAAGCCTCACAGTCGCGCACGTGGGTCGTCGGACATTCCTTCTCGAGCATCTCGGAGAAGGTGTCGACGAGGATCTGCTGGGATTCGTCGAGAGAGAGATCCATCAGTCGATTACCTCGAATCGGGGCATCCACCCCTGGCCAGGGAGCTCGGCGAAGCGGACCTCGACGCGCTGCCCGATGGCGACGCGTTCGGGATCGGCCTCGAGGAGGTCGCAGACCATGCGCACCCCTTCGTCGAGCTCGATCGTCGCGATCACGTAGGGAACGTGCTCCTTCCATGCGGGATGGAAGGCGCGATACGCGACGGTATAGGAATAGATTTCGCCCCGGCCCGAGACGGGCGCCCAGTCGAAGTCGCTCGACCGGCATTCGGGACAGAGTGGCTGCGGGTAGTGGCGGAGCATCTGACAGCGGGTGCAGCGCTGGATGGCGAGCTGTTGGCGCGCGACGGCGTCCCAGAAGCCCTGACTCAGCTCGGTCACGGCGGGCGCCGGGCGCGGGACGATCTCGTCGCTGGCCTCTCCCCTGGCTTCGTTCGCGGTCATGAGTCCCGTCCCAGCACGAGAGCCGCGCCCTCGTGGAAGTCGCCCTCGCCGGTGACGAGGATGCGTTCACAGTGCTCGATCTGACGCTCGGTCTCGACCTCTCGGCGCAGCTGGCGGACGGCTTCGCTGACGAGGTTCGCGCCGGAGCAATGACCTTCGGACAGTAGCCCCCCGGACGTGTTGATGGGGAGGGCGCCGCCCAGCCCGATTCGACCGTCGCGCACGAAATCGGCGCCCTCGCCGCGGTCGCAGAAGCCGCAAGCCTCGAGCGAGGCGAGCACGATCCAGCTGAAGCCGTCGTAGATCTGCGCCGCATCCATGTCGGCAGGCGTGAGCCCGGCCATCGCGTAGGCGCGCTGCGCCGCGAGTGCGAGTCCCTCGATCCCGGTCATGTCGCGCTTCTGCGTGATGGAGGTCGGGGGCGCGCCGTGCCCTTCGCCGACGCCGAGAATCGGAACGACCGTCTTCGCGAGATCCCGAGCGCGCTCGGTCGACGTCAGCACGATCGCGGTCGCGCCGTCGGTCTCGAGCGAGCAGTCGAAGAGCCGCAGCGGATCGGCGATCAGCGGGGACGCCTGATGCTGCTCGAGGCTGAGCGGCTTCTCGAACATCAGCGCCCGGGGATTCCTGTTCGCGTGCTGGCGGATTGCGACCGCGATCCGTCCGAAATCCTCGCTCGTCGTGCCGTACTCGTGCATGTGTCGACGGGCGGCCTGTGCGAACCACTGCGAGGCGACCGTGTTGCCGAAGGGGCGCTCGAACTCGTCGACGTGACGCATGACGGGGTGGGGTGGGATCGCGCCCTCGCTGGTGAGCGAGACGCGCTGGGCCGAGTAGCCGCGGCGCCCCGCGACGAGCAGCACGTTGCGCGCCACGCCGCCGGCGATCGCCAGCGAAGCGCTCTGGATCGCGGACACGAAGCTCGCGCCGCCGGTCCGGATCGTCGAGGAGAAGGAGAGCGCGGGCAATCCCAGGTTCAGGATGAAGTCTTCCGCGATCGTCCCGGCCAGCTCGTTCGGCATCACGCCGTCGATGTCGGCGGGCGACAGGCCCGCATCCGCGATCGCTTCGAGCGCGGCGTCGAGATGGAGCTCGAGCGTGGAGGATTCGGTGCCCCGGGTGAAGGGCGTCTGCCCGATTCCGACGATGGCAGTCTGGGCGCTGATCGACATGTCGAGGCCTCGCGCGCAGGCGCGCTCGAAAGGTAGAGAGAGGGGTCGACGGCCCCGCCGAAAAACGGGTCGACGAGCATACCCGAATCCGCGCGGCCCGGGCGCTATGGCGATCGAGGTCGATCTCGACGCCGCTCGCCCGAAGGGTTACCACTCGGAGGGCGCGCGCGGCCGCGCGATCGTCGAAGGGAGCTCGTCATGCGCGTCGGAATCTTCGTCTCGGAAGCCTGGGGTCCGTCCTCTTCGATCGACGAGATCCGCGAGCGGGCGTGTCGCGCCGAAGCGCTCGGGTTTCCGAGTGGTTGGGTGCCCTATCTGCCGTGGTCGCTCGACGCGCTCGCGTCGATGCAGGCGGCGGGGGAGGCGACGCAGCGGATCGAGATCGGATCCGCGGTGATCCCGACCTATTTCTTTCATCCGCTGGCCCTGGCTCGGCAGGCGGCGACGGTGCAGGCGGCGATCGGACGCCCGATCCATCTGGGGATCGGCTGCTCGAATCCAGCCGTGATCGCGATGCACGGGCTGCCCTTCGAGCGGCCCGCGCGCCACGTGCGCGAATACCTCGAGGTGGTGCAGGCGGCGATGGAGACCGGTGCCAAGCCCGCCGGCGTTCGCGAGCAGGCCGGCTTCGTGCAGTACGAGGGCGAGTTCTTCAAGCTGGGCTCGATCTACGGCACGCCCGCCTCACAGCCTCCGGGTAGCCTGCTGGTCGGCGCGCTCGGCCCCCACATGTTGCGGGCGGCCGGTGCGTTCTCGGACGGCGTGATCGCGACCTGGTCCGACGAGGGCGCCATCGAGCGTGAGATCGCACCGGTGGTGCAAGCGGCGGCCAGCGCCGCCGGCCGACCCGAGCCCCGGATCGGTGGCGTCGTGGCGGTGGCCGTCGTGCCGAAGAGCCGCGCTGCTGCGGCCAGGGACGCGGCCCAGGCCGAGTTCGGCTTCTACGAGCAGACGATGCCGTATAAGCGGGTCGTCGAGGCCTCGGATGCCGCACGCATCGGCGACATCGCCGTGATCGGCGACGAGGACGAGGTCGCGCGCCGTCTGCGCCGCTTCCGGGACGCGGGCATGACCGACTTCCTGGCGGCCCCTTTCGCGGTCGAAGGCGCGGACTGGGAGACGACGGCCGAGACCCTGTCCACGATCGAGCTCTGACTCGAGAGAGACGGGTCCCCGCCTCTTTCGGAGTCGTCGTTCGAGATCGAATGGTTCATCCGTCAGCCAAAGGAGGTCTGCGATGGTCAAGCTCGGTACGAATCTTCCGGAACACCTGATTCTCGAGGACATGGGAGCGCTCAAGGAGTTCCTGCGTGCGCTCGAGGACATGGGCTACGGCTACATCACGATCGGCGATCACGTGCTCGGTGCCGACGTCGAGGTGCGCCCGGATTGGAAGCCCTACTTCGGGCATCCGCCGCTCTACGATCGCCACATGAGCTGGCACGAGCCGATGGTGCTCTTCGGCTATCTGGCGGCGGTCACCCGAAGCCTCGAGTTCTGCACCGGGATCATGGTCGGTCCGCAGCGACAGACCGCACTGCTCGCGAAGCAGGCGGCCGAGGTCGACCTGCTCTCGGGCGGACGCACGCGCTTCGTGATGGCGGCGGGCTGGAACGACGTCGAGTTCGAGGGTATGGGCGTCGACTTCAAGCAGCGCGGCAAGATCATGGACGAGCAGCTCGAGATCCTCAAGCTGCTCTGGACCGAAGAGGTCGTGACCTATCACGGCGAGCATCACACGCTGAACGCGGTCGGCATCAATCCGCTCCCGATCCAGCGGCCCATCCCGGTCTGGCTCGGCGGTCAGAGTCCTCGGGTGCTGCGCCGGGTCGGTCGCCTGGCGGACGGCTGGTTTCCCTATCCGCCGTGGTTCAGCGAAGAGGTGTTGCGCGAGCAGCTCGAGGTGATTCACGCTGCGGCAAAAGAGGTCGGCCGGGACCCGAGCGAGATCGGCCTCGAGGGGGCGATCTACTTCGCGGATCCACGCTTCGAGATGCCCAAGGGAGGTCGCAAGCCGCCGCACACGCTCGAGGAGTGCGTCGAGTACGCGCATCTCTGGAAGTCGCTCGGGGCGAGCCGCTACTGGGTGACGGCCCCCTGGGCGGAGCTCGGGCCCGAGGAGACGGGCGTACGCGAGCCCGGCAAGGAGTGGAGCGGGATCGAGCCGCGGCTGCGGGCGCTCGAAGAGTTCAAGGCGGCGCTCGGGGACGACTTCTAGAGCGCTAGGTGTCGGAAGAGGGGGTCGTGCTAGGCCTCCCGGCGGCGGGCGGTCACCGTTCTCCCTCGTCGCCGCGCTTCCGGGATCGCATGATGCCTCGAGGAGCGAGGCCGGCGCGGCGTCTCACAGTTCACGGCGACCGCCCGCCGTCGAGAGGCTCGAGCGAGGGGGCTCGCATGCCGGCCTTGGGTCCAGCCGTCCCCGCGTGCCGGGGCGTTTGGGTGTGGTTGGTGGGGCAGGGGGCGCGGTGATAGTGTTCTCGATCGCGCGCGGAAGATCATGCCGACCGCGCCTGGCCCAAGCGAAGAAGACACGCACGAGGAGCCCCCCATGGAAGGCCTTGGAACGACCGGATTCTGGAAGATCGCCGAGGAGGATCGCGACCGGCTGGCGATCGCTGATCCCGACTACCGTGAGATCTCGTTCGGGGAGCTCTACGACCTCGTCAATCAGATCTCGCACGGGCTGCGCGCCATGGGTCTCGAGCACGGAGACCATATCTCGACGACGCTGCCCAATTGCATCGAGCAGGTCGCGCTCTGCCTGGCCGCCTATCAGAGCGGCTACTACGTGACGACGATCAACTGGCATCTGGTCGGTCCCGAGATCGCCTACATCCTCGGCAACGCCGAGTCGAAGGCCTACATCACGCACGAGCGTTTCGCGGCCGAGAGCAAGCGCGCGCTCGACGAGTCGGGCCTCGATCCGGCGCGCGCCTTCTCGATCGGCACGGTCCCGGGCTTCCGCTCCTTCTCGGAGCTCGTCGATGGGCAGCCGAAGACGCGGCCCGACGATCTCTCTTCGGGCTCGATCATGTTCTACACGTCCGGCACGACGGGGCGGCCGAAGGGCGTGCGCCGCGAGCTGGACCCGCGTCATCCGGACGAGGTCGCGGCGGGCTCGGGGATGCTCTTCCTGCTCTTCGGTGTGATGCCTCACGACAATCACGTCGAGATCACCCAGGCGCCGACCTACCACACGGCGGTCAACAACTGGACGACGACCGCGCTGCATTGGGGTCATCCGGTCGTGCTGATGGATCGCTGGACGCCCGAGGGCGCGCTCGAGCGGATCGAGAAGTACAAGGTCACCTACAGCCACATGGTGCCGACGATGTTCAATCGTCTGCTGAAGCTGCCCGAAGAGGTGCGGAACAAATACGACGTGTCATCGCTTCGATGCATGATCCACGCGGCCGCGCCGTGTCCGATCGAGACGAAGTGGAAGATGTTCGACTGGTGGGGCGACGTGATCTGGGAGTACTACGCGGCGACGGAGGGTGGTGGCACGATCGCGCCGCCGGACGAGTGGAAGAAGAACCCGGGAACCGTCGGGCGACCCTGGCCGAACTCCGAGGTGATCGTCGTCGACGAAGACGGGAACGAGGTGCCGCAGGGACAGAGCGGCACGATCTACATGAAGATGGCCGGCAACACGTTCGAGTACTACAAGGCCGACGAGAAGACGAAGGAGGCGCGGCTGCGCGACTTCTTCACGGTGGGAGACATCGGCTATTTCAACGAGAACGGCTACCTCTTCCTGAACGACCGCGCGAACGACATGATCATCGCCGGCGGCGTGAACATCTACCCGCAGGAGATCGAAGGCGTCCTGCAGCAGCACGACAAGATCCAGGACGTCGCCGTCTTCGGCATCCCGAACCAGGACATGGGCGAAGAGATCAAGGCCGTGATCGAGCTGATTCCGGGAGTGGAGCCGAGCGACGCCGTCCGGGACGAGATCGTCGCCTTCTATCAGGACAAGATGGCCAAGCAGAAGTGGCCGCATAGCATCGACTTCACCGACGACATGCCGCGCGACCCGAATGGCAAGCTCTACAAGCGGAAGCTGCGGGATCCGTACTGGGAAGGGCACTCCGGCAAGATCGTCTGAGCGGGTACGGACGGGCGCCTGTGGAGTCAGTGCCAGACGGCTCGGCCAGGCGGGGTCGCCGTTCTCCCTCGTCGCGGCGCTTCCGGGGCCGCATGATGCCTCGTGGGTCGGGGTTGGCGCCGCGTCTCACAGCTCATTGCGACCCCGCCTGGCCGAGCCGTTCGGTCGGTTTGGCTTGGCGCCACGGGTCCGCAGCCGTTCCTCATTGGAAGGCGAAGCGCAGGCGTCCTAGTGGGGCGGTCGCGGGGGATCTCGGTGATGTGGATGCGAGGCGCGCCCGGCACGTCTCTCGAGGCATCATGCCCCCCGCCGCGCGCCGAGACGAAGTCAGATCCGAGCGCCCCCGCGACCGCCCCACCCAGCACGACACCCGCCCTGAGCCTCAGCTCGTGCCGGGTCCGCCCGGCGGCATCTGGAGGAACTCGATGAGCAGCGGGTCGCCCTCGCGCTCGAGGTAGGCGAAGACCGTGTCGGCCGAGAACTGCTTGTACCAGATCGGCTTGTACCCGACCTTCCCCACCTTCTCGATCCAGTGGTCGGCGTCTTCGACGCGGTAGCGGAGGTGATGCATGCCTTCGCGACCCTGCTCGATGAACTCGCGATGCGGGCTCTCGCCGCCGCGCCACTCGATGAATTCGATCTCGAGATCGCCGGAGTGGCCGAAGAGGATCGCGAGATCGGCGTCGGCCTTCTTGCCACGATAGTCGGCCGCCTCGACGGAGCCGTCCATCTCGGTGAAGGGGCCGAAGAGCGCCCCGTAGCGCTGCTTGGTCTCTTCGATCGAGCGGACGACGAAGCCGACCTGATCGATCGGCGGAAGTCCCAGGGACTCGAGGGCATCGGGGGTTTCGGCGTGGGCCATCGCTAGGGGTCTCCTCGTTTCGCCCGCGCCTTGGCGAGCGGAGCGTTTCTCGTCGCTCGACGATATCGGATCGGCGCGTCGCCGCGGGCCGGCGCGCTAGGAGCAGGGCATGTTCGGATTGCGCATGCCGGTGAACCAGCCGCCGTCGGCGACGAACTCGGAGCCCGTCGAGTAGCTCGCCTCGTCCGTGGCCAGGAACAGGATTACCTGGGCGACCTCGATCGGTTGGCCGACGCGCGGGATCGGGAAGAGCGCGTAGGTGCTCTGATTGAGCTGCTCGACCGAGGAGCGCTCCGAGCCGCCCATCGCGGTGTACATCCCGCCCGGGTGGACGCTGTTCACCCGGATGCCGTAGTGGCCGAGCTCGATCGCGGCGTTCTTCGTGAGGCCACGAACCGCCCATTTCGTGGAGGAGTAGGCGGAGAGGCCGGCTGCGGAGTGCAGTCCATCGATCGACGACACGTTGATGATCGATCCCGAGCCCGCCGCCTTCATGGGCTCGACGACCGAGCGGATCCCGAGAAAGGTGCCGAACTGATTGATCTTGAAGACCCGCATGTAGTCTTCGTCCGTCGTATCGACGAGCGCCGCCATGTGGACGACGGCCGCGTTGTTCACGAGCACGTTCAGCGGACCGAACTCCTGGGCGCGTGCGATCGCGGCGTTCCAGTCCGCTTGCTCGGTCACGTCCATGCGCAGGAAGGCGGCGTGGTCGCCGAGCTCTGCGGCGAGGGCGTGCCCCTCCTCCTCGAGCACGTCTCCGAAGACCACCCTCGCGCCTTCCCCGATCATCAGTCGAACGGTGGCGGCACCGAGGCCGCGGGCCCCTCCCGTCACGAGGGCGACCTTGTTCGCGAGTCGATTCATGCTGGCTCCAGGTGTTCGTTGCAGGGAATGCCGATCCCGGATCGGCGCGGATGACGGGGCTGGCTAGCTGCGGAAGCGCACGGGCATCGCCGAGTAGCCCTTCACGAACTCCGTCGCATAGGTCTCGAGCTTCGAATCGTCGACCACGTACTCCGGGAAGCGAGCCAGGATCTCGTTGATCGCGACCTCGCCTTCCTTGCGGGCCACGTGCAGCCCGATGCAGGCGTGATGCCCGTGGCTGAAGCCGAGCGAGCGCGGCGGATTTCGATGCATGTCGTAGCGGTCGGGATCCGGGAACTCGCGCTCGTCGCGGTTGGCCGCCGTGTAGAGCAGCACGATCACCTGACCCTCGTGCATCGTCGTGCCGTGACGATCGACGTCCCGCGTGATCGTGCGGCACATGTTCTGGGTCGGCATGTCGATTCGGACGGCCTCGTTGAAGGCCGGCACCGCGAGCTCGGGCTGCGCCGCGAGCTCGCTTCGCTGGTCCGGATTCTGCTGCAGCCGAAGCATCAGGTTCGCGAGCACCTTGGGCAGCGTGTAAACCTTTTTTTCGTACTTGCCTGTGTTGCGGTTCTGCCAGAGGTCCATCTGGGCAATCGTCTGGTT
>Ga0209536_100013623_pt1 | contig 11715 bp, 11 predicted proteins | sample DeeMarSeWOR28_12_FD_187461 | JGI IMG/M metagenome (GOLD analysis project Ga0209536, IMG submission 187461) | Marine sediment microbial communities from White Oak River estuary, North Carolina - WOR-2-8_12 (SPAdes) (version 2) | ecosystem: Environmental > Aquatic > Marine > Intertidal zone >... | reverse complement strand
GCGGCCGCGCGGCGCACCACCGATACCGCCCGACGAACAGTCGACGACATCGACCCCGAGTTGCAGCATGTGCGCGCACAACACGGCCGAATCCTCGAGGGTCCAGCCGCCCTCGCGGCCATCCACCGCCGAAATGCGCGCAAACAGTGGCGCATCCGCCGGCATCGCGGCACGCACCGCCTGCACGACTTCGAGCGGAAAACGCATGCGCCCCTCGATGTCGCCACCGTACTCGTCGCCGCGCTGGTTTGCCAGCGGCGACAGGAAGCTGTGCAGCAGGTAACCGTGCGCCAGGTGCAGTTCGATCACCTTGAAACCGACCGCGAAGGCGCGCCGCGCCGCGGCGACAAACGCCGCCTTGATTTCGGCCATGTCGTCAGCGCTGAGCTCGCGCGGAACCGGCCAGCCCTCGGCCACCGCCAACGGCGAAGGCGCCACCGCCTGCCAGGGTGAATCGCCGCGTGCGGCGTCCTCGTCGGTCAGCGGACTGCCACCCTTTTCGACGAAGGGCGCGCGCGTCGACGCCTTGCGCCCGGCGTGCGCCAGTTGAATCCCCGCCACGCAACCCATGGAGTCGATGAACTCGACGATGGGCCGGATTGCCTCGGCCTGGGCATCGTTCCAGATACCGAGGCAGCGTGGCGTGATCCTGCCGCGCGCTTCCACCGCGGTCGCCTCGGTAAACACCAGCCCGGCCTTGCCGCGCGCAAAGGTGCTCAAATGCGCGAAATGCCAGGGTTGCGCGAACCCATCCTGGGCCGAGTACTGGCACAGCGGCGAGACCACGATGCGGTTCGGCAGGGTGCAGCCGCGCAGGGTCACAGGTTCGAAGAGTTTGACGGTTTCAGACATGGGAACTCCGGAATTTAATATTAAAGTGCGCGAACAGAATCAATCGTCATTGTTCATCGACCAGCGCGTTGCCGATGCGCAACACCGCCTGCACCAGGCCCTGGACCTGGTCGCGCTGCGTGCGCTCGCCCAGGAAACAGGGGCGCAGCGCGAGCTTCCCGCCCACCCGCGTGGTGCTCGGCAGATATTCGTTTTCATGAACCAGGCGCCGGTACAGCCGCTGGTTCAGCCGGTCGAGATCGTCTACTTGCGGCGAGACGTAACGAAAGCAGCATACCGACAGCGTCGGCTCCAGCAACAGTTCGAGATTTGCGTCGGCCTGGCAGAGCCCGGCGAGCTCGCGAGCCATATCATTGTGGCGCACGATGCGGGCGCGCATGCCGTCGACGCCGATCTCGCGGATCAACGCCCACACCGCGATACCGCGGCAGGGCGCGCTGAGTTCGGTCCCGTAATTGAAATAAGGTACGCCGAAATCGTCCATCGTGTGTTCCATCGCGCTGCCTGCCGATGGATCCTGTTCGAGCGTACCCTCGAGATAATCGGCCGCTTCCTGGGTGAATGCGCGCTCCAGCAGGCTGCGATCATGCACGAAGGTCGCGGCCACGCCAACCGAGGCGCCCAGCCACTTATGCGGATCGACGATGACCGAATCGGCCAGCTCCAGTCCACGGTATAAATGACTCAAGCGCGAATCCAGAATGCCCGGCAGCCCATAGGCGCCGTCGATGTGAAACCAGATGTCGAATTCACGCGCGATAGCGCCGATCTCCGCCAGTGGATCGATGGCGCCGGTATTGGTGGTGCCCGCGTTGGCGACTATCGCCATCGGCAGGATATCCTCGGCCAGGTCCTGCTCCACCGCCGCGCGCAACGCGTCGATGCGCACGCGGCCCTGCTCGTCGCAGGCGATGGGCCGAATCGCGCGCCGGCCGATACCGAGCACGCCGCCCGAGCGTTGAATGGTGTGATGACACTCGTGGCTTGCGTAGATGCCGACAGCACGGTCGACACCGTCCCGGGCCGGATCCCGGCCCACTTTTTCGAACGCCGCTTGCCGGGCGGCGCCGAGCGCGACGAGGTTGGCCACCGAACCTCCGCTGCTGTAAATACCCTTCATCGCGCCGAGCGAGAACATCTGCGCCAGCCAGTCGAGCGACAGTTCTTCGAGCAGGTTGAAGGCCGTCGGCAGGTAGCGTTGCGGCGAGGCAATACTGGCCGCGGTCGAGGCCAGCGTGGAGGCCGTGGTACCGCCGGTCGTGATGTAGGCGGTAAACCCGGGCTTGCTGACCGGCGAGCCATTGGGAATGACCTGCTCGAGCAGCTCGCGGGTAACCGCGTCGATGCCGATTCCCTGTTGGGGTAACGGCTGCTGCAACGCCAGCTGCCAGCTTTGCCGCCGACTCTGCGCGTCGGGATGTTCGAATTTGAGGAACTCGTCGAGCCCGCCGCCAATGCGTGCGAGTAACTCGTGCAAGCGCCCGGTTTCTGCAACGTCCTGTGACATAAAGTGATTCCGGTCCCGCCGTGGAAACAGGGCATAACGATAACAGAAAACCCGCCTTCAGCCAGCCGATTTGGTGGCAAATCGAACGCGAAATTCGGCGCCGGGCTTGCAGTTGACGACATCCACCTCGGCGTGCATTGCGCTCGCCAGCTGATGCACCAGTGCGAGCCCGATACCGGTGCCCACCGTTTCGCGGGTGAGCTCGTTCTCGGAACGGTAGAAGAGCCTGAATATCTTCTTCATCTGGTCGGCCTCTATCCCGGGCCCGTAATCGCGCACCGCAAACTGCACGCGGCCGTCCTGCAGGCGGCGGTAATCGATATCGACCCGGCGCTTGTCGGCGCTGGCGGAAAACTTGACCGCGTTGTCGACCAGGTTGATGAAAATCTGGATGAACCAGTCGATATCGATCTGTATCTTTACAGGCTCGGCCTCGGCTTCGCCGTCGATGTGCAGCTCGAAGCCGCTCGGCTCGAGCTGCGATTCCAGCCGCGGCCTGAGCTCGGCGAGTGCGGCGGCGACGCTAACCGCGTCGACACTCGCCGTCTGCTCGTTGCGCGACAGGCGCGCGAGTTGCAGCACGTTGTTGATCAGCCGGGTCAGGCGCTCCGCCTCGTGAAAGATGAAGTCGTAGTATGTCTTGCGCTTCGCCTCGTCGGCCCAGCCCTCGCGCAGCATTTCGCCATACATGCGAATCGACGTCAGCGGCGTTTTCAGTTCGTGACTGACCGCAGATACGAAATCCTGCTGCTGGCGCGCCAGCGCGAGTTGCCGCTGACCCAGCCGCAGCAGCATGAAGCAGCCACCGACCAGCACGATAGCGAGCACCAGCGCCGACCAGATGATGACCCGGCCGCCGGCGCCTACGGGTAAGCGCGCCAGCGTGAAGATCAGCTCGATATCGCCGAAGGGCGCTACCAGACGGCCCTGGTACAGCAGGTCGCTGCTTTGCTGCTCGGCTCTCGGGCGGTATAGCCGGCTGTACTCGGCGGCGTACTGCTGCAGGATGGCGCCGCGATATGCCACGATCAGCTCGCTCATCGACGACAGGCTGGATTCGGTGAAAGGGCGCCTGACCAGGCTGTCGATAAATTCAGCCTGGTCGATCAGAATTCCCTGGACATAGCGTTCATCGCGGTGCCAGACGCGTCGATAGAGGACGAAATGACCGCTGCCGAGCAGCGCGAATTCCAGCGGTTCGACTTCGCTTTCGAAGGTCTCGATACGCAGCGGTTGTTGATCCGGCCGCGCCTCGCTGGTGGGCAATTCTGCTTCGCGCAGTGTTTTCTCGAGATCCGCCGACTGCAGCGCGAGGGTCTGCGGCAGGTTCACCTTTTCCTTGCGCGCGCGCTTCTCCTCGACCTTGCCGCGCAGCTCGGGTTCGGCCAGCGCCTGCGCCTCGGCCGCCACCTGGTAGCGGTCGTCGAGTTTCAGGTCCCTGACCTGCTCGGCCGGCGCGCGGTTTGCGGCAGGCGCCTGCAGGGCCTGCGACGACAGGCTATCGAAGCCGGTCTGCGCGGCCTTGTCGCTGTCGGTAAGACCGCCGACGGCGGCCGCCGCCGGCACGCTACCCGACTCATCGCTCGCGCCTTGCGCGCGCAAGGATTGCGCCGGGGCGGACGCCGCCGCGAGTGCAGTATCCTCCTCCTGCTTGCGCGCGGGCATGGATTCTCCGGCGAACACTTGCGTAGTCTCCGGCAGGTCGGCGGCATCGGCCTTGCCGACCAGCCGGTTTTCACCGAGGATGCCGCGAATGCGCCCGGCCTGTTGCTCGCGTTGCTGCAGCTCGGCGTTCGAGATACCGTAGGCGCCGGCATCGGACTCGGGCAGGATCGGAGTGCGCAGCCGGCCCGCGCCATCCACCTGGAAATAGCCCAATAAGCCTGGCAGATCGCTTTGCGGCGGAAACCGCGACAGCGGCGACGGTTGCAGAAACGCGGACGACCCTTCGCCACTGACGTTGAGAAACTCGTAGTCGCTGATCGGGCGATTTTCCTCGCGTTCGATCAGCCGGCGGAAACCGGCGTCGACGCGCAGGGTCAATTCGCGCGCCAGCCGCTGATGCTGGTAAAACGCTTCCCACTTGAGCTGCCCGTAGGCGTGGTAGACCAGGATCGAGGTCGGCAACGCCAGCGCCACGAAGAACAGCGCGATCGACAGGGTGAGCCGGCGCCGGGTCATGCGTCCTGCAGCATCAGGCGGTAACCCGCGCCGCGCACGGTGATGATGGCCTGCGGGTGAGCCGGGTCGGTTTCGATCTTGCGCCGCAGCTTGGCGATGTGGATATCGACGGTGCGCGTCTCGATCTCGAGGTGATTGGCATAGCCCCAGACCCTCGCCAACAGCTCCTCGCGCGACACCGGCCGCGCCGCCTGCTGGTGGAGATACTGCAGCAGATCCATCTCGCGCCGGGTGAAGGCAATATTATCCGCGATGTCGCCGGCGCACAGGTTTTCGGTATCGATCACCACGCCATTGGCGAGGCGGATTTCGCGCGCGGCCGCCGCGCCGATGCTCGAGCGGCGCAACACCGCCTGCACGCGCAGCACCAGCTGGGTGACGGAGAACGGCTTGGCGACGTAATCGTCCGCGCCCAGCGTCAACCCCTGCACGATGTCCTCGTCGCTCGATTTCGCGGTCAGCATGATCACCGCTTGCTGGCGATCCTGCTGGCGAATGCGGTTGCAGATCTCGAAGCCGTCGATGCCCGGCAACATCACGTCGAGCAGCACCAGGTCGAAGGTCCCGCCCAGCGCCAGCTTCAGCCCCACTTCGCCGTGCTCGGCGGTTTCCACGTCGAAACCGTGGTAGACGAATACGTCGACCAGGCCGCTGCGGATAGCGGCTTCATCTTCGACGATCAGTAATCGGGGCTTGCGGCTCATCGGTTCGCAAATACGGGCCAATAGAAACACCTTCAATCCTAGCATCCCGTTCCGGCCGCTTTGTAAATTATTTGTAAATCGGCAGCGCAATGTTTTACCGAAACGCGCCTGTTTAGTCGCGCCTGGCTGAACCAGAATTCACTCATCTAGCAACCACCACGGAGCATACGACATGGCACTGGTAACCCGGCTTTCGCGGCTGTTTCAAGCCGACTTTCACGCGGTTCTCGACCGCATCGAGGAACCCGACCTGCAACTCAGACAGGCGGTACGAGAGATGCAGTTCGCGCTCGACCACGATCAACAGCGCCTGCAGCTGCTGCAGCACGAAGCCGAACAACTCGGCAAACAGATGAGCGCTAGCGGCGACAGGTTACAGTCGCTGGACGAGGAACTGGACATCTGCCTCGCGGCAAAACAGGACGACCTCGCACGCGACCTGGTGCGCCGCAAACTGGCGGCCGAAAAACAGCAACAGCGCAGGCGCGAACGCGTCGAGGCGCTTGAACTGCAATGTGCGGCACTGACCCGGCAGATCGACGAACAGACGCGGCAATTGTCCAGCATGAAGCAGAAGCTGGAGCTGCTGGTCAGCCGCGAAGACCCGGTCTTCAGCGCAAGCTGTGATGGCGAAGATGTCATCCGCAGCGAGGAAATCGAAATCGCGCTGCTGCGTGAAAAGCAGCGGAGGGTGAAGTCATGAAAAAACCGTCGATCCTCGATGGCGTCACGCTGGCGATGCTGATCAGCCTCGGCGCGGCAGCGGGCAGCCTGCTGCTGGGCGGCTTCATCGTCTACGGCCTGCTGTTCGAGCTGTTGCTGTACGGCGCGTCGCTGGTTTACCTGCTCTACCTGCTGAAACGCAGCCAGGCGCGGGTCGGCCGGGTCGTGGTGATCAGCGCCTGGGCGTTGCTCAGCTTCGGCTGCTGGTTTCTCGATATCGCGCTGCTGCAGCAGGTGTTGATACAGGCCGGCCTGATCTGGCTGGTGCGCTCGCTGTATTTTCACGGTTCGCTGACCAGCGCCGCGCTCGATTTCGGGCTGGTGTCGGCGGGCCTCGCCGCCAGCGCCTGGGCGCTGGTCAATACCGGCAGCCTGGCCGCAGCGCTGTGGAGCTTCTTCCTGGTGCAGGCCCTGTTCTGCTGGTTGCCGCAACTGGCGACGCGGCGTTCCGCGGGCAGCGATGCGTACGATGCCCATCAATCCCCTTTTCAAACCGCCCATCGCGTCGCCGAGGACGCGGTGCGCAAACTCAGCCAATCCTGAACGGAGACTTACCATGAAAGCAAAGACATTGAACAGCAAGATAGTTCTGCTGGCGCTGCTCGGCGCCACCGCAATCGGCATCGCCAGCTTCCCGCTGGTACAAAAAGCACAGGCGCTGCAAACCACGCAGAATACGGCAATCCTGTCGACGCAGGGCCATCGCATCGAAGTGGTGTTCGTGCTCGACACCACCAGCAGCATGAGCGGCCTGATCCAGGCGGCCAAGGAAAAGATCTGGTCGATCGCCACCACCATGGGTTCGGCGCAGCAAAAGCCGGATATCCGCATGGGGCTGGTGGCATTCCGCGACCGTGGAGACGCCTACATCACGCGCAGCTATGACCTGTCGAGCGATCTCGATTCGATGTACGCGCAGCTGATGGATTTCCACGCGGAGGGTGGTGGTGACGGCCCCGAGAGCGTAAACCAGGCGCTGTACGAGGCGGTGCACGGCATTTCCTGGAGCGACGACGCCAATACCTACAGGGTGATCTTCCTGGTCGGCGACGCGCCGCCGCACATGGACTATGCCAATGACGTGAAGTACCCGGAGACGCTGGCGGTCGCCCGCCACCGGGGCATCGTCGTCAACGCCATCCAGAGCGGCCAGCACCAGCACACGCGCCCGGCATGGCAGCAAATTGCCGCGCTCGGCCAGGGAGAATACTTCCAGGTCGAGGACAGCGGCAACACCGTCGCGGTGGCCACGCCCTTCGACGCGGAACTGTCGGCGCTGGCCGCCGAACTCGAGGCGACCCGGCTGTACTTCGGTGACGCCGAGGCGAAGCGGGCGCAACAGGCCAAACTCGAAGCCACAGCGCGCCTGCGCAAGGAGCTGTCGAGCGAGGCGCTGGCGCGGCGCGACACCTTCAATGCCAGCGCAAGCGGCAAGGCCAATCTGCTTGGCGACAGCGAGCTGGTGGAAGCGGTGAGTTCGGGCCGGGTCGAGCTCGATGAGATCGAAACGAAGGACCTGCCCGCAAGCCTGCAGGCAATGGCGCCCGCGGAGCAGCGCGAAGTCATCGAAAACCGGGCAAAACGCCGTGACGAACTGCAGCAGAAAATCCGCCAGCTGGCGGACTCACGCAGCCTTTACATCAAGCAGAAAGTCGAGGCCGCGGGCGGCGCCGAAGATTCGCTGGATGAAAAGATTTACGGCGCAGTCAGAGAGCAGGCGGCGAGCAGCGGGCTGACCTACGACAGCGACAGCGCGAGTTACTAAACCCTGCCGTCATTCCTGCACAAGCAGGAGTGACATTTTAATCCGGGGGAAAAGCAATCAACCGTGAGAGGAATCCGACGCGCTCCTCGACCCTTGGCCCGCGCCATCCGCGGGCCTTTTCTGTTCATCGGCATCGCGCAACAGCAGGTAGAGTTCGTGCACCAGGCGCTCATTCTTCTGTATCTCCAGCCACTTTTCCTTGGACAGCTTGCGCTTGACCAGCTCGCGCACCACGCTCAGCGTGAAGGGATCGCTTTCCAGGTTCGCATCGGTCGCGCCGCTGGCGATATTCTGAATCGTGCGCGCGAGGATGTAGCTGGTGGATTCGTCGGCATCCTGGTAAAGGCTGGTGCGTATGCGGTTATCCTCGATCAGCGCCGCGGTCGCCGCCTGCTGGCTGCGCATCTGCACAACCAGTAACACCATCAGGCCGAGGGATAACAGTGACAGCAGGGTTGCGAGGAGGCTCAGATTCATGGAAGGTTACTGAATGTTTACAGGAAAAAAGAGTTTAGCAGCTCCGGTTCGGCCCACCGGAAAATGTGAACTGGATCTCATTTTCTGCCTTGGCCTATTACCAATGGAACAGTTTTCAGCCGCCTCGCAGTTCTATATATTAGGGCTCCAAACCAGCCTGAAACCCGACAAAACGCTAATCCTATGGATAAATTTCCGACATTCCTGCAAATTTTGATGCTCGCTACCTGCCTGGCGTTTGCGACGCCCTCCCAGGCCACCGCGGACCAGCCGCGCGGCAAAGTGACAGGCGGCGTCATGCACCCGCCGCCGCACTGGTTCAAGGAGAGCTTCCTGGAAATCGCCGACGACGTCGACGAGGCCAGCGCGGCCGGCAAGCACGTAATGCTTTTCTTCGAACTGAACGGCTGCCCCTATTGCGACCGCATGCTGACCGAGTCGTTCGAGGCCGATCCGCTCAGCAGTTACATCCAGGCCAACTTTGATGTCATAGCCGTCAACATCCAGGGCGACCGCCAGATCGCCTTCAACGCAGAGACCTCGGTGAGCGAGAAACAGCTCAGCGACATCCTCAAGGTGTACTCGACCCCGGCGGTGATCTTCCTCGACGAGGACAATAAAACCATCGTCCGCGTCAACGGCTACCGCGCGCCCGAACGCTTCCGCCAGGTGCTCGAATTCGTCGCCACGCGCTCCTATCGCAACACGACGCTGGCCGACTACCTGCAGGCGAAGCTCGAGCGCAACGTCTACCAGTTACGCGACAACCCGCTGTTCAGCCCGGTCACCGACCTGTCGACGGTCGACGGTCCGCTGATGCTGGTGTTCGAGGACGGCAGTTGCTACGACTGCGATGAATTTCACGATGGCATTCTCGCCGATCCCCGGGTACGCGAAGAGATCGCGCCGTTTACCGTGATCAGGCTGGACGCCGATTCGAACGCAACGATCAGGGATGTGTACGGCAACGAGACGACACCCGCCGCGCTGGCGCGGCATTACGAGATGATTTATCGCCCGGGGGTTTTATTGTTCGACGATGGCAACCTGTTGCGGCGCCACGATAGCCTGACGTTCCCGCATCATTTCAAGGAAAGCCTGCGCTACGTGGCCGGAGGCTACTACCGGAATACCGATTACCGCAGCTATTCGCGCCAGCGTACCGAGGAATTGCTCGACGCCGGCGTCACCATCGATCTCGGCCCGCCGAAGAAAAACTAGCCTGCGGTCTCAGGCTGCGGCGGTATCGCGCGCCCGTTGCTGCTCGCCATTGGCGACGATGCCGAGCTTGTCGAACAACGCCATGTCCGAATTTTCTTCCGGGTTCGGCGTGGTGAGCAGCGTATCGCCGTAGAAAATCGAATTCGCGCCGGCAAGAAAACACAGCGCCTGCATTTCCTCGCTCATCGCGGTGCGGCCCGCCGACAGGCGCACCACCGAGGCCGGCATCATCACGCGCGCGACCGCGACGGTGCGCACGAACTCGATCGGGTCCAGTTCCTCGGTGCCGTACAGCGGCGTGTTCTCGACCTGCACCAGCAGGTTGATCGGCACGCTCTGCGGGTGCTGCGGCAGGTTGGCCAGCTGCTGCAGCAACGCGGCACGATCCTGGTCGGTTTCGCCCATGCCGACGATGCCGCCACAGCACACGTTGATGTCCTCCTCGCGCAGGTTTTGCAAAGTGTCGAGCCGGTCCTGGTAAGTGCGCGTGGTGATGATCTGTTCGTAATACTCGGGTGATGTATCGAGATTGTGATTGTAGTAATCGAGCCCGGCCAGCTTCAGCTTGCGCGTCTGCTCGCGCGTCAGCATACCGAGGGTCACGCAGGTTTCCATGCCGAGATCCTTGACCAGGCTGATCATTTCGATCACGCGGTCCAGGTTCTTGTCGGTCGGATTGCGCCAGGCGGCGCCCATGCAGAAGCGGCTGGCGCCATTTTTCCTGGCGGCGAGCGCGGCGGCACGCACCTCTTCCAGCGGCAGCAGGCGTTCGCGTTCCAGCCCGGTATCGTACTTCGCGCTTTGCGGACAATAGGAGCAGTCTTCCGGGCAGGCGCCGGTCTTGATGCTGAGCAGCGTGCTGATCTGCACCGCGTTTGGGTCGAAATTGGCGCGATGCGCGCTTTGCGCGCGAAACAACAAATCGTTGAAAGGCAGCTCGAAAAGCGCTTTAATTTCGCCCAGTGTCCAATCGTGGCGGATGGCTTGAACAGCTTCTGTCATCGTTATCGGGCCGTAAAAATTGAAGAACGCCAAGTCTATTGGAAGACAGGGAATAGTCAATGTCAGGAAGACAACTGCTGCGCGGCCTCGGCCGCTGCCTCGAACAACTGCTGGCGCCGGGCGTTTGCCTCGGCTGCGGCTGCGATCCGGGCGACGCCAGCCTGCTGTGCGGCAGTTGCCGCGAACGCATCGAGGCCGTCCCCAACCCCTGCCACCACTGCGGCCAGCCAAACCCGGTAAGCGGCATCGTCTGTCCGCTGTGCCGGCTGAATCCGCCGCGCTGGCAAAGGCTGATCGCGCCGCTGCAATACCGCGGCATCACCCGCGACTACCTGCTGCAGCTCAAACATGAACCGGCCACACACCTGGCCAAGGCGTTGTGCCGACATGCCCGCGCGCCGTTTCGCGAGGCCCTGCCGGGGCCCGAGACCCTGCTGCCGGTGCCGCTGCATCCCACGCGCCTGCGCGAGCGTGGCTACAACCAGGCACGCGAAATTGCGCGCATCTGGTCCAGGGACTTCGACATCCCGGTCGATCACCGCGCGCTCGCTCGCGTGCGCGCTACCCCACTGCAATCCGGACTAAGCGCAAAACAGCGCGCGGACAACGTGCGCCAGGCTTTCGACTACCGGCCGGGGCGGGACTATCGCCACGTCGCCGTGGTCGACGATATCGTCACTACCGGCTCCACCGTCACCGAAATCACGCGCCTGCTGCATCGCAACGGCGTCGAGTTCGTCGAAGTCTGGGCGCTCGCCCGCGCCTACCGCCGCTGACCGGATTCGGCTCAGGCGTCGAACTTGACAATGCGCTGGTTGATTTTCTCGGCCCAGATTCTGGGGCCGGTCTGGTGTACCGATTCACCGGTATGGTCGACCGCGACCGTCACCGGCATGTCTTCCAGCTCGAACTCGTAGACCGCTTCCATGCCGAGCTCGGGGAAAGCAACGACGCGAGACGCCTTGATCGCCTGCGCCACCAGGTAAGCGGCGCCGCCAACGGCCATCAGGTAGACCGACTGGTGGTCGCGGATCGCCTCGATCGCCTCCGGGCCGCGCTCGGCCTTGCCGATCATGCCGAGCAGGCCGGTCTTTTCGAGCATGGTGCGGGTGAACTTGTCCATGCGCGTCGCCGTGGTGGGTCCGGCGGGGCCGACCACTTCGTCGCCGATCGGATCGACCGGGCCCACGTAATAGATGAAGCGTCCACGCAGATCTACCGGCAGGGTCTCGCCATTGGCGAGCATGTCGACCATCTTCTAGTGCGCGGCGTCGCGCCCGGTC
>Ga0209536_100013621_pt1 | contig 11716 bp, 12 predicted proteins | sample DeeMarSeWOR28_12_FD_187461 | JGI IMG/M metagenome (GOLD analysis project Ga0209536, IMG submission 187461) | Marine sediment microbial communities from White Oak River estuary, North Carolina - WOR-2-8_12 (SPAdes) (version 2) | ecosystem: Environmental > Aquatic > Marine > Intertidal zone >... | reverse complement strand
CACCAAACTGCAACTCTCCGCAGAATTATAATAGATCAGGTCAGGTTGGAACCGACTTATCCGTTTTATCAGATTTTTCTGGTGCAGGATCCGGTTATTGCTGTTCCTGATCTTGTAGTAAATCCTTTCTGTGATCCCTGACTGGGCAAGGGGGACGTTCCAATGCAAACATTCCCCTTCTTTCTCAAACTCCTTCTGCAGTTCACCTCCCTGGATCAGGAGGAGGATCATCTCCGTCCCCATGGACGATCTCAACCACCGGACCAGGTTCAGCAACAGGATCGGCGCACCGGTACGGGAGGCATCATGAGAGACGAACAGGATCTTCATTCAATCAAACTCTTATCAGAAACTCTGAAAAAGACTGAACCGGGTCTACCTTAATAATATTTAGTAGTTTCTTTTTACCTAATTTACCCATTTCTTTCCATTGAGCCCTTTTTTCCCAGGCTTCTTCCATTTTTTCATCTAGTAACTTAACCGTTGGATATTCCAGTAAGAATCCGGAAATTCCATTATCAATAAATCGGGAAGCGTCACCCAGGTTGGTTGTAAGAACCATCCGTTCAAAATTTAAAGCTTCCAGAAGCGCAAGGGAAAGACCTTCCATCCGGGATGGTAATAAAAGCATATGATTTTTGGCCCAAATTCTTTCGATCTCCGTGAAGGGTTCAATCATCACATTTTTAAGGGTCCATTTATCAATTAATCTTTGTAAAATCCTTCTATGTGGTCCATTTCCGTATAGGTGGATTTGTATATTTCTTCTCTGCCATTTGTCAATTCGCATTAATTCAAGTATTATATCCTGAGCCTTATGATTTAAATTTAAGCTGGCCACACATGCAAGATGATATACTTCACAGGATGGGTATTCAATCGTATATTCGGGGTGATGAATTGGATTATTAACAATTTTCACATTTTCAAATGTGTGAGCAAATTGTTTTTCTAACAACTTCAAATTATCATACGAAACACAACAAACATATTTCGCATTCAGGTACCCTTGTTTTAAAAATTTGTATTGATTAGTATTTTCATCCGGAACCATAGCATCTTTGACTAACTGTGGAAGTAGAATATAATCTACACCTCTTTTGCAAAGTTCATTCATCCACCTATAACCCCAGTTGTGATCGCCCATGGATATTACTACAAGTGATGGATCATACCTCTCAAGTGCTTTTAATGAATAATGGATCGAAACTGTTCTTTTATTATTCCTTTTTAAAACCCGATCTAGCATTCTTCTTTGTAAGGTTCTCTTAACTTTTCCGGGTAAATCCCAGCGCAGGTCAATGCATCCCGCATCAATCAGTTTCTGTAAGTGTTCCGGAGTCTCCGGCCATCTTTTGACGCAAAAAGCAATTTCGAAATTCTCTTTTTGAACCAGATTTAAAGCTGTTTGCGACCATAGTACTTCACTGCCCCCCCATTCAACATGGTCATTTCCTGATACGAATAAAATTTTTTTTTTATAAATCAAAATTGTGCAATAAAAAGAATATTAGTATTACATTCACTTAAATCTATTAAGTATTGATTTTATTTTAATCCAAATATCCCTTTAAGAATCGTCGAACCCTACTTTTTATCTTTTTTCTAGAATGACTATTCATTCGATTTGCCAGATTTGCATGTTTGCTGATCAGTGAGAATATAAGATCATTTTGAATAGCTATTACTTCCTTTAGTTCTTCCATTTCATCAGGCAATCGCTGATCACCAGTTTTAAAATCATATATATTCTTACCAAAAAGTTCCTCGAAATCATATTGATTAAAAAATTCCTCATGAATTTCTCGATTTATGTCTTCATAAAATTGCATGATCTGAAGTGAATAATTATAAAAGAAAGATGGTTTACGATTTGAAAATAGGATATGCTTTGCATTGGTACTATTTCTTTGCAGCAGATTTTTAAGGTGATTATCAGACTGGTCCTTAAAATATCCGGATATCCTTCTTAAAATATCACTGTAGGATAAATTTATACTGATATTTACATCAGATACCTTCTCAAACGGATCATTTTCAAGACCTATTCTGTGAATAAAATCGGTTAGCAAATCCCCTTTATATAAAATCTGTCGATTGATTAATCCTAATTTAAGTGCTTCTTTCCCATATATACTCTGGAAATCTTTAATTGATTTTAAATAGCTGGGCCGTTGAATAAGCTTTGATTCCTCGATATATTCAGGAAAAGTCAGGCCTCTTTTTATTCCCCATTGCTGCCATGCTGATAATAAGAAATCATCCTGTCTCCGGATATAATAGATCACGAGGACCTCCTCAAAAGTCCTCTTTATTTCATCATGAATAAGTATTTCGCCATTAATACGTTTTGTATGTAACAAGTGTATACAAGAAAGTATTATTGCTTTGAATCTTCTCTTTCTAGTTTCATCTTTTAACTTTTCGAATTTTATCTTTACTATTTCTGGTTCTATACGACCAGCTAAGATATCCTGTATCATAAATGTAGGAGGAGCCCAATCCTGTTTTCGGAGTTTCCCTAACTCTAAATTCTGATTTACGATCCCTATCCCCAGATCTTCAAATTTATCTAGGTTCTTTTTCAGAAATTCCTGTAACGTACTTGAGCCGCATTTCCCATGACCCGGATGTAGTATCAATTTCATGAAAAATGATTCATTATTAAGTGTAGAACATGTTTAGCAACTTCTTGAACGATCAAAAAGAATACATTTATATTTTAAATAATCTACTAAATCTTTTTTTAATTCTGAAGGTCAAACTTTGATTCAGTTTCTTCATCTTCCATTGAATTTCCTCATAATCTTTGATCAGTGTAAATATCAGATCAGTCTGGATCGCTAAAAGATCCTTTAATTCCTCCATCTCTTCTTTCTTTTTCCGCTCGATTAACACTTGAATATTTTTTGTTTTTCCAAATAGCGCTTCAAAATCTAACTCCTTATAGTATCGCTTATGCAATTCTTTATTTTCAGCCAAATAGTAATCCATTATATCATTGCATATCCTGTAAAAATCTATGCTTTTTTTCTTTTCGAAGAGGATATTCTGACTTTTCTGACAAAAGGTTTCAAGCATATACCTTACTGAATTATCGGTAACGTCCAAGTACCAACCAGGAATACGCCTCAATATATCACAATACAAAATATTAATGCCTTTATTGGAATTATCTACACGTTGAAAATTCTCTCCTGTATCCTTTATACCAATCCTGGACAAAAAATCGGTTACAAGATCTCCCTTTATTAAGGTTTCCCCGTTCAGTAAAGAAACCACGATGTTGTCTTTTCCATAAAATCCCTGAAGTTTCTGAATATTGAGTAAAAAATTGGCTACCCCGTTTTCTTGTAACTCTTTACTATATTCTTCCAGGATCTTCCCTTCTTTATGTCCCCATTGCTGCCAGGCCGAAAGCATAAAATCATCCTGACGTCTTATATAATAAATGACTTTGATGTGATTGAATATGTCAGCAATCGCTTCATGGACTTGGATAGTCCCATCCAGTGTTCTTCGGTCGGATAAACGTTCTTCTGAAAGTATTATCGTGTGATATTTTGATTCATTAGCCACTTGTTTAAGCTTAACCAGCTTTTTCTGGAAATCACCCAAGGTCTTATTTTCAAAAATCATTTTTTCAAAATATTCATATGGTTTGGACCAGGATTTATCTTTGGGTTCTCCAATTTCAATATCTTGATTTACGATTCCAATCCCCTTTTCTTCCAAAGCATGAAGATTGATCGATAAAAAATCCTGAATGGTCGTCGAACCGCATTTGAAGTGACCTGGATGCAGGATCAATTTTACACTCATGATGAAGCTTTAAAATAATTTAAAAACCTGAAAGCAAGACCTATGATAGACTTATTAATCGGACCCTTCATCTTTGATTTGATGGATTTAAGAATATATCTCCTCATAAGGCCCAATGATCTTAATTTTTTAATGATTCGTATTAACAGGTAAGAATTATTTGATTCCGTCAATACATTAGAAATGATTATGAGTTGATTTTGAATTTTAGATATATCTTGTATGTAAATACCCTTTTTTTTAGCCCACAATAAAAAATCCAGATTTTCTTCATAATTTACCCATCCCTGATTTTGCGACCGAGATGTTTGAGGATGGATCCTGAAATAATTCAAAATATTGGAACAGAAATATACATTTGATTTGAGTAATAAATAACTCCAGAAAAGCCGGTCTCCATGCAATACGTACTTACTTGTTTGATCAAAGATATGCACGTCAATCATTGATTTTCTCCATACTACGGCCGATGCATTGGGGATTACATTTTTGATAATCATATAATTTTGCACAAAATTTTGACCATTCTCCTTAAAATCTTCTTTCCATTTATGTGGATCCATACTAACTGTATAATTTTCCCACGAATCCAGAAATTCATTGTTTTCATTGATACTTCTTGATTGGCAATAGGCTAATCCCAATTCTCTGTCTGAATCAAGTACGGGAATTAACGAGTTAAGAAAGTTTGGATCACAATTGTCATCACTTTCTGCTATCCATATATAATCACCTTTTGACAATTTAATCCCCTTTTTCCATTGTTTAAATGGACTCCCGGAGTTCTTTTTATTAATAACCAGATGACTTACCTTAGGATGATCTGAATATTCTGATAATATACGAACACTAATGTCCTGGCTTGCGTCATCCAATAAGATAACTTCAAAATCCTGGAAGGTCTGATTGAAAATACTTTCCAATCGTTGTTTTAGAAAATTACCGTGGTTATAGCTGGGAACTATAATCGATACAGTTTGCAATTATTAAAAAAATTTTAAGGTAGCCGAGGTTAAGTTTATTTCCTTCATTGAAAATAGACTATTTAAAAACAATTAGTATTAATGAATATTTACCGAATTTCTGACCTATTAGTATTTTATATCTTCTTCTGCAAAGATTTTATTATTCGTACAATACCTTTATGCGAAAACTTATTTCGGGATGCAAATTCTTCTTCCAGTTTTCTTTGTATACTTTTTTCTAAATATTTTTTTAGATTTTTATACAATAAAAATCGATATATGCGGCCTTCTTTGATATAATTTTCTTTATTTAAAAAAGATGCCTGATCAGGATGTAGCCTGAAATAAACCAGTCTTTCTTTGATAAACGCAATTTTACATTTTCTTATTATCCTATACCAGGCTTCATGATCTAAGGTCTGTTTTAATTCAAGGCTGAAACCACCATTTCTTGTAATTTCATCCTTTTTTATAAGAACTGCAGTAGGTTCTCCAATTTTATTCTGAGGAGGTTCTAAAAGATCCGGTCTCTTAAGAAGATCAATTCCTTTAATAACCGAATTGCAATCATTTGCCCATGATTTTTGTAAGTTAACAAACCTTCGCATCCAATTATTTATCCAATCCTTATCAAAATTTTTCTTTTCAAGTAAAATTTCCCTGGAACAACAAACGAGACCGATTTTTTTATCCGTCAACATTAAATCCATCATTTTTGAAATGCAATCTGTTTTAAGTTTATCATCCTGAAACAGGAATTTTATATATTCCCCCTTGGTTTTATAAATACAATGATTCCAATTGGCGCCAATTGTTGAAGCTTGATGTTCAAATATTTTGATGGGTATATCAGTTATATCAATAAAACTTCGGCCGATTTTTAATGTATTGTCTTTCGATCCATCATCTGAAATGATAATCTCCAAAGGTCGATAGGTTTGACATATCGCGCTTTCCAGTGCTTCTGACAAATATTTTTCCCCATTATAAGTAGGCATACATATTGAAACCAATGGGTTTGATGTCATTGTGAAATAATAGTTAAACGCTTTACTATTAGAATCTTAATGTATAAAAATACAAATTCAATTATTTTGGAATATGATTTTTTCTTTTTTGCTTCTTTAATTTCCTTTCTAATTAATTTTTTTAAGTGATTTAACGGGATTTTAATCAGACCATAGTTTATATAATTTAATATTTTATCTTTTTGAAAAAGTGGATCGTTCAGATTTGAACTGAATCCATGATCCGAAAAAAAAGCAATATCAATAGGAACATATTTGCTAATAATCTTTGGGTTAAGTAACCACCGCATATTATGATCCCAGTCTGCTTGTGATTTATATTTTAGATTGAAGATATCAATTTTATCAAATACACTCCGATTAAAAAATATGGCCTGGTGACTTATATTTTTTATCAAAATTTTATAAATATCAAAAGCCCCATCATAACTTCCCCCAAATCTTGGACTGATAATATTCCCATAGATAACATCGATGTTCTTTTCAAGAAATGGAAATAACTTTGAAAAAATCTTTTCTTTTAAAAGATAATCATCACTTCCCAGAAAATATATCCACTCCCCATCAGCCATTTTAATTCCTTTATTCATGGCATCATAAATCCCTTTATCCTTTTCCGAAGTCCATTTTAGATGTGGATATTTTTTTAGGATATCCAAGGTTCCATCCGTGCTTCCCCCATCCACCACGATATGTTCCCAGTTGGAATAATCCTGTTCGAGAACCGATTGTATGGCCTTCTCAATGTGTTTATCTGCATTTAAAGAAGGGGTGATTACCGAGAATTTCAACCTACCTTAAATTTCCCAATTTTAGGATACCAGTTAATTTGTCGATAATCATTCCTGTATTTCCTGCTTTCTTGGAATCTTTTCCTTCTTAAAAATGGAACTCTATCCACAAATTTATTTCTTTGTAACAGATCCAGGGCCATTTTTTCTTGTTCGGAAATCCTATAATTGGCAACTATTTGATCTGCTTCAGTCAGGTATTTCATTTGATCTTTAATAGATTTTTGATGCATGCCATGAACCCGAAAACCACCGATCAGTGAATTGGTGATAAACATATTTCTATGTTTGAAAAAACGCATCCATAATTCAAAATCACCTGCCAATTTATATTCTGTTGAGACATAGCCACCCGCTTTTAGCCAAAGTGAACGGCGCCAGTACGTGGATTCCTGTTGAATAAATGGCGTTGGGGAATGATGATAATATTTTAACAAATATTCCCATTTGGTTCTAAGATCTGGTGGTTTTGAATAATAAATTCTTCCCTGGGCATCAAATAATGTTTGTTGACCCTGTACCCACTCTACCTCAATATTATTAAAAATTTCTGCTAATGTATAAAGTGATCCGGGAACCAGCATATCATCACTGTTCAACCATCCCATAATTTCGCCGGTAGTTTTCTGTAATCCCTTATTGATGGCGTCATACATTCCATTATCCTTTTCACTTATCCAGTAAGCCAGTTTGGATTTATATTTCTCGATGATATATACCGATTTATCTATACTCCCTCCATCCATGATGATGTATTCCAGGTTCGGATATTCCTGATCCAGAATGGACCGGATTGCTTTTTCCAGATAGTGATCCTGGTTATAATTTGGCGTCACGATGGATATTTTTGGATAATTAATCCTCATAACTTACAGTTCTTTAAATTTCTTTAAAGCAAATTCATAAATATGATAATCAACCACATTATTTTGTCTGAATATCCTGATAGTATCCGGTGAAATATTTAATACCTGTTGATCCTTTTGAGTCCTATTCAGATTTGGGATTTTAATTTTTGGCTTTTTCAATATCCTGGCTAACTTATCCAATGATTCCTGCATGTGTTCATTGATCCCGATATAAAAATATCTTTGTAAGATATGTTTGAAATTATTCATATCGCAGGGTAATCGTCTCGCTGTGTAGTTGTTGATCCTTTTTAAGAATTCCTCAAGACTCTCCCCTCTGTTTTTTATGTTCGTTTTTATCTGGAAATAATACAGGGAAATTGCGAGATCAAGGGGATCCCTGAATATGGTAAAAATTTTATATTTATCAGGATCATCGAAAACTTCCGGATATCGTTCATGAAGATAATTGCCGGGGAGTTCGAAGTGACCGAAGATACAATGCTTGGAATTATACTTATCCAGTTTCAATCTGTTGTTCAGATATTTAAGGGTTTCTGGTGTTTCTTCAACACTTGGCCTGTAATCAGGAATTATATTAAACCAATTTGAAAGTGCATTTCTAACTGATGTCCCACCGGATTTGGGAATATGATGGAAAAAATAAAGAGGTGATCCAGAATAAAAGAATTCATCATAATTTATTCTGAGTACGGATATTAATTGCCTGAAAAAACCCACTATTTATAGTTATTGTCTCTAAAAACAGGGTGTGTATTTCTCAAATAAACAGCATCTGCCTGCCAGAAAGCATGATCTTTTGGCCTTCGCATGATATCTACTATATCAAATAGACGGAAATTTTTCCCGTCTAAATAATCGCTGATTTCGTGAAATAATTTTGCTGTTGGGGATACATAAAATCCATAAACTTCAACTATTATAGCCACCGTTTTTTCAAGGGTTTTTTTCCCGCCTTCGAAGATTAGGATTTCATAACCATGGGTGTCCAGTTTCAGTAGGATCTTTTCAGATTCTATTTGATCAAGATCATCTAATCTCACTACCTTAACTTCTCTCGTATTCCCGGATGACTTCCTATAAATACCACTGCCATCCAGATCATCCGTAATATTTAAATTAACTGTCCCTGAGTTTTCTCCTGCGACCGCATTATAAATTTTTACATCTGGATTTGAGTTCAGATTAGCAGAAATTTGAACTGTTTGTTCTGATAAAGGTTCAATTAGAATATATTTTTTATTTGGCCAGATATGGCTTGCTCTCTGAGTCCAGCTTCCCTTAGCTGCTCCCACGTCAATAATCAATGATGGATCTAATTTTAATTCTTTTAATCTATTCAAGCCGGAATCCATAGAGGAATCATAGATAGTTTTATTAATTATTTGATTTACACTTTTCGGCTTTTTAGGTACATTTTTTTGTATTGTGTAACCAAAAAAATTGAAAATCCAATGAATCAATCTCTTCAATTAGTTTCAGTTTTATTCTTTTTTTTAGCAATCTTAAGTGCTTCCACAAAATCCAATTTTTTGAATATGCTGAGCTTTCCTTCTAGGGTTGAATCCATAATATGACGATTGTTCATTTCAAACCATAATTTGGCCTGATTATAACCAAATTCCGAACTTTTCAAGTCTGCTAAATTCCATTTCTGACCTGTAAAATAATTGGGATCAAAATGATTCAAATCCGGGCCTGCCATAACCTGTTCTTCATTCGCTCTCCCCGATTGTTTAAAATTATGATCCACACCTATCAAAAACACGTTTTGAAATCCCATATAATATGCAACCTGCATAGCAACATAAGTTACGGTTCCACATTCAATTAAAGGATTAGTAATGTTTGGTTGGAATCCTCCAACACCACCATTTGTATACAAATAATAAAAATCACGATACTGTAATATATGATTACTTCCTTTATAAGATAAAAATTTAGGACACTTTAAGTTTAATAATTCATCCTTACTTTGTTCAATTACATATTTATTGACTGAAACATGATAGCTGAGTCGTAGGTCAACTTTTTTAAATATCAGGAAAATTTTATTTAATCCAAAGGTATAATAATCATTCAACTTGATTAGATCCATTTTATTCAAGGAGGGTCCGTTACCTAATATAAAGCAATCTTCCCCTTTATGTATGTCCTTAAATTTAAAGAGTCCTGGTCGCTCATCATAAAACCAGGTGATATAATCTTTTTGTTTTTTAAACTCTTTATATCTGCCAAGTGTATATCTCAATACCTTCATATCTTCAACTAAACCCATAGTTAATTCATATCAATTAAATTTTCTTCTGTTAATGCGTCATTAAAAGGTGTTTCGCCATTTAATATCCGGATACAATCCTCGGTTGCACCCAGTTCCATCAAATACCGGGAACCGGATGCGGAGGCGGCAATATGAGCCGTCAATACCACATTATCCAGTTTGGATAAAGGGCCTTCATACGGTTCTTTTTTAAACACATCAAGTGCAGCACCAGCCAGATGTTTCTGCACCAATGCATCATATAGAGCGTTTTCATCCAGGATCGGTCCCCGTGATGTATTGATCAGCAGGCTGTCCGTCTTCATAAGGGCCAGTGCATTCCGGTCCACATAATGCAGATTCCGTTGATTGCTCGGAATATGTAGGGTGAGCAGGTCGGATTTTTTAAAAATGGTTTCTTTATCCAACCATTCCAGGTGATATTTTTTACCGAATTCCAGGTCGGGTACCAGATCACAGGCCAGGATCCTTGGACCGAAAGGTTCCAGCAACCGGATCACGATCTTGCCGATTCTCCCGACGCCTACCACGCCAATCGTCATCTCCCGTACCAGTTTCCCCATCAGCCGGTTCCAGGCTCCTGTCCTGACAGAACGGTCTGAAGGAATAATAAATCGTGACAGGTTAATGATGTTGGCAAGGGTCAGTTCTGCTACTCCCTGGGAAGGGGCATCCGGGGTATAAGTAACCCGGATCCCATTTTCTTTACAGAATTTCAAAGGCACACTATCCAATCCAATGCCAACCCGGCTGATTACCTTTACCTTTGAATTTTTAAGCGCTTCTACAGAATAGGGCTCTGTTCCTGCAATAATGGCATCCACATCGGCGATGATCTCAGGGATATCCCCCTCCTTCAATCGTCTGCCAAAAGGATTGAATTTGAGTTCCCAGCCCGTCTTTTCCAGGATATCAAGAGGATTTCTGCCAGTCTTACCAAATGGATGGGTGGCAATTAAAATTTTATACTGCGTCATTCAACTCAGGATTTATCATGCGCATACATGGCCAGTATTTCCGCCACGTGAAAGCTGAATGCGTCGTCGATATCGATGGATTCGATCCTGGCCATGGGATACATGAAGGGTTTTCGCCCGATCCGTTTCTGATCTTTTTCAAAGGAGGATTTGGTGAATATATAAAAATTCGAATTCTCTTCAAAGATGGGATCCAGGTCCTGGGTGCGGATCAGTTCCGTAGGATCGTGGTTGATGGCCTTCCCATCTTTAAAATAAAACCTGCTCTGGTAGGCATTGACTGAAAAGACGGAATCATATTCATCCTCGAGTTCCATGAATTTTTTCAGGGCATCGGCCAATGTTTCCGATTTCAATAATGGGTTGGTGGCATGGGTCTGAACATAGATATCGCTTTCACTGACCGACAGGTCATGTGCAATGATCTTATTCACGCTGATATAATCCCCCCGCAGTTCTTCAGGCCGGTCATGGATCTTCACCTTCCGGAAAAGCTGGGGTGCCTCGTTCTTTACCACATGGCTGTCGGTGTTGATGATCACCTCATCTACTGCATAGGTATTTTCCAGGATCTCCATGATGTGGTGGTAAAGGGGTTTACCCCCGAAATTCTTGAAATTCTTGTTGGTAACCCGCTCACTGTGTTCCTTGATCGGGATCAGGGCGGTCACTTTCCGGTTATGTATCATATAATATTAATCGCTTAATTTTTGACTTAATTCTCCTATATAAATTAGGTTTAAGTAAAGGAAGTTTTTTTATGTTTTTAATCTTATTTATGTCTTTAATGATTTTGCGATCTAGATAATTCTTCCAGTCACCTATTTCCCCTTTCCTGAAAAATGGTTGTTTCACATCATCGTTATATTTTTCCCTCAGGCTGTTCAGCGACGTGGTACGCGCAACAGAAATGATTTTTTCATCCGGACAATCCATATTTAGGAACTTACATATTTTTTTTACTTCCTCTGAAAATTTCAATT
>Ga0209536_100013620_pt1 | contig 11716 bp, 13 predicted proteins | sample DeeMarSeWOR28_12_FD_187461 | JGI IMG/M metagenome (GOLD analysis project Ga0209536, IMG submission 187461) | Marine sediment microbial communities from White Oak River estuary, North Carolina - WOR-2-8_12 (SPAdes) (version 2) | ecosystem: Environmental > Aquatic > Marine > Intertidal zone >... | reverse complement strand
AGCCGGCTCCGTGGGCCTGAGCGTCCAGTGGAGGCGAGGGGAATCGAACCCCTGACCTCGTGAATGCCATTCACGCGCTCTCCCAACTGAGCTACGCCCCCGCTATATTAGACCGCTCCCCAGGAGCCGCCCGCCGGGAACAAGGCAAGCTATCTGGGCCTTTAGGGGGTGTCAAGCGGGCCTCTGCCTCGGTTGAACCTCAGGGCGACTCTGGTGTAGAGGCTGTGGGCGTGTAGGTTATGTGCCGACCGCCGGACCCCCCAGACGGTGTCTCGGTGTGCAACTTCTTATAGAGGAATAGGATGGCTGAGAAGAAGGAACGGAAGAAGCGCCGCCGCCGTGCGGCGCCGTCCATCGCTGTCAACGAGGACGACCGCGACCTGCTCGACCAGTACCTCTTCGAGGTCAGCAAGACGCCCTTGCTGACCCCGGCGGAGGAGATCGCGCTGGCCAAGAAGGTACGGGCCGGAGACACCGAGGCCATGCAGGAGTTGGCCAAGCGCAACCTGCGCTTCGTGATCTCTGTGGCCAAGAAGTACCAGAATCGCGGCCTGCCTCTGACGGATCTGATCGGCGAGGGTAACGTGGGGCTCCTCACCGCGGCCCGGAAGTTCGACCCGGACCAGGGAGTGAAGTTCATCTCCTACGCGGTGTGGTGGATCCGCCAGGCGATCCTGGCGTCCCTGGCACGCCAGGGGCGCACGGTCCGCGTGCCGCTCAACCGGACGGCCGATCTGTCGAAGATCGTGAAGACCGCCGAGGCGCTCCGGCAGGAGCTCAGGCGGGAGCCCACGCCCGAGGAGATTTCCTCGGCGACGGGCCTGTCCATGGAGGTGGTGCAGTCGCTGGCGGCGCTCAATACGGGCGAGGTGCGGCTGGACGCCCCGCTGGATCCGGAAGGCGATCGGGCGCTCATCGAGCGGTTCATTGCCGAGGATCTGCCGGACACCGAAGAGCAGACCATGGAGCGATTTCTGAGCGACGAGGTCGAGGAGGCGCTGCAGAGCCTTCCGGCCCGGGACGCCAAGGTGCTCCGGCTGTATTTCGGGCTCGACGGTGGCCGCGAGCACACGCTCGAGGAGATCGGTGGCATGCTCGGTGTGACCCGGGAGCGCGTGCGACAGCTGCGCGACCGCGCGCTCAAGCGGCTGCGCGAGGGCGACGTCGGCAAGGCGCTGGCGAGCTTCGCGGCATAACAACTGAAGGCAAGGCAATCTTTCGGGGCAGGTGGCCAAGCCATCTGCCCCGTCTTGCATCTGCGGTTCGGGATGCTTCGCGCCCGCACGACGTGATCCAGCACCTAGCCGCCCTCTGGGGCGGCCGGTAAATTCGGCCCCGTGCCCAACGTCATGACGCTTCGTGTCGCCGGCTGGCTCACCGGGGTCGGCCGGGTAGGACATTTCTTGTCCGACACCCTCCGCTCCATGCGCGAGGTCGGCACCTGGGGAGGCCTCACGGCGGTTCAGATGCGCCGTATCGGGGTCCAGTCCCTGCCCATCGCCACCTTCATCGCCGTCTTCACGGGCATCGTCCTGGCGCTGCTCTCATCGTACAGCTTCACGGGTGCCGTGCCGCTCTATTTCGTGGGCACCTTCGTGGGGAAGGCGATGATGCTCGAGCTCGCGCCGGTGCTGGTGGGCCTGGCGCTGGCGGGCCGGGTGGGTGCCAACGTCGCGGCCGAGTTGGGAACCATGAAGGTCACCGAGCAGGTGGACGCGCTGGAGACGCTGGCGTACGACCCCTTCTCGTATCTGGTCGTGCCCCGCGTGATGGCGGCGACGCTCATGTTCCCGGTCGTCGTGGCCATCGCGTCTGCGGTCGGAATCGTCTCGGGCTGGGTGACGGCGGTCAACCTGCTGGACCTCTCCACCCCGGAGTTCGTGAAGGGGATCCGGCTGTTCTACCAGTTCAAGGACATCTGGTTCGGGCTGGTGAAGGCGATGTCGTTCGGCTTTGCGATCGCGGTGGTTGGCTGCTACCACGGGCTGGAGACGCGCGGCGGGGCCCAGGAGGTCGGCAAGGAGACGACGACGGCCGTGGTGCGCGGTGCCGAGGCGATCCTGGTGCTGGACGCCTTCTGGGCGGTGGTGCTGCTATGATCGTCTTCAACAACGTCTGCAAGAGCTTCGGGGAGAAGGAGGTGCTGCGCAACTTCGCCCTGGAGGTGCAGGACGGGGAGACAACGGTTGTCATCGGCTACTCGGGGAGCGGCAAGAGCGTGGCCCTGAAGCACGTGGTGGGCCTGCTCGAGCCCGACGCCGGCGAGGTCACCGTGGACGGCCAGGTGGTGCACGAGCTGGACCGGCAGAGCCTGCGCGGCCTGCGCTCGCGGATCGGCTTCGTGTTCCAGTTCGCCGCCCTGTTCGACTCGATGACCGTGCGCCAGAACCTGGAGCTGGGGCTCAAGCGCCAGAAGCTCAGCGAGCGGGAGCTGGAGCAGCGCGTGCGGGAGTCGCTGGCCATGGTGGACCTAACGGGCTCGGAAGACCGCTACCCCGCTGAGCTCTCGGGCGGCATGCGCAAGCGGGTGGGGTTGGCACGGGCGGTCGCGCTCAAGCCGCAGTACCTTCTCTACGATGAGCCGACCACGGGGCTCGACCCCGTGACCGCAGCCGTGATCAACGAGCTCATGGTGCGCACGCGCGAGCGCCTGGGCGTGACCAGCATCGTGGTGACCCACGATCTGACGAGCGCCTACCGCGTGGGCGACCGAATCGCCATGCTCTACCGGGGAGCGATCCGCCAGGTGGGAACCGTGGAGCAGATCCAGCGCACGCACGACCCGATCGTGCGCCAATTCATCGAGGGACGTCCGGAAGCCGGGGCCGACGCCGAGGCGGCGGCCGGGGGGAGCGCGTGACGCGGCGCGATGAGATCGTCGTCGGCGCGACCATCCTGGTCGGCCTGGCGGTGGTGGTCGCGGGAGCCTTCTGGCTCTCGAGCACCCAGCTGGGCGTCACCGCGGAGGGGTATCAGGCGCGGTTCCGCACCGTGGGTGCTCTTGGTGTCGGCGATCCGGTGGTGCTGAGGGGGGTGCGCGTGGGGCGGGTCGAAGGCATCCGCCTGGCGGACGGGGGCTGGGTGCTGGCGGACCTCCAGGTGTACGAAGGGGTGGCGCTGCCGCTCCGCCCCGCGATCGTGGCGGCCGCCCGCTCGCTGTTCGGCGAATGGCAGGCCGACATTATCAGCCTGGAGCAGCCGCCCGACGACCCCAACGTGCGGCGGGAGCTCGAAGAGGCCCTGGCCGAGGGAGACGATGCATGGCCAGGGGCCACGCTTCCGGACATCGGGCAGCTCACGGCCCAGGCCAACCGAATCGCGGGGGACATCACGACCATCTCCTCCCGCATCCAATCGGTGTTCGACTCGTCTGCCGTGGCTGAGCTGCAGGGGGCGATCCGCGACTTCACCGGGATCGCGGACAACATCAACGAGTTCACCCAACAGCAGACCGAGTTGATCGGCGAGGTGGGCGTCAATCTGCGCCAGGGATCCGACGTGCTGGCCGATGCTGCCCGCCGGCTGCAGGCCTCGCTGGCCCGCGTGGACGAGGCCACTGAGGAGGGTGAGCTGGAGGTGATCCTCGACAACACGGCGGCGGCCTCGCAGGACGTGCGGCAGGCCCTGCAGGACTTCCGGGAGGTCGTGGGGGTGGCGCGGGCGAATCAGGCGAGCTTCGAGCGGCTCATTCTGGGTGCCGACACGCTCATGACCCGCCTCTCGGAGGGGACGGGCACCCTGGGCCTGCTGATGGGCGATTCCGCGCTGTACCACGAGGCGACCCTCACGGTGATCCAGCTGCGTGAGCTTCTGGCCGACATCCAGGCCAACCCGCGCAAGTACTTCAAGTTCAGCGTCTTCTAGTGGCTGGGCGGTCACGGGCCAAGCGCGAGACCAGTGCCGGCGGGGTCGTTGTCCGGTGCACGGACGAGGGGCCACGCTATCTGCTGATCCTCGACTCCTACAAGAACTGGGGCTTTCCCAAGGGGCACATCGACGAAGGCGAGTCGCCCGCCGACACCGCCCTGCGGGAGATCGCCGAGGAGACGGGCCTCACCGACCTCACCCTGCGCGCCCCGCTCGGCATGATCGACTGGTACTTCCGCTTCCGGGGCCGGCTGATCCACAAGTACTGTCACTTCTTCCTGTTCGAGTCCGAGCAGGGAGAGCCCACCCCGCAGCTCAAGGAGGGGATCACCGCCTGCAAGTGGTTCACCCGGGAGGAGGCGCTCGAGACGATCTCCTACGACAACGCCCGGGGGGTGCTGCGCCAGGCGTCGCAGGCCGCCCCACCGGTGTGCCCGGAGGAAAGTCCGGCCGCGGAGTCCTGACGTGGCGGTCATCCCGCTGGTGCACCGGAGCGCGGCCGTGCGGCAGGCCATCCGGCGCGGTCTTCCCCGCAGGGGAGTCCGACTGAGTGCCTGCCGCTCCCTGGACGGTGTCGAGGGGTTGTTGCGGCGAGAGCTGGTGGACGCCGTGGTCGTGGACGTGCGCAACGGGTGGGCCGAGGGGGCCTTTGCCCTCGTCCAGGGCTACCCACGGATTCCGGTGATCGCGATGAGCGCTTTCCGGCCCGACGACGGACGGCTCCTCACGGCGTGTCGCAAGGCCGGTGTGCGGGCCGTGCTGGTGGAGGGGGTGGATGACCGGGCGGCCGGGGAGATCATCGCCCTCCACGCTGCCTCGCGCCGGCGCCGCGACGAGCTGTCGCAGGCACCCCGGCTGCTGCGCCTCACCGAGCCACTGCAGCTCCGGGCGTGGGACGAGGTGCTGCACCGGGCAGGGACGCCCACCACGACAGCCGATATCGCGCGCGCGGTGCGCCGCACCCGGGAGCATCTCTCTCGCGAGTTCGCCGCCGGCGGGGCCCCCAACCTCAAGCGCGTGATCGACCTCGCCCGCACCGCCTGGGCCGCCGATCTGCTTGCGAACCCCTCCTACAGCGTGGCCGACGTGGCCCGCATCCTGGGCTACTCCTCGGCCGGGCACCTCGCCGGCAGCGCCCAGCGGGTGGCCGGGGCCACCGCGCGGGAGTTGGCCCGCCTGGGTCCGCGGGGCGTGCTCAGTCGGTTCATCCGGGGGAGGACGAGGAGCAGGGTGTGAGGGGACGGCGCCGCCGCGGCAGGGCCCGGGCGAGCGCCGGCCTCCATTTTCCCCCACATTCCGGGCTGGAAAAGCCCCCCCCCACCCTGCTACCTTTCGCAGTCTTTAGGCGACATTTCACGCGAATTCCCCACGTAGAGGGTTATGGCTACGGATTCCGTACTGCGTCCCGGTGAGCTCAAGGACGTTCTGCTGAAGGAGATCGAGGCGGCCGATCTCGAGGCGCTCGACACCCAGGAAGTCGGCTCAGTGTTGGAGGTGAAGGACGGCACCGCGCGCGTCTACGGTCTGTTGAAGGCGATGGCGGGTGAGATGCTGGAGTTCACCGCCTCCCAGACCGGCGAGACGATCATGGGCCTCGCGCTCAACCTCGAGGAAGACAACCTCGGCGCCGTCATTCTGGGCGACTACCTGCAGCTCCGGGAGGGCGACGAGGTGCGCCGCACCGGCCGCGTGCTCGAAGTGCCCGTGGGTGACGCGCTCATCGGGCGGGTGGTGGACCCGCTCGGCAATCCCGTGGACGGGCTCGGGCCGGTCAAGAGCGAGAGCTTCTGGAAGCTCGAGTACACGGCACCCAGCATCGTGGCGCGGCAGCCGGTGAAGGAGCCGCTGCAGACGGGGCTCAAGGCGGTCGATTCGATGATCCCCATCGGCCGGGGCCAGCGGGAGCTGATCATCGGCGACCGGGGCACCGGCAAGACGGCCATCGCCCTCGATACGATCATCAACCAGAAGGGCGAAGACGTCATCTGCGTGTACGTGGCGATCGGGCAGAAGAAGTCCACGGTGGCCGCGGTCGTGGAGCATCTCAAGGAGACCGGCGCGATGGAGTACTCCATCGTGGTGGTGGCGGGTGCCGCCGACCCGGCCCCGATGCAGTACATCGCGCCGTACGCGGGCTGCGCGATGGCTGAGTACTTCATGTACCAGAAGCATCGCCACACGCTCTGCATCTATGACGACCTGTCGAAGCACGCGCAGGCCTACCGCCAGCTGTCGCTGGTGCTGCGCCGCCCCCCGGGGCGCGAGGCCTATCCGGGCGACGTCTTCTATCTGCACTCGCGCCTGCTCGAGCGCGCGGCGAAGCTGTCGGACACGCACGGCGGCGGCTCGCTCACCGCGCTGCCGGTCATCGAGACCCAGGCGGGCGACGTGTCGGCGTACATCCCGACCAACGTCATCTCCATCACCGACGGGCAGATCTATCTCGAGAGCGACCTGTTCTACTCGAACATTCGGCCGGCCATCAACCCGGGCATCTCGGTGTCCCGGGTGGGGGGCAATGCGCAGATCAAGGCGATGAAGCAGGTGGCGGGGCGGCTGCGGCTCGAATACGCGCAATACCGGGAGCTGGAGGCCTTTGCGCAGTTCGGCTCCGACCTCGACGCCGCCACGCAGCGCCAGCTGGCGCGCGGCCAGCGGATCGTGGAGGTGCTGAAGCAGTCGCAGTACCAGCCGATGCCGGTCGAGAACCAGATCTGCATCATCCACGCGGTCACCAACGGTTTTCTCGACAATGTGGATCCCGGTGCCGTGCGGCAGTGGGAGGCAAGCTTCCACGAGTTCATGGGCGCCAAGCACCGCGGGATCCTCAAGGCGATCAGGACGAAGCGGACGATGGATACGGAGCTGGTCGCCGACCTGGAGAAGGCGATCCAGGAGTTCAAGGCGCTCCAGTAGCCTGGGGTCATGGCGAAGACACGGGAGCTCAGGCGGCGCATCCGATCGGTCGAGAAGACGCGCCAGATCACGAAGACCATGGAGATGGTCGCGACGTCGCGCCTCAAGCGCACGCAGGACCGCGTGGTGGCGGCCCGGCCGTACGCGGAGGTGCTGGCCGATCTCATCGGTAGCCTGTACGACCCCGAGCTGGAGGAGCGCTTTCCCATCCTGCGGCACCCCAAGGGACCGCCGCAGAAGACCGCACTCCTGCTCATCACCAGCAACCGGGGCCTGTGCGGCAGCTTCAACGCCAACCTGATCCGCGAGGCGAGGGACCGGCTCGAGCGCCTCGAGTCCCGGGGTGGGGAAGTGGAGCTCCATGGCGTGGGCCGCAAGGGGATCGGCTACTTCAAGTACGCGGGACGCACGTTCACCACCGCGCGGCAGGATATCGGCGACCGTCCCACGCCGGAACACGCCGCCGAGCTGACCGAGCCGCTCGTGGAGCGGTTTCAGAACGGGGACCTGGACGCCGTCGAGGTGATCTTCGCGCAGTTCAACAACCCGCTCTCGACGCCGCCCACACTGCTCACGCTCCTGCCCATCGCGCGGCCCGAGCGGAAGGCCAGCATCAACTACCTGATGAAGCCGTCGCCCGAGGAGCTGCTGCAGCAGCTCCTGCCGCTCTACGTGCAGAACGGGATGTACCGCGCGCTGGTCGAGACCGCGGCGTCGGAGAACGGGGCGCGCCGCACGGCGATGAAGAACGCCACCGAGAGCGCCGGTGATATGATTGACACGCTGCGCCGCATCTACAACCGCGCCCGCCAGGGTCAGATCACGCAGGAGCTGGCGGAGATCGTAGGCGGCGCCGAGGCACTGAAAGGATAGGCCGTAGGGCGCCAGGCACGGCCCGGCCGCCCAATGCCGAGCACAGAGGAACACATGGCAAAGAGTGAGAACATCGGAAGGATCGTCCAGGTCATCGGCCCGGTACTCGACGTGGAGTTCCACCCGGAGCAACTCCCGGAGCTGTACAACGCGCTCGAGATCAAGGCCGAGGGCAACGGTCACCCCGCAATTCGCGTGATTGCCGAGGTGCAGCAGCACATCGGCCGCAATCAGGTGCGGGCGGTGGCGATGAGCAGCACCGACGGCGTGGTGCGCGGCATGGACGTGCGCGACACCGGCGGCCCCATCACCGTGCCGGTGGGGGAAGAGGCCCTGGGCCGCGTGCTCAACGTGATCGGCGAGCCGGTGGATGAGGGTCCCCCCATCCCCGACAGCGTGGAGCGGTGGCCGATTCACCGCGAGCCTCCCGCGTTCACCCAGCTCGAGCCCAAGACCGAGGTGTTCGAGACGGGCATCAAGGTGATCGATCTCATCGCTCCCTTCGTGAAGGGCGGCAAGATCGGGCTCTTCGGCGGCGCCGGCGTCGGCAAGACCGTCATCATCATGGAGCTGATCAACAACGTGCAGAAGGGGCACGGCGGCCGCTCCGTGTTCTGCGGCGTGGGCGAGCGCACGCGCGAGGGCAACGATCTCTACTTGGAGATGCAGGAGAGCGGCGTGCTCGACTCGGTGGCCCTGATCTACGGGCAGATGAACGAGCCGCCCGGTGCCCGGCTGCGCGTGGGGCTCACGGGGCTCACCTGCGCCGAGTACTTCCGCGACGTCGAGGGCCAGGACGTCCTGGTCTTCATCGACAACATCTTCCGCTTCACGCAGGCGGGCTCGGAGGTGTCGGCGCTGTTGGGTCGCATGCCGAGCGCGGTGGGCTACCAGCCGACCCTCGGGACCGAGATGGGCGACCTGCAGGAGCGGATCACCTCGACCAAGAAGGGCTCGATCACTTCGGTGCAGGCGATCTACGTGCCGGCCGACGACCTGACCGACCCCGCGCCGGCCACGGCGTTCAGCCATCTGGATGCGACGGTCGTGCTGTCCCGGGCCCTGACCGAGATCGGCATCTATCCGGCCGTGGACCCCCTCGACTCCTCGAGCCGGATCCTCGACGCCCAGTACCTGGGTGACAGGCATTACGCCGCCGCGCTCGAGACGCAGCGGATCCTGCAGCGCTACAAGGAGCTGCAGGACATCATCGCCATCCTGGGTATGGACGAGCTCTCCGAGGAGGACAAGCTGGTGGTGGGACGGGCGCGGCGCGTGCAGCGGCTGCTGTCCCAGCCCTTCCACGTCGCCGAGGCCTTCACGGGCACGGCCGGGCGGTATGTGAAGCTGGAGGACACGATCGAGGCCTTCGAGCGTACGGTGGCGGGGGAGTTCGACGAGCTCCCCGAGCAGGCATTCTACATGGTCGGCGGCATCGACGAGGTCGTCGAAAAGGCGAAGAAGCTCGAGCAAGAGTGATGCACATCACGGTACTCTCTCCCGAAGAGTCAGTATTCCATGGGGTCGCGAATGCCGTCGTGGTGCCGGCGTTCGACGGGAGGGTGGGCATCCTGCCAAAGCATGCCCCCTTCCTGACCCTGTTGGGCGACGGACCGCTGACCGTGCGGACCGACGACGGGACGAAGACCTTCCGCGTACGCGGGGGCTTCCTCCAGGTCGTCGACGACACGGTGCGAGTCGTGGCAGAATACGTGGAAGCGGGAGAGAGCGATGTCGATACGTAAGACTTCCTGGATCCTGGCCCTGGCGCTGTGCGGCGTCGCCGGAGAGGCGGCCGCGCAGGCGACCGGCATGCCGTCCTACTACGCCCCCTATCGCTCGTTCGACAAGAACGAGGTGGGCGTCACCGTGAGCTTCCCCGACTACGATGGGTTCGCACTCGAGGGGCTGTTCGGCTTCGGGTACAAGCAGTTCGATATCCAGGCGCGGGGCGGCTTCTACGATCCCGGCGAGGGTATCGACACGCAGATCATGGTGGGAGTGTCGGGACGGGCCCGGGTGCTCACCCACACCTCCGACTTCCCGCTGGACGGCGCGATCGTGACGGGCATCGGCGCGTGGTTCGACGGGACGAGCACCGCGCTCATCCCCATCGGATTTTCGCTGGGGCGTCGGCTCAACGTGGAAGACTCCCAGGTCAGCATCGTGCCCTACGTTGAGCCGACGGGCTTGATCGTGACGGCGGGCGGCGACCACTTCGCCTTCGGCCTGGGCCTGGGCGCCGACTTCAAGCTCAGCCGCAAGTTCGACGCGCGGTTGAGCGTTGCATTTGGCGACGCGCCCCTGGAGGGCTTCTCAATCAGCGCGGTGTGGGTGAATTGAGGCAGCACACCTCCGGGATCCAACCGGGCACCGGGGGGGGTAGTGAGCTAGAAACGTGGAGGCGAGACGATCGTGACGGCGGCGGTCGTGGAGAATAGGCTCCGGGGCCCACATCCGGGCTTCGGGTAGCATTGGACGCCGATCTGTTCTGGAGGGGGTTATGAAGCGGATTCTGGGTGTCATCGCGGTGGTCGGACTAGTGGCGGGCCTCGCTGCCAACACGGCGTCGGCGCAGCTGTACAACATGCCGGTGTACGTATCGCCGGCGTTCGGCACCGGCGTGGGTGTGTTCGGCAACTTCGGCATGGGCCTGAACGACGACGCCAAGCTGCTGGGTACGGGAGACTCGCCGATGGCGTTCGGCGGGCACGTCATTCTGGGGCTTTCCAAGTTCCAGATCATGGGCGGCGCCATGTACGTGGATCCCAAGATCACGGGCGTCGACAAGGAGATCAGCTTCGGCGGCAACCTGGGCCTCACCCTGTACCGCCTGCCCGCCAGCGTGCTGGTGGTGAACGTGCAGGCAGGAGCGGGATTCGTGAAGTTCGGGGACGCGGGCGATGAGGTGAAGCAGTGGAACTTCCCGATCGCCGTCGGGTTCGCGGCCAACGTGCCCGTGGTCGGGGCGTTCGTGGAGCCGTGGATCGCACCGCGCGTGCAGATCTTCAGCAGCTCGGCGACGGGCTTCGACTCGGAGACCGACATCGGCTTCGGCGTCTCGGGCGGCATCAACGCCAACCTGCTGCTCGGCATCGGTGCCTGGGCGGCCCTCGACTGGTATACCGTGAAGTACGGCGACAGCAGCGAGAGCACGTCGCCGATGACGCTGGGCGCGGGTCTCTCCTGGAAGTTCTCCGTTCCGAGCCTCGGGATCCCCGGCGGGATCATCGGCGGCTAGCTCGGCGGCAAGGCGGCAAACATCATCTTTGCGGACGCCGCCATCGACCAGGCTGTCGAAGGCATCGTCAACGGCATCTTCTTCAACCAGGGGCACGTGTGTTGCGCGGGCTCGCGGCTGCTGGTGCAGGAGTCGGTGGCCGACGAGGTCATCAGCAAGCTCAAGGACCGCATGGAGACGCTGATCGTCGGCGATCCGCTCGACAAGAACACCGACATCGGCGCCATCAATTCGCAGATGCAGCTCGAGAAGATCGAATCGTATCTCGAGATCGGCCAGCAGGAGGGCGGCGAGATGTACCAGAGTTCCTGCGCGCTGCCGCGCAAAGGCTACTGGTGTCGCCCGACGCTGTTCAGCGGTGTGTCGCAGTCCAACCGCGTGGTGCAGGAAGAGATCTTCGGGCCGGTCCTGGCGATCCAGACGTTCCGCCGCTTCGACGAGGCGATCACCAAGGCCAATAACACGCCGTACGGCCTTTCGGGCGGTGTCTGGACCGACAAGGGCGCCAAGATTTTCAAGATGACGCAAAGCGTGCGCGCCGGTGTCGTCTGGGCGAATACCTTCAACAAGTTCGACCCGACATCGCCTTTCGGTGGCTACAAGGAGTCGGGCGTGGGTCGCGAGGGCGGCCTGCACGGCCTCGACGCCTATCTCGACCTGGGAGTTTGACGATGGCCCGCGTTCCCGTAGCAAAGACCTACAAGATCTACATCGACGGCAAGTTCCCGCGCACCGAGTCGGGCCGCTACTTCGCGCTCGAAGACAAGAAGGGCCACGTCATCGCCAATGTGTGCCGGGGCAGCCGCAAGGACTTTCGCA
>Ga0209536_100013619_pt1 | contig 11717 bp, 9 predicted proteins | sample DeeMarSeWOR28_12_FD_187461 | JGI IMG/M metagenome (GOLD analysis project Ga0209536, IMG submission 187461) | Marine sediment microbial communities from White Oak River estuary, North Carolina - WOR-2-8_12 (SPAdes) (version 2) | ecosystem: Environmental > Aquatic > Marine > Intertidal zone >... | reverse complement strand
CCTCTCTGAATCCCCGGACTGGACACCTGTAAAAATAAAACAAACAGGAACCGAAAGTGTGTCACCTGGAGATAGACCTGCAGGTTTGCGTATCACCCAACCAGCGCTAAACCTGGCGAGAGAACACAATCTTGATCTTGGAGAGTTACCTACCGGCCCACTAATTACTGAAAAAGATATCAAGAAACGATTACAAGCCAAGACAGATTCGGAAGAGCTACATGCAGATACCACTTTTGACCCAACTGCCATCATTGTGTATGGTGCGGGTGGTCATGGCAAGTCACTGGTTGATCTCCTGCGCTCTCTAGGTACTTACCAGATTATAGGTTTTGTGGATGATGGCCTTGATCCTGTGAAGAAGGTTATCGGTTTACCGGTACTAGGAGGTGGAGAGGTACTTTCCGATCTCTATTCACAAGGTATTCGTTTAGCAGTTAACGCCGTAGGTGGCATTGGAAACCTAAAGATCCGGAAGGATGTCTTCCATAGATTGGCAAACGCTGGTTTTGTGTGTCCTGCCGTGGTGCATCCTAGCGCGCTGGTCGAACCCAGTGCAACCTTATTTCCTGGGGTACAGGTCTTTCCGCAAGCATACATTGGTAGTGAATCCCGGGTCGGATTTGGCACGATCGTTAACACCGGGGCAATTGTTTCGCACGACTGTGTACTAGGTGACTATGTTAATATCTCACCGGGTGCAATATTAGCAGGAATGGTTCAGGTCGGGGATAGCGCACTGGTTGGTATGGGTTCCACAATAAACCTGGAAGTAAAAATAGGCGAACAATCGCGTATTGGTAATGGAGCCACCGTAAAGTCGGATTTACCTCCAAAACATATAGTACGTGCTGGTGCTATCTGGCCAGATTAATAGCCCTTCCCCAAATACATTAGGTAATATGACAAAAGACCGACACAATTATCAAAACATCAAAATCACCATGTCCTCACCAGATCTCACCTCAGCTGAGCGCGAAGCGGTTGCAGCTGTTATGCGCACACCAAATTTAAGTATGGGTAATGAGATACAGGATTTTGAACGCGCATTCTGTGATTACACCGGCAGCAAGTATGCGATTGGGGTAAATTCTGGCACAGCGGGATTGCATTTATGTGTACGCGCAACAGGCATAACTGATGGAGACCTGGTTATCACTACACCATTCTCTTTTGTGGCATCAGCCAATGTCCTCCTTTTCGAACGCGCAGTTCCGGTCTTTATAGATGTTGACCCTATCACAGGTAATATTGACCCCCAAATGGTTCGGGAAGCAATCAAAGACTTATCCAATGGTAGCTCAAGCGCTAATAAGTGGCTGCCACGCAGAGGTGTAAAGCATAACGCTCCATTAAAAGCCATCCTTCCTGTAGATGTATTTGGCCAGCCGGCAGACATGGATCCAATTATGGCGCTGGCAAATGAATACAACCTTTATGTTATTGAAGACTCCTGCGAAGCACTGGGAGCACAATATAAATACAGGCATGCTGGAACATTAGGTCATTATGGCGTATTTGCTTTCTACCCTAACAAACAAATTACCACTGGAGAAGGAGCCATCATAGTTACTGATGACCCTGAATCTGCCAAATTGATGCGTTCTTTGCGCAATCAAGGACGAGCTCCCGGTGATACATGGTTACAACACACACACCTTGGCTATAATTACCGGCTCGACGAAATGAGTGCCGCTTTAGGGCGAGCCCAATTGGAACGACTGGAAGAAATCTTGCTTAAACGGCAGCGAGTAGCTTCCTGGTATGATGAGCGTTTAGCAGAGATCCCTGGGATTGAACCACCTCAGGTGGTAACAAATACAACCCGTATGAGCTGGTTTGTATATGTCGTACGTTTCAAAGAAGGAATTAACCGAGACGTGGTAGCCAACTCTCTGGAGGAACAAAATATTCCTGCTCGTCCTTATTTCATTCCCATTCATCTACAGCCATATATGGTCGAACGCTTCGGTTTCCAGGAGGGTGACTTTCCCATCACAGAAGATTTAGGCAGACGGGGGTTGGCATTGCCTTTCTCAGGTGTAATGGAAGAAGTACAGGTGGAAAAAGTTTGTTTTGAATTAAGCGAAATTCTAAGGTCCTTATAATCCGCAACCCAACTATCTAATATCAGGTTAATATAAATTCGATATAATTACTAAGCATTGTAGAATATTGTCTTTGGACTGTGCAATGTACCATGTTCGCAAAGGAGAAATAAATGAACGTTGCCATGTGGCGTAAAGCCCTCCAGGTTATCCCCAATGTGAGTAAAGAAGAATGGGATAGTTTGGACATTATCTCAAAATGGTTAATATCAACTCGCGCGGCTGTGTTGATAATGACTTTTATATCTGCCGCCATCGCAGGCATCCTAGCCATCCAACAAGGGATGTTCAATTTCTGGTTATGGGGACTTGTAGTTATAGGTTTGATATTCGCTCATGCTACCAATAACTTGCTTAATGACTATACAGACTTTGCCCGAGGCGTTGACCAGGATAACTACTATCGTGCCCAATATGGTCCACAACCACTCGTTCATGGATTACTATCCAAGAGGCAATTATTAGCCTATGCCTTCATCACTGGCTTGATCGCCTTGACTGCAGGCGGGATACTGGTCTATGTTTGGGGCTGGCAAGCCCTGGTATTGCTTGGATTAGGTGCTTTTTTCGTTTTGTTCTATACCTATCCGCTCAAGTACATTGCTTTAGGAGAAATATCCGTTTTGATCGTTTGGGGACCACTCATGATTGGCGGTGGATATTTTGTAATTACCGGAGTCTGGGATTGGAACGTTGTAATCGCCAGTTTACCCTACGCTTTGGGTGTTACAGGCGTAATATTTGGTAAACACATCGATAAATATGAAATGGATAAGGCAAAGGGCATCCATACTTTACCAGTATTATTGGGGGAATCTCTTTCCCGCTATACTGTTAATCTTATGCTGGTCATCCAATACCTATCAGTCTTGTACCTGATCATCTCGGGATTTTTTACACCCATCTTATTGATCGTCTTGTTCGCTATACCTGCCTTCATGCGTGTCTTCAAAATACTTTCCCAGCCTACACCTCACGAGAAACCAGAGGAGTTCCCCGCTGATGTTTGGCCAAACTGGTATGTAGCCGCCGCTTTTTATCACAACCGGCGCTTTGGTTTGCTTTTCCTCGGAGGTCTGGTTCTGGACACGATCTACCGTGTTTACTTCTTAGCTTAAATATTACGTTTGATCTTTTTGCAAAAGAAGCAATCTGTTGGTATCAGATTGCTTCTTTTGTATTTGAAGTCATAACTGGTTTTAATTAATGTTACCAGGTACAGTCTTGAGACCAGCAATACAAACCAGTTTATCGTGTTCTTATCAAAGTTCAGTTGGAAAGACCAGTTCTTCCCTACCTGCTAAAGTATCTTGGATGCGCTTCACCACAATATCTAAATGACGGGCTTTATTTACAAAATCCAAATCATCGGTACGAATGGTAAGGACAGGACAGATATCGTAAGTATCCATCCAATCATCATAAAAAGACTCAAGCAATAACATATATTCATCCGAGATACCGCTTTCAATCTCCCTCCCCCTTTGATGGATGCGGTCCATCAGTACAGGTACGGGGGCTTTCAAATATATCAACAGGTCAGGTGCCGGCAATCCTGCAACCACCTGGTCAAATACACGCCGATAGGAGAAGTAATCACGCTCGTTTATATTCCCCATATGGTGTAGCGCTCTGGCAAATATATATGCATCCTCATATATACTACGATCGAGAATAACCGATTGTGGCAATCTGGCCATTTCAAGATACTGGTTGGCACGGTGACCAAGGAAAAATATTTGTAGGTGGAAGGACCAGGCACGCATATCAGTGTAAAAATCAGGCAGGTAAGGATTATCAGCTACGGATTCGAAAGCTGTTTTCCAGCCCAATCTGGCGCCAATACGTTCTGTCAGTGAGGTCTTCCCCGCTCCAATATTACCGGCAACCACCACTAGTCTTTTTACCATAGAATATCTCCTTTAAACTGTCTCCAATGTTCCCCTGCGTTTAGCTTGAATCTCAAACCATCGAAACAGGCGGTATCCAAAGAACACATATATACAACCAATTATAAACTCCCCCACCAATAAAGTTGAGACATCAGCCAATTGACCACCAGCAATCAAAATACGCGCCGCGTCAAGGCCACGCGTTAGCGGTAACAGCTTAGATATGGTTTGCATCCAGGCTGGAAGAGTAGCAAGTGGAATATTCGCACCTGAAAAAATCAATAATGCAAAATAAACCGTGTTATTGATGAACATAACATTACGAGTAACCAGGCTAAGGGAACCCATCATCAAGCCTAATCCTGATGTACTATATGTTGTTATTAAGATGGTCAATGCCAGGGCGGGTAAATCAGTTTGAGACATATTTAAACCCAACAAGAGCACTCCCCAAATAAAACCAATCACCACACCCACCATACCATCTACGATATGGATAGAAGCCCTCCCAACAAACACCACTAACCTATTTGCAGGAGTTCCAAACAAATAAGGAAGAGTACCGTTCCAACGATCCCCTCCGATACTCATAGTAACTCCGTAGATACCACTGACAGCTGCGATTTGCATGGCATTACCGATAACAAAAAAACTCGAATCATCACTGCCAGTTGCAAATGTCCCAAGATAAGTAAAAAATGAGATCTGTGCCAAAGGCATAAAGATCTTCGACGCCAGGTACGTCGCCGGTCTAAGCCAATGAAAAAGAGCTATATAGGACAATAACGCTCCCTGCCCGAACAGCCGTAAATTAACTGCTAATCTTTGCATAGTCTCACTCGACATCTAATGTAGCATCCCTACGCGCCTTTACCAACATCAAACGGAAGAGTCTGGCAGAAATGAAGATATATATCAAACTAAAGAGGATCATCATCGCCCAGTAAAAGGCCACCTCCTCAAAGCTAGCACCACCAGTAGAAGTTCCATGCAAAGCCCGCGCTGCCCAATAGGGTGATAAGAGGTAACTTATTGGTGTTGTCCAGTCTGGCAACAGCGCAATCGGAAATAAAAAACCGCATAGGATAAAAACTGGAAACTCCATCGCGTTCTGCCAATGTTGAACACTGGGGTTCATCACAAAGATCGGTGCAATGACAAGGCCGAAGCTAATGAATGTTATCAATGCCAGAAAAAGAGAAGCAGAAAACAATAATGGTTGGTCTATATGTAAATTGTATTTGAAGATCACTCCCGCTAATAAATAACTGGCGATCATTGAAATAGTTGATTGCGTCACGTTGGCCAAATTCTTGCCAAAAACGATTGTCTCTAGCCGGGTCGGAACACCAACCAATGTCTCCAATGTACCTGACCAGCGTTCAGTATTAATTGAGTTGCCCGAGACAAACAAGAGACTACTCCAAAGACCAGTTAGCCCGCTGCCTACCACAATAAACATTGCATACTCACTGCCCTTATCTCGCAACATCCATAAGGCTAATAATGCGATGATCAGCGGCTGGAGTAACACAGTGAAAATGATAAAACTGTCCATCACTGTCTGCCGTAGAGTCATTTCAGCAACTGTTATCATAGATCTCCACGATACAATCATTGTTTGCAGATTCATCTGTCACCTCCAACAAGGCGCACATAGGCATCCTCCAATGTTGGCTCCCTCACCTGCACACGCCCAATGCGGACACCATCCAGAGCTTCCATCAAGGCAGGTACAATCTCTGCACCTTGCAACGAATTAACTAGCAAGACTTGTTTCTGATCACGGTCCTCAACTGCCACGGAGTCGACAAACGGCTTACCACGCACATGGTCAATTACCTCGGGAGCCACACCAAACATCTCGACTTCAATGACTGTCAAATCACGCGCATATCTTTTAAGGGCGTCAGGTGTATCTAATGCGATAATACGACCATGGTTGATCACCCCAACTCTTTGGCAGAGTGAATCAGCCTCAAACATATAATGGGTTGTGAGGAGTATCGTCTTGTTCTCAGATTGTAAATTCCGGATCACTTCACGGAACTCCCGCGCCCCAACTGGATCAAGTCCGATCGTAGGCTCGTCAAGAAATAATACATCGGGGTCATGTAAAAGCGTCCGCGCCACATGCAAGCGTTGTTTCATACCCCGCGAATAGCCTTCGACCTTTTCATCACCGCGAGACCCCAAGCCAACCAGTTCCAACAAATAAGGTATGCGTATTTTGCTGATATCTGGCTCAACGTGGTATAGACTGGAAAAATAACGTAAATTGTCAATACCAGAAAGCCGCCAGTAGAGCCCCCGCTCACCCCCAAAGATGAAGCCTATATGTCTCCTAACCCTGTCAGCTTCCTTGACTACGTCATAACCTAATATACTCGCTGAGCCTGCATCCGGGAGAAGCAAAGTCGCAAGCATTTTAACCGTAGTGGTTTTTCCAGCCCCATTCGGACCAACTAATCCAAACAGTTCGCCAGATTCAACCTCAAAGGATATATCGTCGACAGCGATAACTTCTTTTATTGAACGCCGGACTACTCCAATGGTGACTTTATAGATCCGGCGTAAGTGAGAGACCTCAATAGCATTCATACGCCTTCAAGAACCTATATATTCAAGGTTAGCATCCTTTAGATTTATGGATAAAGTGAACCCACCAAGGCGTGGCCGTTGCACATCTTATCTACCACCAATATTAAAAACCGGTTCAAGTATAGTCGAGTATGAGTTATGAATTTATCAAGTAATTTTCGAAATGGATTATAAAAATAAATTTGGGCTCAAAACCGCAAAGTAATTGTAGCAAATATCATAGTGGCGGGTTTTTAATTCGAATTACCCTACGGTATTTGCACAAATGTCGGATTAGGGTTGGTATTTGTAAGCTATTTTTCAGCATTTGCACAGCTGTCTGGCACCGATGTTTCAATCTTAGGCAATGACCATGTAGCCAGCATACTCGCGAAAAGGAAGAATATAGCCGTAACAACAAATGTTGCGCGCAAGCCGATAAGATACCCAATCGCAGCACCAAGCAAAGGAGCCAGGGCACGCGATCCTGCGTTGATGGAATTATCCAACCCATAAACAGCTCCTTCCTCACCAGATCGGGTATAGTGCGCCAGCAACGCGCTGATGGCGGGTATGATACCACCCAAAGCTATCCCAACCGAAGCCTGCAAGATCAATAACTGCCAGCCAGCTGTAACTAGGCTCTGTGGAAGATACAGTATACCTGCTGCAAGAGTACAGGTGATGAGTATTCGCCGGTGTCCGATTCGGTCACCCAAACGTCCTAAGTAAACCGCGCTTATGGTGGCAGAGGCCGAGGCTGCACCTACAACCAGACCGGTAAAGGTGTTCAACCGTGTTGAATTTACCAGCAATGTCTGGATAAATAAGGGGGCGATGGGTACGATCATCATGCGTCCCAACTGGGTGATAAAGCGCATGCTGTAGGTGGTTACAATACCAGGTGCGGATAAGATCTGACGCCATTCCAACACAAAACTTCCCCAGCTACCGCTAAGTTTTTGGTTTGGTTCGAAGTATTCATCTACACCCAACCACACCATCAAGCCCGCTGAGAATAATAATGCGGAAGTAACATAGAAAGTATAGTTGTAGTCATAAATATCCGCTATCGAGCCACCAATTAATGGACCCAAAGCAACTCCCGCCCCCAGGGCAACCTGGAGTAGCCCCATAGAGTAACCCATCCTTTCCCGTGGAACAGATGCAGCGACAAGCGCGCTTGCTGCCGCGATCGTACCCGTTACCAATCCCTGGATGGCGCGTAAGACAACTAACTGCTCCGCCGTTTGGACGAATGCCATCATCAACAAGATAATCGAGCCACCGAACATGGCCCTCTCAACCATCAGCTTGCGCCCATAACGATCAGCTAGTGCGCCCCAAACGGGTGAGGCGATCATCATGGTAAATGCCTGGGCGGAGTAAACCAGCCCAGCCAACCATTCTACACTCAGGGCAGTTTTCGTACCAAGAGATTCCACATACAGCGGTAAAAATGGAAAGATACTTGAAAAACCAATCGCGGTCACTAACTGTGCAATGAAGATAATATATAAAGTACGCCGCCAGCGGTTATCTGTTATTGATTGTGTCTGCGATATTCCCATGGGAGGGCAGTTGCCTGTTAAATAAATATAAATCCTGTATGATACATTCTTTCAATTACCTGGGTAGAAGATCCCAACCAAAGAAAATAGATTCTACCATCCCGGAAATCGCCCATTCGCATGATTCGCGATAAATATTCTTATCAATCATAATCAAAGCGCCTGGTGGCGTAAAAGTAAGTAAAGAGCAAAAAAGATCGAGAAATCCCGATCTTTTTAAAATCATTTTTGTTGTGAACTAGTTGCCCTGGATTTTCAACACTCACTAAACCCGCAGGCATAACACTTTCTACAACCTTCTTCATTGACGACTGCTGCTTGACCACACTCAGGACATAGATCACCAAATCTTAATATAGACTGTTCTGGATGAGAAATCTCACTAGACGAAGTCAGGGCAGACTCGGACATCAAATGATGACCATTATCACTGATGAGATCTTGGTAATCATCTGTAGGGTCAGGTTGTGTGTTTTCAAGATACTCTGCCAGAGCTTGGGCAACCCCATCCGGTAAAGAACGCACCCGTTTGGGTCCGAAACCTAAAGAACGACCACCACCAATACCAGACAACTGGCGCCACACCTCGGTGAGACGATCTCGCGGGGCAATTGGTGATGCTAGACGCAAAATATATGATATCAGACGACCAATGGCTTCGGATACCGCAGCGGTGTCTGAGCCCGCCTTAGCAGTACTGACAAATACTTCGAAAGGCTGGTTGCCACCATTTTCATTAATAGTAATAAAGGCCTTTCCCAATGGCGTACCGATGCTATAAGTGTAGCCATGGAGGCTACGTGGGCGGGGTTTTTTCTTATCATGCCACATAGCCATCTGCTCTGTTTGTACGTTCTCAGATATTTGTGCTGATTCTGATGTTGATTCCTTACCTTGAACTGTGGATTTCGTCTCTAAGACCACCTTCTGACGCGAGCCTGTCACATATACCGTGATGCCTTTGCAATCTAATTCCCAGGCAAGCTGGTATGCCATAGCAACATCTTCTTCGGTAGCATTACTCGGGAAGTTGATCGTCTTGCTCAAGCTATTATCCACAAACGCTTGCAAGGCAGCTTGCATACGTACATGCTCTTCAGCAGTGATGTCCGACGAAACAACAAAGACTCGCTGAATATCTTCAGGTACCCCTTCTAATCCCTGACATGAACCGCTCTCCATGACAAGGTTGACAATCTCTTCCTGGCTTTGCCTATCCAAACCTGCTTGAATTAATGCCTTTGAAAATTGAGGGCTTGTATAGTTCAATGTCAAGTCTTGACCATTATCATTAACATGACGTACATAAGCCAGGGCAAATACTGGCTCACATCCATACCCCTCACACCCGGCAACAGTAGCTATAGTTCCCGTTGGAGCAACGGTCGTTTGAGCGGCATTACGAATGCCATGTTTACGAATGCCATCCATGATATTCTGCCAATCAAACCTTGGACGTCCCCAATCACCCTGGTAAGGAGTGATAGGTTCTGGCGGAGACCATTCGATATTATCTTGATCATACATGCTTTCGCTGATCGCTGGAAAAGGTCCACGCTCTTCCGCCAGTTCGATACTGGTCTGCATTGTATGAAAGCGGATAAATTCCATAACCTGCGAACCGAATTCCTGCCCTTCTTCAGATCCATAACGAATGCCAACATGGTACATAAGATCACCTAAGCCCATAATCCCCAATCCAATTCTCCGGGCACGTAGGGCAGATTCTCTAAGTTGAGGCACTGCAGGCACATAAGCATTAGCCTCTACAACATCATCTAAAAATATCGTAGAGAGTCTGATGCTCTTACGCAACTTCTCCCAATCAACAGTTCCGTCGTCTCCAAGGTGCTGGGCTAAATTTATAGAACCCAAACAGCAATTCTCATAAGGGCCAAGCCATTGCTCGCCACATGGGTTAGTAGCTTCCAGGCGATATAAGTGAGGCACAGGGTTAGATCGATTGGCCGCATCCAAGAATAGTACACCAGGCTCACCATTATGATGAGCGTATTTGACGATCTTATTAAAAAGGTCACGTGCAGAGACTGTTTTATAGATCCGAATGGGGATTCCCGCTTCCTCAGCATCCTCCAAAGTACCGTTGAACTCACGATACTCAGGAACAGTCACATCTGGAAAGCGCATCTCCCAATCTTTATCGTCTCGTACTGCCTGCATAAAAGCGTCAGTAACACCAACAGATATATTGAAATTAGTGATCGCATTCTCATCAGTCTTACAAGTGATAAACGCTTCAATATCGGGGTGGTCAACACGCAACACCGCCATATTTGCCCCACGGCGCGTACCACCTTGGGCAATTTCCGCAAAAGCATTATCGTACACTCTTAGAAATCCAACTGGTCCGGTCGCTTCTCCGGCAGAAGAACTTACCAGCGTGTGCTGTGGACGCAATCGTGAAAAAGAAAAACCATTCCCACCACCAGTCTGCTGGATGAGAGATGCATCGCGTAAGGTTTGAAATATGCCCGCAGAATCACGACCCATATCATCCGTAATCGGCAAAACAAAACATGCTGCTAATTGTCCCAAAGGCGTACCTGCACCGGTAAATGTTGGAGAGTTCGGGAAAAAACTCTTCGATGTGAGCAACTCATAATATTCTGTCGCCCTGCTCATTACGTCTTCGTTCCAAACCTCTTCAACATTGGCTACGTGATAGGCAATCCTCCAAAACATCTCCTCAACCGTCTCAACTGGTTCTCCATCCAGACCACGACGCACATACCGGCGCACCAGTACCTTGTGTGCGTTTTCTGATAGCTCCACCCCCTTATGTCCTTCTGGCATGGGAGGTGTAGGTAACAATCCATTTTTATCTGTTTTTACCAGTGAATCTCGCAACATCGCTGTCTCTCCTCAACAATAAAATATAGATCTAAACTCCACAATTACTATATCCTTCTTACTTCAGGATGCCTGTTTCAACTTTCCAGCAAACGATCGATTTCTTGCCGAATAGCACCTAAATCATCTAAGCCCAAATAAACAATAGCAAATCGAATATAAGCAATTTGGTCCAACTCTTTCAATCCAGTGATGACCATATCCCCCACAACACGAGACGATACCTCCGCGCGACCCATGGCCTGCAAGCTGGAATCGATCTCTCCTACCAAACGATCGATCTCAGCTGCCGAAACTGGGCGCTTTGCGCAAGATATCCGAATCCCCCGTAGCAGCTTTTCGCGATCGAATTCCTCTCGTGTACCATCTTGTTTGACGATCAGAGGTGATGCAAAAATTGGTCGCTCATAGGTACTATAACGCTGCCCACAATCTAAACACTCCCTCCGTCGCCGTATTCCTCCCCTAGAATCATGAGAGGTGTCAACAACTCGAGAATGTTCATTCTGACAGTAAGGACAACGCATACTACCTCAAAAGAAATGTTTTCATCGATTAAATAATCCCCCACCTATAGGGGTTATCCCAGTTGCACCCCACACATCTGGGATAAAGCGTTCGAATTTTAGCACACTAGAGGCAGTTAGACAAGACAAATACGAACATTTTAAGCTTAAAAAATTCGAACTCCCAGT
>Ga0209536_100013618_pt1 | contig 11717 bp, 11 predicted proteins | sample DeeMarSeWOR28_12_FD_187461 | JGI IMG/M metagenome (GOLD analysis project Ga0209536, IMG submission 187461) | Marine sediment microbial communities from White Oak River estuary, North Carolina - WOR-2-8_12 (SPAdes) (version 2) | ecosystem: Environmental > Aquatic > Marine > Intertidal zone >... | reverse complement strand
TCCCCAGCAGAGCCTATCTCCGTTTCACCGGGCAGAAGCTGAGTACGGTTTGTGAGCGTTCCGTTCCGAGCGCGCCCCTATGGTTTGCGGAATGGAACGATTCATAGCGATTGTCTCTCATCACGAAGATGTCCCATAGAGAGCGCTTGCCGTATTGTGTTTACGATAGACATGGAGTGTCTATCGACAGCTGTTTGGCCCGCTGCGTTGGTAGAGGGATCCAACCGTTCGGTGTTTTGAAGGCCAAAGCCTGGCTCTTGAGATCGTCCAGTGTGTGTCCAAGTCGTTGGTTGTTGATCCTGAGATGCTCCCTTATGGCCGTACGGGTCAGGGGACCAGTGGCGTTTTGGAGAAGCATCAGCACCCGATCAGCCAGAGGGGAAGCAAGATTTGCACCTTTACCCGCAACGATCTGGAGGTGGGTGGCGCAATCGTCTGACCGTGAGATAAGCTCCAACTGGACCGGATCCATTGATTTGGCCGAACGGTGTTCGACTGACAGAACGATCCGTTTGTCACTACGAGCCAGATAGGCATTGGAGTCGCCAAAGGCATGCAGATCGGAACTGCCTCTTAGCCCTCGACCGGGTTGAGCACGATGTTTCTTGCCGGCATGGTGTACCAGAGCGATGGCCGTGTGATGTCTACGCTGCATTTTGCGGATGAAGCCAAGCAGCTCAGAGATATCTGCTGCGCTGTTTTCATCCAGACGGTGCAAGCGAACCAAGGGATCCAGCAACAAGAGCCGTGGGTTCAGGTGGGCCAAAGTCCCATCCAATCGTTGTTGATCGGCGTTAAGGTCCAGACGTAATGCTGAGACCGTGATCACATACAGATTCAGATGCTCAATATCCAGATTGCGCTGGGTGCACAGAGCTTGCACCCGTGCGCGAACAGCCGGGCAGGTGTCTTCTGCCAGGAAGACCAGCACGGGGTGGGACGTGAGGCGGCAAGATACTGCCCCGGGGCTCGGAAGCCAAGCCCCGCGAGAAAAACAAACCGCGCTGGGACAAGGACTTAGGCGCGATGCTCGGGCCCCGGGCGCCGACCGCGCGCGGGCCCGGGATCGCCGAGCTGTCTCAACCAGACGGGAACGCCCTCGGACTCGACCTGGATGGTCGCGTGGTCGATGCCGAAGCGAGCGCCCAGCAGCTGGTAGGCCTCGCCCAGCAGGGTCGAGGCGCTGCGCGCGTCGGGCACCACCAGGTGGCAGGACAGGGCCACCTGGCCGCTGCCGACGGTCCAGACGTGCAGGTCGTGCACGCTGCGCACGACCTGCAGCGAGTTCAATGCGTCGCGCAGCTCGTCGACGTCGAGGCTGCGAGGCGCCGCCTCCATCAGGATGTCGACCGCCTCGCGCAGCAGCTGCCAGGCCGAGGTCAGCACCAGCGCACAGATGATCACGGAAGCCAACGGGTCGGCCCAGACCCACCCATACGCCCAGACCAGCGCACCCGCGGTCATCGCGCCGACGCTGCCGAGCGCGTCCGAGAGCACGTGCAGCCACGCGCCGCGCAGGTTCAGGCTCTCGTGCCGCCCGGATCCGAGCACGCGCAGGCAGATCAGGTTCACGACCAGGCCGCCGCTGGCGATCGCGAACATCGCCGGACCGGCGACGGTTCCCGGCTCCGCGAGGCGTTCGAGCGCCTCGCGGACGACCAGCAGTGCGACCACCACCAGCGCCACGCCCTGAACCAGCGCCGCGAGGATCTCGGCGCGCGCGCGGCCGTAGGTCCAACGCTGGTCCGAGGGGCGCGAGGCCACCCACGATGCGAACAGCGCGAGGCCGAGCGCCGCGGCATCGGAGAGCATGTGGCCGGCGTCGGCCAGCAGCGCGAGCGAGCCGGTCAGCCAGCCACCGACCGCTTCGGCCAGCATGTAGACCGAGGCCAGTCCGAGCGCGATCGCGAGGCGGCCGCGCGGGGTCTCGCGCCCATGGGCGTGTGCCTGGGCGTGGGCATGGGAATGGACGACCTCAGCCATCCGGCGAGGGTAGTGCGGCGGAGCGGGTCACCCAAGCCTCTCGCGCTCGCGTGCCGGCACGAAGCGCGCCCGATAGTCGGCGAACGCATCCGCGACGCGCTGTGCCGTGTAGCCGAAGCGCTCGAGCGTATAGCGATGGGCCGGCCTGCTCTCGCGCGGATGCTCCGCGACGAAGCGCCGCATCGCAGCCTCGACCGCCGGCGTGAGCGGCCGCCCCGCGAACTCGTAGATCCGGCGCAGCGGCGCCAGCGGATCCGACACCAGCTCCGTGTACGCGACGTCGAAGAAGCGCTCCTGCGGCAGCCGCTCGCGAGCCTCGAGACAGCGGGAGAGCGACCCGGCGAAGCGCTCGAGGCACTGACGTCCGATCTCGGGCTCGTCGACCCGATCCGTCGCCAGTCGCCAGAGCGAGGCGTACATGCTGGCGATCGAGGGCAGGCTGCGGACCGGATCCCGGTGGGTCTGCACCACCCGCGCGTCCGGAAGGATGCGGAAGAGCTCGTCCAGGCTGGCCAGGTGGCAGGGCGACTTCAGCACCCAGCCGCGCTCCAGTCGGCCCGACTCGCGTTTCTGCCACTGCAGCAGCTGGAGCAGGCGCAGCAGCAGGTCGTAGGCCGGAGCCAGATCCTGATCGGTGAGCCAGGCGCGGTAGCCCGGCAGATTCGCGCCGGACTCGGGCACCTGGGACAGGAAGCTGTGCTCGAGCAGCAGCACCTCCTCGTCCGGCCCCTCCGGGTCCCACGGGTGGATCGAGGCCAGCTCGGGCCGGGCCGCGAGGATGGCGCGCACCTGCGCATGGGCATCCGCAATCCGCGGATCGACGCCCGTGCGCCAGTCCGAGCCGGGCCAGGGCGCGGGGCTGCGGCACTCCCACCAGAGCACCGCGTTGACGGTCGGGTCGGAGGCCAGCAGGCGCTGCAGCAGCGTGGTGCCGGTGCGCGGCAGACCGATCACCACCAGCGGGTCCTCGATGCGCTCGGCCAGGATCTCGGGATGGCGGGTCACGAGATCCTGCAGACGCAGCCGGGTGATCAGGCTGTCGACGATGCGCGCGCGTTGTGCTGCTCGGCCTGCCGGGTGGAGATCCGCCTCGCGCTCGAGAGAGTCGAGCAGCTTGCGCAGCGGCACGCGGAAGCCGTCGTCGCCGAAGTCGGCGAGGCCGGATCGCGCGCGTGCCTCGGCCAGGAGTGATCGCTCGTCGAGGGCGATCGCGTCTGCATCCGCTGATTCCGACAAACGCCTTCGCTCCCCCGTCGCGCGGGCAACAAGCTACCATGGCCGCCCTCGTTCCGATCGCCGCCAGAGGAGACGCGATGGCCATCGACTTCAGCTTCCCGCCGGAGCTCGAGCTGCTTCGGCACAAGGTGCGCGAGTTCATCGACACGGTGGTGCGTCCCACCGAGGAGGCGATGGACGAGAGCAATCGGGACGAGCTCGTCGCGGGCATCATCAAGATGCGCAAGGCCGCGCAGGAGCAGGGCCTGTGGCTGCCCCACATGCCGGAGGAGTTCGGCGGCATGGGGCTCGGGCACGTCGCGATGGCGGCCGTCTCGGCGGAGGCGGCGAAGGCGCGCTACGGACCCTTCGCGCTGAACGCCCAGGCGCCCGACGAGGGCAACATGCACACGCTGCTCCACTGGGCCAACGACGAGCAGAAGCAGGCCTACCTGCGTCCGCTATGCGAGGGTCGCGTGCGCTCGTGCTTCGCGATGACCGAGCCCGAGGTGGCGGGTTCGGACCCGACGCTGATCCAGACGCGGGCGGTGCTGGATGGCGACGAGTGGGTGATCGACGGCCACAAGTGGTTCATCACCGGCGCGAGCGGGGCGCGCTTCGCGATCTTGATCGCGCGCACGGAGGACGACCCCGAGCTTCCGCAGGCTGGGAACAGCGCGTTCCTGGTCGACCTGCCGGCCGACGGCTGGACGATCGTGCGCGACGTGCAGACCATGTCCGGTGGTCACAACCACTGCGAGATCCGGATCGAGAACCTGCGGGTGCCCGCCGACCGCATGCTCGGCCAGCGCGGACAAGGTCATCTGCTGGGCCAGGCGCGGCTCGGGCCCGCGCGGCTCGCCCACTGCATGCGCTGGATCGGCCAGGCCGAGATCGCGCTCGACATGATGGTCGACCGCTCGCTCAAGCGCTTCGCGCACGGCTCGCTGCTGGCCGAGAAGCAGGGCATCCAGTGGCAGATCTCGGACTCCGCGATGGAGCTCTATCAGGCCAAGCTGATGGTGCTGCACGCGGCCTATCTGATCGACAAGGGCGACGACTTCCGCACCGAGGTCTCGATGACGAAGCACTTCGTGGCCAACGCGCTCAACCGCATCATCGATCGCGCGATCCAGGTACACGGCGCGCTGGGCTACTCGACCGATACGCCGCTGGCCCAGATGGCGACCCAGGCTCGCTGGGCACGCTTCGCGGACGGTGCCGACGAGGTGCACCGGTGGCGCATCGCCGAGCGCACGATCCAGGCCTACCAGCGCGAGGGAACCACCCGATCCGCCACCGGTCGGCTGCCGCTGTGAGATCACGGGGCGGCGCCTTCGCGCCGTTCCCGCGCCCGGTCCCAGGGAGGAAGCATGTCCGACGACGGCTACGAGTTTCCGGTCGACCTGACCTCGATCATGCTCTTCGCGAGCGCGATCGGCGAGACGAATCCGATCTACTACGACGAGAGCTACGCGGGGAAGACCCCGCTCGGCGGCGTGATCGCGCCGCCCTCGTTCGCGGTCGCCTCGGCCCACTGGGACGGCGACTACTTCCTGCGCGGCATCCGCCAGATCCCACCGTCTCGACCGAAGCCCGAGCGCAACGCCGAGGCGTCGGAAGCGGGCGGCGGCGACTCGGGAGGCAACCTCACCCGGGTGCTGCACGGGGAGCAGCGCTTCGTCTACCACCAGCCGATGCGGCCCGGGATGCGCCTGCGCGTGAGCCAGCGGCGCGGCGAGAGCTGGGAGAAGCAGGGCCGACGCGGGGGCGTGATGCGTTTCTCCGAGACGATCACCGAATACCGCGACGAGTCGGGAGAGCTGGTCACGACGGCCATCAGCGTCGGCATCGTGACCGGCAAGGCGGTGGAGTGATGAGCGTGACCGGCAACCCGAAGCAGAGCTGTGAGTCGCTGACGGTGGGGGACGAGCGCGAGCAGGTGGTGGTCGAGAAGCTCGGCCGCACGCAGATCGTGCAGTACGCCGGCGCCTCGGGTGACTTCAATCCGATCCATCACGACGAGACCTTCGCGACCGGGGCGGCCGGCTACCCGTCGGTCTTCGCGCACGGCATGCTGACGATGGGTTTGACCGGTCGGCTGCTCACGGACTGGCTCGGAGACGGCGTATTGCGCGAGTTCGGGCTGCGCTTCGTCAGCCAGGTCTGGCCCGGCGATACGCTGACGGCGAAGGGCACGGTCTCCGCGATCGAGAGGGAGGGCGATCGGGGTCGGGTGCAGATCGACCTCGTCACGACGAACCAGAGGGGCGAGCCGGTGGTGAAGGGCAGCGCGGTGGCAGTGCTGCCGGCGCGGAGGTAGCGCGCGATCGCCCGCATCCCGGGCAGCTGGAGCGCGGTCGTCGCACTCGCGCTCGCAACGGGGTGTACCGCCTCCTGGGACGTGCGGGCGCTCGAAGTGCGCGCGCCGGCCGTGGCGGAGATCCCGGGTCACCGATTGGGGGACACCACACCCTACCTGCTCCCGTATGCGGACGAGCTGGTGCTGTTCCTGTGCCGCTTCGAGCGCGGGACCCGCGTTCGGGTGGCGTTGCCCGAGAGCGCGAGCGCCGACGAGCGTGCGCTGCTGCGGCGCGCGCTGGCGGCCTGGAGCGGCGCGGGACTCGGACTCTCGTTGCACGAGGTGGGCGAGGGCGAGCCGGCCGAGATCCAGCTGCGGATTGGCGATGCGGTGCGGGGCTTCGCCGCCCAGACCGCCGCCGAGTGCGGGCTCGCCGGGGTGGTGGCGAGCGACGAGCGACTTCCGGCTCGGCTGCTCGGCGCGCAGATCGTGCTGCGCCGCGAAGACCTGGACGTGCGCGGCCACGCCGTCGCGCTCTCGCCCGAGGAGCTGCTGGGCTCGGCGCTGCACGAGCTGGGGCACGCGCTCGGCTTCCAGGGCCACGCCCGTCGCGGCGCATCGGTGATGGTTCGCAACGTCGAGGCCGTGCGGCGCATCGGACGCCGCCTGCTGGCCGGCGAGCCGTTCGCGGACGCGACCCTCGCTGCGCTCTACCGCAGCCCGTCCGGCGCGGTGGTGGGGCGCATGCGGCTGCCCGCGGGTCGCAGCCAGCCGATCGATCGCCTGGTCGCGATCGGCGCTGCGCGCGGCTTCCGGGGGCCGAGCGTACGGGTCGGAGATCGGGGCGCCCGCATCTCCTGGTGGGACGACCAGGGCCAGCACCTCGCGGTCCACGTCCCGGAGCTGGAGGCCGTGCTGGCCGATCCCCGGCGCCTCCGGCTCGAGCCGGGTCCGCACGCGGCGGCCTGGCTGCGGGCCGGGCGCGAGCGCGCGCGGCCGCATCGGTAGCGGCTCCGCGGGGCGCGGCGCAGGTCAGGTTCGCGCGTTCGGATCCAGGCGCCGGGCGCGCTCGAGCAGCGGGGCAGCCGCCTCGCTCTCGCCGAGTGCCTTCAGGACGCTACCGAGCCGAAGCGCGATCTGCGGATCCTGGGTGTCGAGCGCGTGGGCGCGCTCGAGATGAGTGCGGGCCTCGTCCGGCTGCGACGGGAGCTTCTTGAACAGCGCCCAGCCCAGCGCGGCCTGGTAGGCGGGCTCCTCGGGCCAAAGCTCGACCGCCGGGCGCAGGTACTCGAGCGCCCCCTTGAAGTTGCCCGTGCGCATCAGGATCTCGGCCTTGCGGAAGTTCGTCTCCGCCGCGGCCAGGCGCTCCGCGTCGAGGTCCGACTCGTCCGAGGCCATGTTCACGTCGTACTCGCGGCGCCGGCGCGGATTCGAGAGCACGGCATGGGCCTTGCCGATGGACGCGAACACCTTGCCGGCCTGGCGGCGCGCCTCCGGATCGACGTCCGCGCGCGCGAGTGTGTCCGGGTGATAGCGCTTGGCCGCGCTCAGATAGGCGCGGCGGATCGCTTCGCCCGAGGCGTTCGATTCGAGGCCGAGCAGCTGGTACAGGTCGAGACTTCCGAGTCGGGCGAACTTCTCGCGGATCTCCGCGACCAGCACCGCGTCTTCTCCGCGAAGGCGCTCCGAGCTGGCCGTCGGCTGGGCGGCGACCGGCGCGTGCGCGCGACCGCTACGCCGCACCTCGATCTCGATCTCCGTCTCGGCGTCGCGGTCGACGACCGCCTGGTCCCTGGGATAGTCGAGCGCGCGCGTGGCGTCGAGCAGCCAGGCCGCCGCCAGCGCGCGGGGGGTGCGCGCGGACTGCAGCGCCCTCCAGAGCGTGCGCGTCCCGTCGAGTGCATCGATGAAGGCCTGGACCGAATCGTCCCAGAGCAGCCGGTCCTGCACGCGCGACAGCCTGCGCGACCGCACCACGCAGGTCTCCATGTGAGGCGCCAGGTCCTCGAGGATGCGCTCGGGGCCCCAGTGGATCTCGATCGCCTCCTGGATCAGCGGGTAGATGTCGACCCGGAACGGCTGGGCCGTCTCGGGTGGCGCCGCGGTGGGCTCGACCTGGAACTCGCCTCGCGTCCAGGCGAAGCAGTCGAACAGCCGCTGTCGCACCTGCTCCTTCAACGCGATGAACAGCGCCTTGGGCTCGATCAGCCCGAGCTCGAGCAGCGCGGCTCCCTCGCGGCACTGCTTCGACTCGACGTGGCGGCACACGCGCGTGTGCTCGCCGCGGGTGATGCGTCCCGCATCCAGCAGCTGCACGCCCAGCGTCTCGCTCGCCAGGTTCGACTCGGCGAAGATCGGCACCCCCTGCTGGAACAGGAAGCGCTTCTCCGCCCGCTCGCGCCGCAGCGTCAGCGAGCCGTCGAAGCGGGCGCGGTAGAGGTCGATCAGCAGGCGCGGAAGGGGCTGCTTGCGCAGGTCACCGCGCTCGGGGATCGCGACCATCGCTTCGCTTTCGGGCGAACCGGGGTGCGACTTGACGCGGCGCACGCAGGCCGCAGCCGCCGGCGCCGCTCCGGAAAGCCCCGCGCGCGCGGGCCGCTACACGGGCCGCTGCTGCACCGTGGCGATCTGGAAGGCGGTCGCGATGGCCTGCTCGAGGGCCTTGAGGACCAGCAGCGGCGGGTGGTCGAGCTCGGCCAGCACCGGCTCCGAGAGCACGCTGGGCTCGGCGAACAGCGTCTCCGCCCCCCAGGCCTCCGCGGTGCGGACGATCAGCTCGAGCGCGAGCGCGCCGAACGCGGAATCGATGATCGCCTCGCCCAGGTCCACCACCACCACCGAGACCCGCTGCGCCTCGGGGTCGTGCCCCAGCAGCTCGAGTGTGCGCAGCCCCTCCTCGGCGCCGCCGAACGGCAGCACCATCACCGGGCCCCAGATGTGGACGCAGGCCGAGCCGCGATCGATGCCGGCCGGGGGCTGGATGCCGCCGTACGAGGGGCTCGCGAGCCGACCCGCGGCCTCCCGGGCGCGTACCAGCGCCCGGTCCGCCGCGAACGGCAGTGCGTCCAGCCAGGCGGCCGCCTGTCCGTCCAGGCTCCGCCACGTCTCGGCCTCGCGGGCGACGAAGCGACAGCTCGGGTGGCCTTCGGCGCTGCACTCCTGCTCCAGCGCCAGCATGTCCCGGTCGAGCATGCCGGACAGCCAGCCCGAGGTGTAGCCGGCGCTCAGTGCACAGCAGCCGGCCGCGTCCACCGCCCCCGCTGCGAGCCGCGCGGACGCCTCGCTGAGCGACGGCCACAGGCCGTGTACCTCGGTCCGGCCCTCGCGCTGCACGATCCGGTAGCGCATCGCCAGCGGCGGCAACAGCCGGTCGCTCCCGTGCGGGGCCGCAGCGCAGGCGCGCAGCGCGTGGGCGAGGCCGTGCAGGAAGCCCATGCGCAGCAGCATCGCCGCCGCCGCGTCCGCATGGCTGCCCTGCGCCAGCTGCACATGCAGTCGGCCGCAGAAGCGCGGATCGAGCAGGACATGGGGGTCCCGTTCGAGCACGTCCTGCGGATCCAGTTCGCGCGGGTTGCGGGCGCCGGGCGGGGCGCCGTCGGGAGGGCTCTGCATGGGGAGGATCAGTCCTGGATGAAGGCGTAGATGTCGAACCTCTGGTCCTGCTTGATGAAGGCCTCCCCCTCGCGTTCGATGAGCTCGAGGAACGACTTCGTGACCTTCGGGTCGAACTGCGAACCGGAGTACTTGTGGATCTCCGAGACGACCGCCTCGAGCGTCAGCGCCTTGCGGTAGGGGCGGTCGCTGGTCATCGCTTCGACCGTGTCCGCCACCAGGATGATGCGGCTGGGAAGCGGGATCTGGTCGCCACGCAGCTGGTCCGGGTAGCCCCGACTCGACCCGTCGTACCACTCGTGGTGGTGGCGGACGCAGGGCGCCACCTCCTTGAGGAAGTCGACCGGCTCCAGGATGCGGGCACCGATCTCGGGGTGCTGCTTGATCTCCAGGTACTCCGCGGTCGTGAGCCGGTCGGGTTTCGTGATCACCGCGTCGCGGACGCCGATCTTGCCCACGTCGTGCAGCAGCCCGGCGATGTAGACGCGCTCGATGAAGTCCTTCGCAAAGTTCATCTCGCGGGCAATCTTCGATGCGTAGACGCCCACGCGCTCCGAGTGGCCGCGCGTGTAGGCGTCCTTCGCGTCCACCGCCTCGGCCAGCGCGCGGATGGTCTGGACGTAGGCGGTGCGCAGCTGCTGGTGCTTGTCCGCCAGCTGCTTGGTGCGGTCGCGGACCTTGCCCTCCAGGTTGCGGTTCATGTCCTGGAGCTTGAAGTTCTGCTCGCGGCTGACCTGGTTGAGGCGCTTGATCTCCGCCTTCAGGTCCGCGTGGTCGAAGGCCTGTCGGATGGTCGCCCGCAGCTCGTCGTCGTTCCAGGGCTTGGTGATCAGGCGGTAGATCTCGCCGCGGTTGATCGCATCGACCGCCACGTTGATCTCGGTGTAGCCGGTGAGCATCATCCGGACGATCTCCGGGTGGTGCTCGCGCACCTGCGCCAGGAAGTCGACGCCGCTCATCTCCGGCATGCGCTGGTCGGTGACGACCACCTGGGTGGGGTGTCGCTCGAGCAGCTCGAGCGCCTCCGAGGCGCGCGAGGCGCACAGGACGTTCATGTCCTCGATGCGGAACAGGCGCTGCAGCGCCTTCAGGATGTTGACCTCGTCGTCGACGAACAGGACGGTATGGTCGTTGGGCATGAGCGATCGCTCCCTCCGAAGCCTGACGGGACCCGACGTTCACGGGTCGCGGGTCGACTGCAATCCAAGCTCCGTGCCAAGCGGGCCGGCGGCGTCGTTTCGCGCGCACGCTCGGGCGCTTGCGATACCCGCCTGCACCTCGCGCCCGGGCCGCCCGCTTTCTCGGCTTCGGGAACGGCGGCGCACCAGCGCACGGAAGCCCGGCGGCAGCTTGCACAGCCGCTGCGCGCGGAGTGCCCGAACGCGCGAGTGCAGCTGCGCGGTCGAAGTGCCGCGCGCGCTCGGCTAGTTCGGCCGCGCGCAGGCCGCGCGCAGCCGGCGGGGGGCGTGGGGAGCTCCCGTCGGTCCCGCAAGCGGGACATCCCGCTTGCGGGACGCCCGTTCGCCGGCGGGCCCCGGGCGGGGCGCTGGAGCGCGCGGCGGCTCAGTGCGTGAGGCGGCGGCGGACGATCCGCAGGCTCCAGCCCAGCAACAGCGCGGAGACCCCCAGCAGGTACGCGAGATCCCACAGCGCCCGCAGCCCGAGCGTGCCCTGGAAGGCGTCGCGGGCGATGCGCACCGGGTGCGCCAGCGGCAGCACCTCGGCCAGCCACAGCCAGCCGCCCGAGAGCCGCTCCTCGAGCGGAAAGAAGACGCCCGAGAACAGGAAGAGCGGCGTCAGGAAGAGCGTGAAGTAGAAGCTGAACAGGTCGATGCGCGCGATCTGGAGCGAGAAGACGATGCCGATCGCGGCGAAGAGCAGTGCGGTCAGCGGGATCACCGCGAGGACCAGCAGCGAGCCGGGCAGGGGGGCGTAGCCGAACGCGACGGTGACCGCGTAGAACGCGACACCGTAGATGCCGGCCCGGGTCAGCGCCCACAGCACCTCGCCGACCAGGGCGTCGTCCGGCTCGACCGGCGTCGTGAGCATCGCGTCGTAGGTCTTCTCGAAGTTCAGACGCACGAAGAAGTTGTAGGTGACCTCGAAGCTGGCCCCGTTCATCGCCGCCACGCACACCAGCCCCGGTGCCAGGAAGGCGGCGTAGGAGGTCCCGCCCATCTGGCTGATGTAGGCGCCCACGCCCACGCCGATCGCGGTGAGGTAGAAGACCGGCTCGAAGAAGTTCGGCAGCAGGTTGGACTTCCAGGTGCGCCGGTACATGCTCGCGTTGCGGCGCCAGACGGCCGTCGCGTGCGGCAGGGACAGGCTCACGGCAGCTCCTCCAGCCGGGTGCCGGTGGTGGCGAGGAACACGTCCTCCAGGTTCGAGGGGCGGATCACCAGCGGCCGGCGATCCCCGCCGTCGTGGGCGCGGATGCGGTCGGCCAGGCGCGTGGCCATTTCGGTGTAGACGATCAGTCGGGGACCGGCGCGCAGCCGGTGCGGCGACTGCGCGGTCCCGTCGAAGAGCTGGCGCTCCTCGGCGGGTGAGCAGTCGAGCTCGAGGGCCTCGGGCGCCACGTGACGCGCGACCAGCTCGCGGGGGG
>Ga0209536_100013616_pt1 | contig 11719 bp, 5 predicted proteins | sample DeeMarSeWOR28_12_FD_187461 | JGI IMG/M metagenome (GOLD analysis project Ga0209536, IMG submission 187461) | Marine sediment microbial communities from White Oak River estuary, North Carolina - WOR-2-8_12 (SPAdes) (version 2) | ecosystem: Environmental > Aquatic > Marine > Intertidal zone >... | reverse complement strand
TCGTGAATCACCAGACGCATGCCGTTGTTAACGGCAGACTCGATGTCCGCCAGGGCACCCAGGTATTCGGCGGCGTAACCGCCATTCGACGGATTCTGGACGAACAGCACGTCGATGCCGGCAAGTTCGGCGGGCGACAGGTCCACGATGTCGACCGGGGTATGCCCGGCCGCAATGATGGGCGCCGTCTGATCAGCGCTCCCCTGGCCTTCTTCCATGTCGTAGTAACCGACGTTCGCTGCCAGCGCGGCACCTGAAAACAGCACCGCGATGGAAGCCGCCGCACCGGCGAGGAAAGACTTGTTATTCATGGCTCACTCCTTAGATTTTCTATCATCCACGTCCGTTACGGCTTCTCGAATCTCGAATGGATTCGTTGTCGAACGGCCATTTCTTTCAGGCAACGTGCAACTGTGGATTATTCATCCACATGGGCTCAAAGTATAGAGATTATGTCAATGACTGTAAATAACTCTGCGTCTCCGGTGTGAACAATAAAGACACCCACCGTGGTCGCTCACCGCTGTGGTCAGAAGCGCGCCGGTGAGCGCTTTCGAGGTCATCAGGGCACCGGCTCAACGCCGAGTTCGGCGAGACGCTGCGCGGCCGCGTGGCGCGGATCGATCCCGGCGGCCGCGGTGAAGCGGCCGATGGCCTCGTCCCGGCGGCCCAGACCTTCCAGGGCCACGCCCAGGTTGTAGAGGCTGTCGGCCGATTGCGGCTCGATTTCGACTGCCCGCTCGAAATGGCTCGCCGCTCCTTCCAGGTCGCCGCGGCGCAGCAACACCGTGCCCCAGTTGTGCTCGATCTCGGGATCGGCGGGGGCCAGCCTGGCGGCCTGCTCGTACGAGGCGAGGGCGCCCTCGAAGTCGCCTTCAAAGGCGAGCCGGTTGGCATGCTGCTTGACCGCCAGCGGCAGTTGCCGGCTGGCGGCGGGGTCGCCGCCCTCCGCGAGCAGGCTGGCCGCTTCGGCCGCCGCATCGATGTCGCCCTTGCGAAGACTGCTCGCGTACCGGGCCCGCAGCGATTCCGGATCGACCGCGAGGCGCTCGACCTCGTAGAAGAAGGGGTCCGGCAGCGCGGCGCTCCCCCGCGCCGCTTCTGCTCTTGCCGAAGCTTCGGCGGCGCGCTGGTCATCACCGGCCAAGGCGTGCGCGCGCGCCAGGGCCACCTGGGCGATGCGGTCACCGGGGCTGAGGGACGCGGCCCGCTCGAGGTGTTCGACGGCCGCTGACCCATCGCCTACTAATATGAGTGCCTGGCCCATCCCGCGGTGAGCCAGCACCAGTTCGGGGTCGAGTTCGGCCGCCCTCGCATAGCTGTCGCGTGCCTCGGACCAGCGCCCAAGCCGCATCAGGGCGTCCGCGTGGCGCACGTAAATCGGTGCGAAGCCGAATGGGGCCAGGTGTATGGCATCGCGGAAAAGGAGATCAACGCGTTCACCGTCCGCGCCGCGGATCTCCGCCACCCCGGCCAGGAGGTACACCCAGCGGAAATCCCCGGGCGCGAGGTCATGGGCAATTTCATAGCACCGCTCGGCCGCCTCCAGAAGCCAATGAGCGTGCAACACCTGGCCGTAGCGCCCAATCGCGTCGGCCGACGGGGGGCTGGCCAGGGCGGCGTCGCGAGCGGCTTCGAGCGCGCGCGCCACGGGAGCTGACATGCCGGAGGTGTCGGGGTTGGGAAGAACGATGACCGGCGGCGCCGCAACTCCGACGCCACGCTGTGCCTGCCATGCACCGAAGCCCAGCAAGAGCAGGCCTGCGGCAATGACTGTCGCCAACAGCGGGCGCAACCAGCCACTGCGCTGACCGGAGCGGCTCTTCGCGTCCGGCCCCGCCGCGCCGGGCGAGTCCGCTGTACGCTCACGCTTGCGCCGGCTGGCCTTACCCATCGGCCGGTTCGCCGCCGCCGCGGTGCAACGTGATTACCTGGTCGGTGCCAATTCCCGGAAAATATTCCAGGCTCCCGTCCGGCCAGCGCACGTCGATGCGATCGACTTCCGCAGCCGCTCCAACGCCAAAATGAAGTATGGGCGACTGGCTGGAGAGATAGCCCGAGGCGGTCGCGACATCGCGTGTCACACTGCGCCCGCCGAGGTTCAGGGTTACCCGCGCCCCGAGGGCGTCGCGCTCGAGTGCCGGGTCCACCGCCCGCACCGCCAGCCAGTGGCCGCGGCGCGGCGCGTCGTTGCGGTAGAGCCGCGCCCGGTCCAGCAGGTTGGCGACCAGCAGATCGACGTCGCCATCGCCGTCGATGTCGCCGCTGGCGACGCCACGGCTGATCTCGACTGACGACACGAGGGCGCCGGCCGCCGAATCCAGGGGCGTGAAGCCGCCGCTGCCGTCGTTCAGGTAGAACAGGTTGGGCTCGGGCAGCGTGTCCCAGGGCGGCGGATAGGTCGAGCCCGCGACCGGCTGGTCCACGTTCACCCGCCCGTTGGCGATAAACAGATCGAGGTCGCCATCGAGTTCGGCGTCGAACGCGACCACGCCAAAGCCGGTGAAGCGCATGCTGGAGGGTCCGAGGCCGCTCGCGCCACTGGTGTCCTGGAAGCCGGCCGTGCCGCCCAGGTTCGAATACAGCGTGTTGGCTTCGTTCATGAGGTGGGTCAGGAAGAGATCGGCCGTGCCGTTGCTGTCGAGATCTTCGGCGATGACTCCCATCCCCGCCTGCGGTTGCCCGTGCAGGTTGTAGGCGACGCCCCGGACCAGGGAGTCGTCACGGAAGACGATCGCGCCCCCCGAACTGTCGCCCAGGTTGGTCCACAACTGGTTGGGGTCTGCATCGTTGGCCACGTACACGTCCTGCCAGCCGTCGCCGTCGGCGTCGAGGCAAACGACGCCCAGCCCGGCGGCGAAGGTCGAGTCGATGCCCGCCGCTGCGCTGACGTCGGCGAACCGGGGCGTGCCGGCGGCGGACTGCGTTTCGTTGCGCAACACGACATCGTGCAGGTCGCGGAAAGAGTTGGGGCCGCAGAAGTCCTGCCGCCCGTCCTTGGCGGAGCAGCGCTTGGCCGGCAGGTAGTCGACGTAGCGGGTGACGTAGAGGTCGAGGAAACCGTCGCGGTCGAAGTCGCAGAAGGCGGCCGAGGCCGACCAGCCGTCCACCGCGGCGCCGGCCGCGGCCGTGATGTCAGAAAAGCTGCCGTCACCCTCGTTCAGGTAAAGGCGGTCCGGGCCGTAGTTGGTCACGAACAGGTCGAGGTCGCCATCGTTGTCGATGTCCCCGGCGGCGACGCCCATGGCGTAGCCGGGGTCGCCCAGACCCGATTCGGCCGTGACGTCGGAGTAGCGGCCATCCGCCTCGCGACGATAGAGCCGGTTGCGGCCCTTGCCTTCGGGGTCGGGTGCCGCCAGCACCTCGTGTCCGCTGGTCAGGTAGATATCGAGATCGCCGTCGTTGTCGTAGTCGAAGAGCGCGGCCCCGCCGCCCATGACGGCCGGCATCCTCAGTTGCCGGTCGGCACTCGCGCCGTGCACGAAATCCAGGCCGGACTCGTCGGTGATGTCGGTGAACCACGGAGGGGCGCCGGGCGAACCGGTCGCCGGAGCGGCCGACGGCGGAACGCTGTCGCTGCAGCCAGCGCAGAACGCCGTAACGGACAGGACTACAAGGAGCGTGAAAGGAGTGACTGGGGTCCGCACGCGGATCAGACAGGAAAAAAGGGTACCGCAAAAAAGTTCGACCGCCCGCTCCCCGAGGGAAGCGGACGGTCGAAACCTGTAGCTTGAAAAACTGCTACTTCAGCCAAGCCTACTCCTTGGGCTTGGGAGTAAAGTTACGGTCCTTGGACATGAGCTCCGGACCGAAAGCACGGCCACCTTCGATCGGTGCAGCCGACGCGTCGCAAATGTCGGGTCCGCAGAGATCGGCCGCCTCGGCCGCGCAGATGCTGTCCCACACGACGGCGCAGCAGAAGGAATCGACGGCACAGACCACCTCCTCGCAAGCTCCGTTCTCGCAACCCGGGGTTCCATTCGAAACGAGGCAATCGCCGCAAGGCTCAACCTCCGTCGGAATCCCTTCGCACAGGTCGGGTTCGCAGATCTCGTTAGCCTCGGCAGCACAAATGCTGTCCCAGAAGACGTCGCAGCAGAAGGAGTCGATGGCGCAGACCGCCGCCTCGCATTCCCCGTTCTGACAGCCGGGCGTACCGTTGGCTATCAGGCAATCGCCGCACAGGCCGCTGGTGAACTCCAGCCACTCGTCCATGACACTGAACGAACAACCGTGCTTGAGGTGACCGCTACCCTTGCCGAGCAGGTCGACGATCTGCTCGCAGGAGCAGCCCGCCGTATCCTCAATCGTGTAGAGCACGCCCTGTGGATTCGGCGCTGCGGTCTCGAACACGCCCAAGCCTGCGTTGCCCGTCAACGCCGAATTGTTCGGCTTCAGCGAGACGGTCGGCGCCGCTTCGGGCTGTACCGTGCCCGGGCAGTAGTCGATAGCACCGGGGACGCCGTCGCAGTCATTGAGCGCCGGGCCTTCATACGGCACGCCGTCATCCAGGATCGCCAGCTCGAAATCGCCGGTCGCGCTGCCGAAACCATGCACGAACACGTTGTAGGTGTTGCCTGCTACGGTCGGCCAATCGAACGAGGTCGAGAAGCCGGAGCATCCTGCCGCGTCGTCCTGACCACCGATGCACTCCTTGACCTCGCAGTCGGCGCAGTAAACGCTGATCTTGGTGTCGTAGTTGGCGCTGCCCGTCGACGGATCGCCGTCGTTGCAGGTCGAGGCCGTCATCGTGTTGCCGGTGCCGACGACCGTGTACCAGACACCCGGAGCCGTGACGCTGGTTCCACAGTCGATTGAAGGCGGTTCGTCCGGATTCGCGTCTGTGGTGCTGCCAGAAGTAACCGAACCCACGTCGAGGGGGCCGATCGCGTCTTCACAGATATCGCCCTCGATGAGTTCCCCGCACGTCAGCGTGAGATCGAAGTTGCCGGTCGCACCACCGAAGCCGTGAACGAGCACCAGGTTCTCGGAACCGTCAGATACCCAGCTGAACTCGGTCGTGAGACCACAGCCTGCGGAGTCGTCAACGCCGCCGATGCAGCCCAGGTCGCCGCATTCGCCTTCGAAGACGGACAGCTTGGTGTCGAAATCCGCCTGGTTACAGGTGCTCACGGTCAGCGCTCCGGCCGCGGCTGTCTTGTACCAGACGCCCGGAGCCGTGTTGCTCGTGCCGCAGGTGCCGACGTCGTCGAAAGTCGCGGTTTCGGTCTGACCGGAGATGGTCTCGCCGCACTCGATCAGGATCGCGTCTTCACAGAGATCGTTCTCGGGCGCCGGCGGAACGACGCAGGCATCATCGAACTCGCAATCGGGATCGCCGCAATCGACCAGGCCATCGCAATCGTTGTCGACGCCGTCGGTGCAGATTTCACCGGCCGGGTCAGGAATGCAAATGCAGGCGTCGTCGAACTCGCAGTCGGAGTCTGTGCAGTCGTAATCACCGTCGCAGTCGTTGTCGAGGCCATCGTTGCAGGTCTCTTCGGGATCTTCGGTAACCACGCAACCACCACCACAATCGGGGAAGCGGAAGCTGCAGATACGGGTGTTGAAGTTGAAGCTGCTGGTCGTTTCGTAATACTCCTGCGTGTACCAGAAGGTGCAGTCGTCGGTCGGATCGACGCTCATCGAGGAGTAGTCGCCCCAGCGGTTGGACGAGCCGACCTGGGCGCCCCCGCCCTCGTGGCATGAAACCTCACCGCCGGCCATCGTGCCGAGCGGATCGCCCGCGCTGCGCGTCGTGTAGCGCACTGCGGGGAACAGACTCCCGCTTGCGGCACTGTAGCCCAGAGCGATGTTGCCGTCCTGGTCCGCGGCGATCGAGCCCATCCAGCGCTCGATGCCGTCATCGGGTGCGAAGGTGCCGTCCTGCTGGAGGAACCAGCCTGAATCGCCGTCGGCACTGCGGGTCTCGGCCCAGCGGATGCCGGCGCGGTCGCCGCCGGCGTCCACGGTGGTGTTCAGCACCACGCGACCGTTATCGCCGTACCAGCGGTACTGGGCGCGGTACATCGTGAAGAATTGCAGCGCGTCAAGCGCTTCGCCGCCGTTGACGGGGCTGACTACGCCCCCGGCCAGGAAACGGTCGAAGTTCGAGCCGGCGACCACCAGTGGGCCTTCGGTGTAGGTGGAGGCAGGCAGGTTGGACCAGTCCACGCACAGCGTGTGGTTGCGGTAACCGTCGTTGGGGAAGGGCGAGTCGTCGAATGCCGCATCAACCGCCGTCCAGAAGGTCGGGCAGGTACCGGCTGGCGGTGGTCCGCCCGCCAGGTGCGGCGGCAGTTGGCCTTCGTTGCAGTCGCCGGCTACACAAGGGTTGATAAACTTGATGAACGAAGCCGGGTCGCCCACCAGCATGGCGTCGCGCTCCATCACGCCCGCGCCAACCGAGAACGCTCCGCCGGCGCCGCCGAAGTCGCGAGTCGTGAAGGTGTAGGCGCTCTGGCCGGTGCTGCCGGTGGTGCCGTCATCCCACACACCTAATTTCGGGTAGTCGTTGGCGCCGCCCGGCGTCACCGTAAAGGCATACCGGTGGTAGGGTCCCAGCGGGTCGCTGGTGGCCGAGACCGCCACGCACTGGACGCCCTCGTTGATCGAAAACTGGCTGAAGAACCATTGCCCGGCCTGATCGTCATAAAGAACCACCGGGTCGCCGTCATTGTTCGCCTCGCAGGGGCCGCCGAAGCCGGTCCAGAACGAATTGCCGGGGAAGGGGCCGTGGATCAGGGCGCCGGTGATGTCGAAAACGCCCCAGACCGAGTTGATGTACTGGATGTAGATGCGGTTGCCGGCATCGTCCAGGCCGATGTCGCCATTCGTATCCGGCGGCACCACGGCGAAGCCGACGGTGGCGCTGTTATCGGCTTCTGAAAGACCCGAGACGCTCAGGATCGGCGGGGGGGTCGGATCGAATGAAGGCACTGAAAACAGCTGGAGACCGCCGTCGGGGGCGGCACCGGCCGGATCGGGCGCGAAGTCCGGTCGTATGCCGATCGGCACCGTCCGGTTCTCGCCCGCAGCGGCCAGCGGAATGTCGCCGGCCATCTCGCTCAAGGGCGGTGATGTGTCGTGGTGAATCGCCTGCCCGTAGGAAACTTCCGGGCCGGAAGCCCAGGTGGGCAGGGCGAGGGTGAGCAGGAGCAAGCCTGCCAGAACAAGCGAGATTCGTATCTTCATTTCTCCTCCAAGGTCCGATTTTTTTTCGTGCTGGCAACCAAGGCGGGGCCAGCAGATCGCGGCTACTTAATCCCTCGAGATGTCTGAACTCGCACTCGCCGGCGCGGCCGCGGCGTCTTCGGCAAGCCGCCCAATAGTCGCGCAACGTCTGAAGCTTGTCAAACGGAGGTTTCTTGGAGGGTCCGCCAGAGACGCCCAGCGGTTTCGCGGCCAGACCGTCCGCACATGGCGGACGGCCCGTTCGTCGGCAGTCTGGTCTCTTACTTGCCCATTTCAGCGGTTTTCAGAAGTTCGTCGATCGCGGCCTGGAACGCCGGCAATGGCTGTGCGCCGCGGATGAACTTGGTCACGTTGACCTTGTTGGGGTCCTTGGGGTCGGTCAGGCCGACCACGAAGCTGGGGGTGCCGCTGACGCCCAGCGCCTGTCCTTCGACGATGTCCGAACGGATTTGTTCCATGAACTTGTCGCCGCCCAGGCACGCCGTGAAGGCGTCCATGTCAAGGCCGAGGCCGGCCGCCATCCTGTTGAAGTCCTCGTCGGTATTGGCCTTCTGGTCGGCGAACATGGCGTCGTGCATGCCCCAGTACTGGCCCTGGTCACCGGCGCACAGCACCGCTTCGGAGGCCGCCGCCGCGCGGGGGTGGAGACGGTCGATCGGGTACTCGCGCATGACGAAGCGGAGTTTGCCGGTATTGACGTAGTTCTCGATCAGCGAAGGCATGACCGTTTCCGCGTGGCGCTTGCAGAACGGGCAATCGTAGTCGCTGTATTCGATCAGGGTCACCGGCGCGTCCTGCTCGCCGCGGGACGAAATGGCGCCGAGTTCGATGGTCCTGGGCTCGAAAGCCTTGGCCGCGGGCGCGGCGGCGGGACGCGCGCCCTGCTGGAGCAACTTCTTGATCTCGTCCAGGTCCTTCTGCATTTTTTCCTGGCCCTCGCGCATGGCTGCGACCTCTTCTTTCAGGGCCTTGATTTCGTCGCTGGTCTTCGCCAGAGCCGGCCCGGACAGCAATAGGAAGGCAGCGGCGAGCAAACTGAGCAGCGTGCGGCTGGACATGAACATAACCATTTCTCCCGTGTGGATAATCGAAAAACGCGCGAGCGCGAAGCGGCGTAGCTTAATGGATTTTGCCGTTCTCCGAAACCTGCGCCGCCGAAGCCGGTTGCCGAACCGTGACCGCCGGGCGCTCAGGAGGAGGGCTGTCCCCCGTCGGGCGGGCGCCCCGCATGCTCCGCGATCGCTGCCAGGAACACCTTTCCATAGCGTTCCAGCTTGACCTGCCCAACCCCGTTGACCTCGAGAAATTCCGCCTCGTCGCGGGGCCGCAGGCGGCTCATCTCGACCAGCGCGGCGTCACCGAATACCACGTACGGCGGCACGCCGCCCTCCTCCGCCAGGCGCTTGCGCAGGGTGCGCAGGTTCTCGAACAGCTCCGATTCATCTGCCTGCAGTTCCAGGGCCGCGACAGCGGGCTTCTTGCCGGCCTTCTCCTTGATCCGCGGGCGGGCCAGTTCGACCGCCTCTTCTCCCTTCAGCACCCGCAAGGCCGCCGGCGTCAGCTTCAGCACCGAGAAGGTTGCGATGTCCTGCGCCAGGTAGCCGCGGTGGATGAGTTGACGCACGATCGAGAGCCACTCGGCGTGCGTGTGCTCCATGCCGATGCCGTAGGTGGATAGCCGCTCGTGCCTGAACTTGCGGATGCGCTCGTTATCCGCGCCCCGCAGCACATCCACCACGTGCTTGATGCCGAACGACTGGCGCAGGCGGTACACGCAGGAGAGCGCCTTGCGCGCCGCTTCGGTCGCATCGAAACGTTCGGGCGGATCGAGGCAGATGTCGCAATTGCCGCAGTCTTCATCCAGGCTCTCGCCCAGGTAACCGAGCAACACCCGGCGCCGGCACGTGAGGCTCTCGGCAAAACCCACCATGGCGTTGAGCTTGTGCGATTCGATGCGTTTCTGCGCCTCGTCCCGGCCCTGTTCGACCTGGGCGCGGGCCATGGCGGCATCCTGCGCCCCGAACAGCAGCAGCGCTTCGGCCGGCAGGCCGTCGCGCCCGGCGCGCCCCGTTTCCTGGTAATAGCCCTCGAGGTGCCGGGGCAAATCGTAGTGCACCACGAACCGCACATTGGGTTTGTCGATGCCCATGCCGAAGGCCACGGTGGCCACGACGATGGACAGGTCGTCGCGGATGAACTGCTCCTGCACCTCCTTGCGCGTCCCGGCCGCCAGGCCGGCATGATAGGCCGCCGCCCGGTAGCCGCGATCGGCCAGGTGGCCCGCGATCTCCTCGACCCGTTTGCGCGAGAGGGCGTAGACAATGCCCGACTCCTTCTCCCGGCCATTCAGGAAGCGCAGCAGCTGGCCCTGCGGCTGGTGCTTTTCCAGCACGCGGTAGCGAATGTTCGGCCGATCGAAACCCGTGACGAACCGGCGTGCTTCCTGCAGGCCCAGCACCGCGACGATGTCTTCGCGGGTCTGCGGGTCGGCGGTCGCCGTCAGCGCGATGAACGGCGTGCCCGGAAAATGTTCCCGCAGTTCGCCCAGCGCGGCGTACTCGGGGCGAAAATCGTGACCCCATTGCGACACGCAGTGCGCCTCGTCGATGGCGATCAGGCCCACGGGGACCGATTCCAGGCTATGGATGAAGCCGGGCCGCATCATGCGTTCGGGCGCGACGTAGAGCAGGTCGAGTTCGCCGCCGTGCAGGCGCGCGAGCACCGAGCGCGCTTCCCCGGCTCCCAGGTTGGAGTTGTACATGGCCGCCCGCACGCCGTTGGCCTGCAGGGCGTCCACCTGGTCTTTCATCAGCGAGATGAGCGGAGAGATGACAATGCCCAGGCCGTCACGGTGCAATGCGGGTAGCTGGTAGCACAGGGACTTGCCGCCGCCGGTCGGCATCAGCACGAAGGCGTCGCCGCCCGCGACGAGGTGCTCGATGATCGTCTGCTGGTGCGGCCGGAAGTCCTGCAGGCCGAAAACCTGTCGAAGCGTTTGCTGGATGGATGTCATGGGCGGAGTGTACTGCCGGGCAAACTCCATATTATAGGGAACGGCTCCGGCGCGTTGTCGGAAATCAGCCCTTGCTTTACGATACGCGGACGCTTTCCCCGGCCCCGGAACTGAGCCCGTCTCTTGAATACGCGCAAACCGAGCACTGAATGACGCCGTTGTCGAGAAATCTCGGATGCGCCGTATTGGGCGCGCTCATTCTCGCTGGAGCGCCGCGCTTCCTGCCGGCCGCGGTGTTCGCGCCGGCGCTGATGCCGGCCGACCTGCAGCAGATCGATCCCGCCGTGGCCGACGCAATCCGGAGCCAGGCACAGGCCATCAACGCGCGGCCCGGCGACCTCGAATCGGTGGGTACCCTGTGCCTGATTTACGAAGCCAACATCCTCTGGGAACTGGCGCGCGAGTGTTTTGCGGCAGTCTCCCGCGAGTCGCCGGACGACCTGCTGTGGGCGTATCACCTGGCCATCGCCACCCGGGAGTCCGGCCGGGTGGAGGAATCCACGGCGATGCTGGTGAAGCTGGCGGCGAAGCATCCCGACTTCGCGCCGCTGCAGCAGAGGCTGGGTGACGCGTTGTTACAGACGGGAGACCTGGAGGGTGCAAGGGCTGCTTTCAGGCGAGTGATCGATCTTGAACCCACGGCCGCCGAGGGCTACACCGGCCTTGGCGACGTGCTGCTGCGCGAGCAACAGTATGCGCCCGCAATCGAAGTGCTGGAAAACGCGGTGAGCCGCGATGCGAATTACCGCGTCGCCCACTACCTGCTGGGCATGGCGTACCGCGGGGCCGGCCGCCGCGATGACGCGGCCCGCGAACTGGTGCTGGGCCTGGACGCGCAGACCCGCTACCTTCCCGACCCCCTGACGGCGCGCCTCGGTCGCTACCGGGTGAGTTCGACCGCCCGCGCGGAACAGGCCATGGCGCTGCTGGGCGCAGGCCGGCCGCAGGAAGCGGCCGCGGTGCTCGAGCAGGCGCTCACCTACAAGCCGGACGATGTCACCCTGCTGAACAACCTGGCGATCGCCTACCTGCACCAGGGGCAACTCGACAAGGCCCATCGAACCCTGCAGCACGCCCTGCAGGCCGACGATCAGAAATTTTCCACCTACCTGAACCTGTCCTCCTGGGCGCTGCGCAGCCGGCAACCCGAGTTGGCGTTGGAGTATGCCGATGCGGCTATCGCCCGGGCCGACAACCTTTACCAAACTCACCTGGCCAGGGCGCGGGCGCTCGTTTACCTCGGCCGCCCCAATGACGCAGTGGAAAGTTTGCAGGCCGCGGTGCGTTTGAATTCACGCAGCCCCGAGCCGTTCGCCATGCTGGCCGATCAACTGGTCCAGCTCGGACACTTCGATGCGGCAGAGAAGAACTACCGGGACGCGCTGAGCGTAGCCCCGGACTTTTTTCCCTCCTACCTCGGACTGGCCCGTATCTACCTGGCGCAGGGACGCCGGGACGACGCCGCCGCCGCGGTGCGGCAGGCGGCCGATCTCGCACCCGGCCACCCGGCCG
>Ga0209536_100013615_pt1 | contig 11719 bp, 9 predicted proteins | sample DeeMarSeWOR28_12_FD_187461 | JGI IMG/M metagenome (GOLD analysis project Ga0209536, IMG submission 187461) | Marine sediment microbial communities from White Oak River estuary, North Carolina - WOR-2-8_12 (SPAdes) (version 2) | ecosystem: Environmental > Aquatic > Marine > Intertidal zone >... | reverse complement strand
CCTGTATAGAGTAGAAATTTAAGATCGAGCAAATAATTAAAACCTGCTATTAAATATTTCATCCGTTTTTGCTGCCATGATAAAATCATTGAGATGAAGCCCCTTAATTTTATGGGTCCACCACCAGACCGTGACTGAGCTGAATTCAGCCAAAAGAACAGGGTGGTGATCCTCTGAATTGGCAATTTCCGCAATAGCATTGACAAATTTTATTGTAGTGGTATAGTCTTTGGTTTTAAAATATCGTTCAAGTTTATTTACATGTTCATCCTGAACAACCACCCACTCGGGAATTATTTGATTGTATTCACTTATTTGTTCACTAGTTAGTTGCGGAGCACCTATCCTGCACGGCTCACATTTGACTTTTGCCAAATTTTCCATTTTTTAAAAGTTATGGAAAATTAACAATGAAAGACAAGGAAAGGTTTAATGGTAGTATCGAATTCATTCTTAATGAAGTGATAGAAGTTTGTACAGGATCTGGATGATAAAGAAAATTACCCTCAGAGAAATCTCAGTTATTTTGTCATTATGCTACCTATTCACCTTAACAGCTATTAATCTTTTTCTGTCAATAGGATTCATATGCATCATTATGTTCGTTTCTGCTTCTTTCTTTGTTTTAAAATTACGAAGTGAAACTTTTCTCATGCTCCCGTTATCAAGAATTTCAAAGATGTAGTATGTGCTCTGTTCCATTCTTAATTGTCTTTTAATACTTATACTAAATATATTAGTAAATATACTAAAATAATTATTAATATACTAATATAATTAGTATACTTTGACTACATCATGAGGTGTTTTAATAGTTGAAACTAATGGTTGTTCATAAAGAATTTCCTGGGTAAATATTTAACAATACCTCAATTCCAGGTTAGCCTGTTCTTCAAAATGTAATCAAACATTTCATCGTACAACATCAACTGGATGGTTAGAATATCATCAATGGTCACCATTGGTTCCGGTGAATCTTCAGAAACAGAGCCATGGCTGCATTCAAAAGTAAACGCCATCGTCCCTGAAATATGATGCATAGCACTGATAAGATTGAACGTGGTTTTTGGAGGATAATCAGGATCGTCAGCACCGGGAGTCCATAACCAATCTGATGGCAGGTATGTAAGCCCCGCTTTTTCGAAATTTTGATTTAGGTTTTTGGCCAGGTCATGTACTCTGTTTTTCATAAACATGGCAACGTATGCAGGTTGTAGTATCATTGGTATGTTTTCATGTGAATGAAGTGAAACAGCTATATCCGGAGCTTCAGATCGCACAAGTTCTAAAATTGCGGTGGTTTCTTCTGCCATTGGTGAAAAATATTCATCCTGCATCACATTGACCCCATTGTCATTAAAGTAGGCCCCTAAGATCCCTACGTCTCCTTTCATAGGATGCACTGATTTAGCCTGAGGCCAACCCCAGGATGTTCCATCCTTTCGGGTACCCTGCCCGTATTTAGTCATTATTTCAGTTGGAATTCCAAGAAAAGTATCATAGGGGCATCTTTTCCGACCGTCAGGATTGGCAGATGGAATGATAATAGTACGGCATTTTTCTAATTTATGTTTAAGTGAAGACCAATCCATTCCCCTATGATCTTTTCCAGTTTCAGCAATGTGAATCAGGTTAACTAATCCAACAATCCCTTCTACCTCCTGTCCATGAACCGGGCCAACAAATAAAACCACTGGTTTGGTTGTTGAATCTTTTTTTGCGTAATAAGCTGGATTTCTTGCGGCAACTGCAGAGTTATAATTTGCCTGGGGCTTAAAATTTTCTTTTTCTCCATAAAAAACGGCATAAACTGGTAATCCTCCTGGCGATGTGGCAATAGTTGTGACTTTGCCGAATTTTATGTTATTAATTTCATTGTCGATATCAGATAATTTCGATTTAAAAAATTCAGGTAAATTAGTAGGATTGGGAGGATCACCCGCTTCAATTCTTACTTGAGAAAAAGAATAGTTAACGATACCTGCCAAAAGTAAAAGGAACAATAGTTTTCTAAGCATATTCTTTGAAGTGAGGTTTCAAGTAACTGGATTTCATTATTGCCGAAATCTACACATTTTTTATCACTAGTGATTATCACGGGCAAAAGCCAGTTGCACTAAAAATATCGCTGTTTAAATTTTAGGTAATGGTGCCAAAAATAGGAGATGGAAAAAGTGAGCACACAATCGCATGACCTATGATGAAGCCCAAATTTTTTTCTTTTCATCGGTTATCGGATTCATATTTAGTTCCATATAGAATTAACCTGTAATTATCTTTTAATTGTACGTGCATAAAAGAATGGCCCTGCCCGATGTCCTTCATGAGGAACGAGTTTCACTGAAATCCTGTTTTTATTTACCGTAAGTTCTTCCGGGATATTATACTGTACATCGATAAAAGCCCCGTCTTTTTTGCCACTTATATTTTCTGTGGCAATCATTCGATCATTTACCAGGATGTCGAAAGTTTTTGAACCGGTAAAACCACCCCAGTATTCAAATACCAAAGCCATGGGTTGCCCTCTCATGACTTTCATTTCAAAGGATAACCATCCGCCACGCTCTGTACCCCTGGCCTTTCGGTTTTTGAAGTTCTCCATGATGTTCAGCTTTTCCCCGGTAAAATTATGATCGCGCTCAGGTTGCATTTCACCTGGTTGAAATGAATCATAGGTAAGCTCTTCCAGTTTTTTCTTTCGTTCAATTTCTGCCTGATATTCTGCTTGAAAAGTCTCCCATTTTTCTTTATTGAACAGATCGAAATAGACGGAATATCGTCGATCGTGCATTTTATAAAAAGGTTTCATGATCACATCCCTCGGATTGCCAATGGCATTCGTTTTGAAGGTATTTATTTCGTTGTCTACATGCTGTAACCAGATTTCAGGAGATCTTTCTTCAGACATGAATACCGGGACATAGTTTTGAAGGGAAGCCTTTACGTCCTCCACGGGTCCCAAATCACCAGCCAACAAGACAGGGCCGTAAAATACCGCAATACGATCTTTATCGTCGGGCATTGCTTCTAGTCTCAGTGTGAAGGGAATCCGGATATCCACCCGGTCCCCATTTTTCCATGTTCGGTCAATAACTAGAAAACTACCTGGTGTGGCCTCAATTTGTTGCCGGGTGCCGTTAATATTTATCTCAATTCCCTGTTCGGCCCATGTTGGATACCTTAGGTTTAACCTTAATTTCAGTGGCTTTTCCATGGAAAATATAAGATGTGAACCCTGTTCGTCGGGATAACTTGTTTGCTGGGTCAATTTAAGTCCCTGCTCTTGCCAATTTAATGTGGATGCAATGTATTGGCTGACATACAACTCATTTTCATTATGAAAATAGATATTTGCCCCATACTTGCTATGTGTTTCCATGCCTGTTCCAATGCAACAAGTAAACCATTCCGGATCCTGATATGCCTTATAGCCACCCATTTCTAATGAAAGATTGTAAATAACCCTTCCACTTTCGGGATGTTGTGAAGACAGGATGTGGTTAAATAATGCCCGTTCGTAATAATCAGCAACTTCAATCCTGGGTTCCCACAGAAATAAATGTCCCGAAAGTTTCAGCATATTATACACATTGCATGTTTCTGTTGTACCATCACTCAATCGGTTTCTCAGCTGATCAGGCTCTCCAAAATATTCATGATTACCATGTCCACCTGTTACATAAGAGTGATGTTTAATTACAGTTTCCCAGAAAAATTCAGCAGGTAGCCTGTCATTTTCATTTCCAGTGATTTCATACAAACGTGACGAAGCTATTAATTTTGGAATTTGTGTATTACCGTGCTTACCCGGCAGAATGTCTCTTTTTTCTGACAAAGGATCAATAATGGCTTCATGATGAAATACCCGGGCAATCCTAAGGTATTTTTCCTCACCTGTATCCTGGTAAAGATCAGCTAACGTCTCCTGCACTCCTCCGAATTCGCATCGCAACATCTCCTGCACCTGTTCATTTGTTAAATCTGACACGATATTACCAATCCAATCTGCAAAACTTCTTTCTACTTCAAGTGCTTGCTCGTTTCCAAGAAGGCGATATGCATCGCGTAATCCGGCCATCACCTTATGATGCGTATAAAATGGAGCCCAGATACCATTCAAGTCAAAACCCTGGGAACGGATTATTCCTTTTGCAATTTCCTCCTCAAAAATCTTTTTACCTCCTGTAAAAGCACCTAAATACCCATCTCCATTTGCTTTTTGTATTTCAGCCAACTGACTGACTATATAGTCAGCTCTAATCTTAAACTGTTCATCATTGGTCGTTTGGTACATTAATGCACATGCACTTAAATGATGCCCCAGGCTATGACCCGCCAATGATTCCGCTTCCCATCCACCATAAGGTGTTGCTTTTGGCTCAAGCCCTGCTTCTATACGAAATCTCGCCAGCAATCGATCCAGATCATAATTTAAAAGTGAATTGATATTAAGATCTGTGGCATGTTTGAAGGGGCCATCAAGTAGCGTGATATCAGTAATGGAGAATGCTTGTACCGGTTTAGGTATACCCTCGTGGTTTTTAATGATCTTTTCCTGGCATGAAGAGATTATAATGGAAGCAATACATAAGCTGGTTAAATATTCTGAAATTCTATTCATTCTTTTATCTGTAAAAAATGATCATAAAACTAAATAGGCAATTAATAAAATTAGTCTATTTTATGAAATTCATGCAATTGAGGGGGTTATTACTGTCATAATTGTGATCAAAGTCGCTGTGGCCGGTGGTAAAATAGGTGATCATCAGATTGGCCGTTTTCAATTTTTATTTTTCAATGTGGGAATTTGGTTCCTGGAGTAGGATTGGCTAATGTAAATATTGAACTAGCATCGATAAATTGTAATTTTCCGGTGTACTGGAATAATAGGAACCTTTTCAATTCTCATACATTTTTTTATAGGAATTCCATGTATTCATTGATTTTGAAAGGGCAACCTCACAGTCTTGTTTTATGTTATAGCACTGTAGACCGAATTTTCCGTTATATCCATTGTCTTTTAGTAATTTCACCAGTTTATATGTATCAAAAGTTCCTTCACCCAATGGTTGAATCAGCCTGTCCCAGCCCATTTCTTTTGTGTCGCCCGAGTCTGCTCCATTGATGGATACCATAAACAAATAAGGTAAAGCAGTCATGGCTTTTTCTTCCCATCCTTCTTCACCCTCGACTTTCAGCAGATGACAGGTATTGAAAATTACCCCAACATTATCCCGGTTGATCATTTTTGCCAATTTTATAGAATGCGTTGATTTTTCACAATAATTGTTAACGTGTGGATAGATGGCAACTTTCACCTTGAAGGGAGCTGCAAAATCTGCCAGCTCTTGTATTCCTTTAGCAAATAGCTCGTCACCTTCATTTTTATTGGTCATATATTTTTCCGCGTTTAGAAATATAGCAACCAGTAAATCACGGTCCTTGGAGTCTTTAATTATTTCTTTAATCTCCTCATTATAGGTAATCTCGCCTTCGTCAGTAAGGTTCATCCCCCAATATATTTCGGGCATGTCGATGCCCACTTTGTCCAGGGAAGCTCTTCGCTCAAAATAATCTTCACTGATGTGTCCCGAAAGTCCGTCAAATCCAATTTTTTTTATTAATTCAGCCTGGGCATCAAAATCAACAGGGGCATTTGGTAAGGTCCTCACACCATTGTTAAAGCAATAAAATACGTTATCCAATTCCCTTTTATGCGCGCAAGTAAAAGTTAAGATTATGTAAAGTATAAGGTAAAGAAGTCGGATCTTCATATTTACTTTAATTTAATTTCCTGGTACTTGTTCATCCAATCAATTACATTTTTATCCAGCCATTTTTCTCTGAAAGGACGGGTAAGCATCGCGTTTGCAGCGTTATCATCAACGAATTGTCCAACCTTTTGGTCCCAATTTAATTTTGAACCTAATGTGATTGATATTAATCCCATCATGGTAAGCAAATAGACATTGTACCCTACTTCCAGTGGTTCAAGTGTGGGTTTTCCTGTCTCTATACCTTTTAAAAAGTCTGCTTTGTCACTCAAGGTATCTTTGTAAGAAATGTCATTGCTGCCCGGTTGAAATTCTAGAATGGAGCCAGCACTAGCTGTTAATTTATTTGGATATTCTATCCTGATCCACCCATTTTCACCTATAAATTTAACAAAGGGTACGTCAATCATGTACGTTAATTTCATCCTGTCTGCATATTCATAGTTCAGGTTGAATGCATTGATAGTATGCCAGATCCCTTTGTCAAAAGTTCCTGTTCCTTCAACAGTGATAGGATTTTCATATTCCTTTTTCATTCCCCATAAGGCAATATCGTTGAGGTGTGCTCCCCAATTGGTAATCATACCGTTGCAGTAATCAGAAATCCGCAACCAACCGGGACGCGAATCAATTGTGCCAGGTTCATGCACGCGTTGCATGGTATAAGGAGCAGGAAATGCTGGCCCCAGCCACATATCATAATTCAATTCTTTTGGAACGGGCATTGTTTTCTGTGGCCCTAATGCACTGCCATTTAATTCGCCAGGAACGCCAACAATTACTTCAACCAGTTTTCCGATGACATTGTTATGCACCAGTTCAACAGCGCGATTCATTTCCCGTATGGAACGAAACTCACTGTCCAACCTGCCTGTAACACCCTTGGCTTTTACCGCCTCAACTACTGCCTTCCCATGCATCGGAGCAATTGAAAATGCCTTTTCCATGCATACATGTTTACCGGCAAGAGCCGCAGCTATGGTTGCCGGAGCATGCCAGTGATCTGCTGTGGAAATCATCACTGCATCCACGTCTTTGTTGGCAATCAGTTCTCGATAGTCATTGTATTTCTTCACACCATGGTAATTCTTTCCTGCTGAAGAATATGCATCATTAACTGTTTTAGCTCCAAGATCCATGCGCCAGGAATCCACATCGTTTACAGCTATTACACGACAGTTGTCCAATTTTAAAAAGCCATTTTTTAAATTAGCGTTAATCGCTTGCCTGCCCGTACCTACCATCCCAACATTAATTTGGTTGCTTGGTGCATTTTTGCCTAAAACCGATGCCGGTACGATCGTAGGAATAAAAATCCCTGCAGCGGCAGTCGCACTACTCTTTTGAATAAAGTCGCGTCGTTTCATATTGAATATTTTAGCTTGTTGATCATTTATGTTTTAATTGTTCTATTTTCAAAAAGATATATATATGGTTCATACAAAACTTCAGAACTGATTAGTAGTGATATTCCATGAGTGTTTTCCACATAGCCATAATATTCTCAGGTGATACTTCGGCCTGAATATTATGTACTGCACTAAAAACAAATCCACCACCGGGAGCCAGGGCATCCATATTTCTTTTTACGTGATCAATAACTTCCTGTACCGATCCTGATGGCAATACCTTTTGGGTATCAACTCCACCGCCCCAAAATACGATGTCTTCTCCAAAATCTTTTTTTAGCTGGGCCGGTTCCATTCCGGCAGCATTTATATGAACCGGATTTAGGATGTCAGCACCCATTTCGATTAAATCAGGAATTATTGGTCTGACGTTCCCACAGGAATGAAAAAGCAATTTGACATTTGGCGCCTTTTGCTTGATAAAACTTAGGACTCTTGTAAAATGAGGTTTATAAAAATCTCTAAATTGTTCCGGGCTTATCAATTGTGATTCCTGTGTGCCATAATCATCACCCTCACCAACGATATCAACAACGTCCCCCAACTCATTTAATGCCTCATCCCAGAATTCAATTTTTAAGTCTGCCAGTTTTCCAATAAGTTTATCTGAATTGGTCTGAAATAATAAGGGATCCATCATGGCATTTGTCATTCCTCTTATTCGTTGGTGCATCTCGAATAAACCTGCACACAATCCTTTGGTCATTACAATTTTATCTTGGTTTCTGAAATGAATCGCTTTTTCCCGTAATCCTACGAAGCGGAGCATGTCACCGGCCTTGGGCCAGGGGAATTCTTCAACAATACTATCTTGTTCAAAATCAGCAGATTCCATGGGATTTTTCACCAAAGAAAACCAATATCCATTTTTTGGAAAATGATGAACAAAACTCCATTCGTCCAAATACTCCCAATAATCACCGCAATCTTTAAGCTTTGAATAAACATCCCAGTTATGGCTGGTAAGAGGAAAAACCCCTCGTGTATCCACCTGCAGTTCATCCAATAGGGCTTCAGCAGGGATTACAATTTGCTGAATTACATCAGACCACTCCGGGACTGATTCTTTTTTACCCAAATATTTTCGAAGATTTTGATAAGCCGTGTTTGTAATTCCTGTCCACGTTGAACCTGCAAGATCAAATGGTATACGATCAGGTTCTTCGTGACTGAGTGTTTTTAGTATTCTATCTCTTGAGGTCATGTGATTTTTACTTCGACAGGCATCCTTTTCGATGCCCTAAATATGGTTAAAAGGTTTTGTTGAAGATTGAAAACTTCTACGATAATCACCATAAAAATTAGTGGATCTGTAATTTTATATTAGTTAATGTAAGATAGAAATTCGCACATTCTCAAAGTTTTTTATTCACTTCTATACTTTTCGAATTGTTCGGCAATTTTAGCTTCTTTATGATCCCCGGAATGCACCAGTACCCTGTACCGTAGTTTAATGATTTCTCCCTTCTTTAGATTCGTGTTCTGTCCATTTTCCGGCCAGTACATTGGTGTTGGTGAGAAAAATCCATAATCTCGGGTAAACCAGGGCGCAGGGAACCATTCATTGGAAGGATGCTGCAATATGGCCATTCCTTCTATTTTACCCATTCTTTTTCCAGAGTAATCCATCCAGGCAGATCGTTTTCCAAAAGTACCCTTTTCGCTGATTTCACCTTCCGCATTCACCATGGTGCCACCGTTTATAACAGCAAGGTCAGGATCCATTCGCCCGCTGAACAGGGAATGGTTTGTTTTATCAATAGTTACGTCAAGCAACATCTCCATGGATATATCAAAATCAAGTTGGTATAAATTTTCAGAGGGATTTGTGACAATGATAGTTCTGAAATCTTTCACCGGAGCCATAGCTCCGGGCCGCCTCCAAATGTTTTCATTTTCAATCACAACTTTTTCTCCTCCTGATTCGATAATATCAGCTCGCAACGAAACAATTTGCCCTCGATCCAGGCCTTCCTGCCAATAGTTGCCTCCATTCACTCGGTCACAACCAAAAAACAGTGAACTATGATGTGGATAATTCGCATTTCTCATGGATGTAACACTTGCTTTTGAAGGCCCGTTTACGGGATAGAAAAAAGGATATTTTTCATATTCTGATAGGATATAATTTGTCAGCAAATCACCATTGATCCTGATTTCGATTTTATCTCCGATTTTTTCCGCGGTTACCTTTGATTGCCCAATGGTTTGTCCTGCCAAAACTGACAATAGCGGAAATAATAGTAAAAATATTTTTGATTTCATGCTTTTTAATATGTTGAGAGATTATCTGACTTTCTAAAGTTTCACATAATTGGTTCCATACGGATATCGTTGCGGCCGCGAAAGCATTGAGTTGGCAATGTCATTATCCATAAATCTTTCTTTAGTCGGATCCCATTTCAATATGCCAGGAACTTTCATCGCTATGTGACTTATCAGGCAAACTGAGCAAGCTCTGTGTCCGATCTCAACAGGTGATATAGGTTGCTCTCGTGTCTTGATACAATCGAGCCAATTGCCATGTTGCTCTTCACTTTTGTACAAGTGTATCTCATTTTCTTTGATCTCTGATTTTAAAATAGCAGGATCACTTGCGTCTAACGCCTTTGCACTATTTGCAACATCTACCGGATCACTGGCTGAAGCTACATAATTACCCCTGGAAACAAATATCCATCCATCTTCCCCTTCGTAGCGAATGCCATTGGGATATCCGCCACTTGTATACACTGTAATCCCGTTTTCATATTCGTGCTTAACCATGAAATCTCCATGAACATTCCACAATCCGGACTTAGGAAATTGAGCAACTGCCTCGACAGATATTGGTCCGGTAAATTCCGTATCCATGCCCCAGGCTGCAGAATCGTAATGATGTTGTCCCCATCCGGTTATCATACCTGCCCCGTAATTCTCTAGCCGTAACCATCCTGGCCTACTGTATCCTTTTTGCGGATGCACACCTATTTCAGTATATGGAACCTCAGGTGTTGAGCCAAGCCACATATCAAAGTTTAAATTTTTTGGAATAGGCATTTCATCTGCTTCAGGTCCGGAGGGATCACCAGGTAATCCAATTTTAACCGTATGGATCTTCCCTATTCGTCCATTACGAACCAACTCAGCAGCTATTCTAAATTGTGGTGATGAACGTTGCTGTGTCCCGACTTGCAAAATAACTCCTTGTCTATGAACTATATCGCTTAATAGCCTTCCTTCAGTAATTGTTAGGGATGTCGGTTTTTGCAAATAGATATCTTTACCAGCTAATGCAGCTTCCATGGCAGGTTGTGAATGCCAGTGATCTGGTGTACTTATAATCACGGCATCGATGTCCTTATCTTTGAGCATCTCTTTGTAATCTGCATACATTTTTACATCTACAGCCTGGCTACTTCCTGTTTTCTTATTATAATAGTCTTCAACTAACTTTTTTCCATCAAGCATACGGTTGTTATCGAGATCTGAAACGGCAACAATTCTTGCAACGTCATGTTGCATTGTGCCAGGCATATCGTGATCCCGTGCGATTCTTCCGCAACCAATTTGACCAATATTGATTTTATTACTTGGAGCTTGCTTTCCAAAAACTGTTGAAGGGACAATTGTTGGTACGGCAAATGCTCCGGCAGCAGAAGCCAGCCCATTCTTTACAAATCTTCTTCTTTTCATAATTTTACGATTTAAGTCTTTTCTTTTTAGTTATTTTTTCCATTGTATAGTTACCCCATTAGCATAGGTTTGCCATACTGACTCAGCGATATCAGCTGAAATTTCATCATCAAAAACCAATATTCTGTATTTGAGTACATATTCCTTATTGGGCAATAAATCCCACTTTTGGTGACGTATAGGACAGAATTCAAAAAATAAATCGCCACGGCCTGCATTAGCATCTTCAGGCCAAATCCGCATAGGTTCGGGGTGAGCTCGGTTGTCCGGATGACTAAAAAACACAATCCCTGAATTTGAACCTGATGGAAATGTTCCTTCTACCTTGCACCATCTTGCAAATGTGCCATCTGCATCTTTTCTGGTTTTTCCTTCTGAGGTTAGGACTTTGCTATTTTGATTAGTCCATGATTCAGTAGCGCGGAATCCAATACCACCACCATATCGATAATTAGTTAGCTCTATAGTCGAATCAAGGTTATTACTTAGGCTGATGACCATATCAATCAACCAGCATTGTTGGCCTTCAATAAATACCGGGAAGCTCCTTACTTCCCACACTTCGTTAATGACTATTTCATCAGGGCCTTTATTCTGAAAAGATATATGTTCTTGTTTCAAGGTAAAACTACTGAATATTGTTCCAGATGATTTTGCCAATATTCCGGCATATTGCACTGTGCCTTGTCCCAGGCTCAGGTCCCAAAAATCAATTTCCTTGCCCCTGATCTTTGTTTTCGTCCATGGATTCCAGATACCATAGTGATGATAATGATCCTCTGGTTGAATCCTGGTAAGTATATTTCCTTTGGGCGAGTAAAGGGGATGAATAAAACCGCTTTTTCCATATAAAGGATTAGT
>Ga0209536_100013614_pt1 | contig 11719 bp, 9 predicted proteins | sample DeeMarSeWOR28_12_FD_187461 | JGI IMG/M metagenome (GOLD analysis project Ga0209536, IMG submission 187461) | Marine sediment microbial communities from White Oak River estuary, North Carolina - WOR-2-8_12 (SPAdes) (version 2) | ecosystem: Environmental > Aquatic > Marine > Intertidal zone >... | reverse complement strand
GACCTCGAGCCCGGGGTGGACGCGGCGCAGGGTCTCCGCAACGTGCTGGGCCTGCCACAGGGCCAGGGGGGATTTGCGGGTGGCGATGCGGATGATGTCGATGAGCGAGTCCTCGGCCCGACGGGCTTCGAGCATACCGTGCTGCCGGCTACGGGTCTGTCCCTGCGAGGACTTGCAGGTTTTTGCCGCTCGTTCTTCGCCAGCTACAAGATCGCCAGGGAGGCAATTTGCCGAAACAAGAATGCCGCCATGGTAGGTTCCGGAGGATACGTATCTGCGCCAGCATGTATGGCGGCGCACAGACTGGGAATTCCTGTTTTTCTCCTGAACGTGGATGCTGTCCCCGGCCGCGCGAACAGGCTGATCGCCCGCTGGGCGGACGAGGTCTTCGTCCAGTTCGAAGAGACTTCGCGATATTTTGCATACAAGAAAGTAAAGGCGACCCCGGTCGGCTGTCCCCTGCGAAGCGGTTTTGCCAGCGCCGACCCGGCCGAAGCTATGGGGCAATTGTCTCTGGACAGAGACAAGAAGGTGCTTCTTATAACCGGCGCATCGAGCGGCTCCCAGAGCATCAACAGGACCGTGTGTTCGCTGCTCAAAAAGCTGGATGCCTTCGCTGGTGACTGGCAGATAGTTCACCTGACAGGCCGGGACAATCAGGAACAAGTCAAGAGCCAATACAGCGGTGCAAGAATAAGCCATAAAGTCCTCGGATATTTCGACAACATGCCGAGCCTGTTGGCCGCGGCGGATCTGCTGATCGGCAGAAGCGGGGCGGTCAGTGTCGCCGAGTATGCCGCCGCCGCTGTGCCGAGCATCTGCATGCCCTACCCGCACCACAAAGACAGGCAACAGTACCTCAATGCGGGCAAGCTCGTCGAGGCTGGGGCGGCGATCATAGTAGACGATGTGTCTGACGACCGGGATAGGTCCAAATGGTTGTGGGAGGAGCTGGAAGACCTGATGAAGGATCAGACGAAGCGCGACGAGATGGCCGCAGCCTGCAAGACAATTGCCCGTGAGGATGCCGCCCTGAGGATCGCAGAGACATTGACCGCAATCACGGGCGGCCGCTAGCACTCTGGATTTCCCCAAAAACCGCTTGACAGAGGAATTCTCAAAGATGATAATCTCATTTTTGGCTGTCAGTGAGGACGGTGTGCAGCACCGGCGTAAATGTCCTTGATAGGAGGCCCGAAAAAACGGGGATTAGGATTGGAGAAACGGATGAGCAAAGTCATCAATTCACGGCGTGATTTCCTGAAACAATCGATGTACCTCGGCGTTTTGGCGGCTTCGCCGCTGAACGAAGTTTTCGCGATGGAGTTGGCCAGGCCGGGTTCGAAAATGAAGTTGGGCCTGGTCACATACCTTTGGGGCCAGGACTGGGACCTGCCGACGCTGATCGCGAACTGTGAGAAGGCCAAAGTACTCGGAGTCGAGCTGCGCACCGAGCACAAGCACGGTGTTGAGTCGAATCTTACTCCGGGGCAAAGGCGCGACGTTAAGAAGCGATTCGCCGACAGTCCTGTAACGCTCCTTGGTCCCGGCACAAACTTTGCCTTCCACCATACCGATCCGGCGAAGCTGCGAAGTGATATCGAAGGCGCGAAGGAGTACGTCAAGCTCTCCTACGATTGCGGTGGCTCCGGGGTCAAAGTAAAACCTAACGATCTACCCAAAGGCGTGCCGCACGAAAAGACCATTGAACGGATCGGCAAATCCCTCAACGAGCTGGGACGCTATGCCGCAGAATACGACCAAGTGATTCGTGTGGAAGTTCATGGCAGAGGGACCTCAAGCCTGCCCGTCATGAAGGCGATCATGGACGTTGCCGAGCATCCCAGCGTCGGTGTCTGCTGGAACAGCAATTCTCAGGACCTCGACGGCGAGGGGCTCGAGCACAACTTCAATCTCGTCAAAGACAGATTTGCCGATACCGTGCACATTCGGGAGCTTAACGTAGGCGACTATCCCTACCAGGAGTTGATGAATCTGTTCGTCAAGATGGATTATAAGGGCTGGATTCTTCTCGAAGCGCGCACGAAGCAGGAAGACCGTGTCAAGGCCCTGATTGAGCAGCGACATGTTTTTCAGGATATGATCGCCAAGGCGCAGGCCGACATGCCGGCGCGAAGCAAGGGCGGTGTCACGATCGATGACGTCGACAAGAAGCTGAGAGTTGAGATCAACGGCAATCTCTTCACAGAATACAATTTCCAGGATGTCCCGAGGCCATACTTCTATCCCGTGATTGGGCCGACCGGTGTGCCGATCATCCGTCACTATCCGATGAATCCGGATCTGGACAAGGGCGGCGACAGGAAAGACCATCCGCACCACAAAAGTCTGTGGTTCACCCACGGCGAGGTGAACGGCCAGGACTTCTGGGGCGAGGGCAGCAACTCCGGAAAAATAGTCCACGACAAATTCATCGAGGTCTCTTCAGGTCGTAAGGTCGGCGTCATCAAGTCGAAGAACAAATGGGTCTCCAGGAGCGGCGAGGTGGTCTGCACCGACACCCGAACGCACAGATTCTATCGGCCGACGGGCAGCGGTGGCGGACAGATGATGGATTTCGAGGTCACGATACACGCATCCGAGGGCAAGAAGGTCGTCATGGGCGATACCAAGGAAGGCTCGATGGCGATCCGCCTGACCGCCACGATGCGAGAGGAAGGCAACGTGGCTCAGGGACATATTGTCAACAGCGAAGGTCACCGTGGCGAGCGTGGTGAGAAGGGGGCCTGGGGCAAGCGCGCGAAGTGGTGCGATTGCTATGGCCCGGTGGAAGGCCAGGTCGTCGGTGTGGCAATTTTTGACCATCCGCAGAATCCGAAACATCCGACTTGGTGGCACGTTCGCGGCTACGGGTTGTTCGCGGCCAATCCGTTCGGCGTTCATGACTTCGAGCAGAAAGAAGAAGGGGTTGGTGATATCACCATCCCTGCCGGTGAGAGTCTGACTTTCAAGTATCGCTTCTACTTCCACAAGGGCGACGAGAAACAAGGCAAAGTGGAAAGACACTACCGCGAATACGCGGCAACGGAATAGGTTTGGACGGATTCCAAAGAAGAAAGTCCCTTTTGAGAATATTAGGAGAAGCATCATGAGCAATTTCAGCCGTAGAGATTTTATGAAAAGTACGATGGCGGTCGGCGCTGGCCTGGCGTTGACTAAACCGACTTCCCGCGTGCTGGGTGCCAACAATGACATCCGCCTTGCTACCGTTGGTGTCGGTTCTCAGGGAAGTGGTCATACAAAGATTTTCAGTGCGATTCCAGGTGTGCGTTATGTAGCTGTTTGCGACCCGGACCAGAACAAGATTAACCAGCGAGTGAAGTACTTCGCCGACAAAGGCATTAAGGTGACTGGCTACACCGACGTCAGAGAGATGCTCGAACGCAAGGATATCGACGCGATAACCTCTGCAACACCGAACCACTGGCACGCGCTCGTGACGATATGGGCCTGCCAGGCCGGCAAAGACGTCTACATCGAAAAGCCCGCCTCGCACGAAATCTGGGAAGGCCGCAAGATGGTAGAGGCTTCCCGCAAGTACGACCGCATTGTCCAGATCGGCACGCAGAAGCGCTCTTCCGAGGCCCATCCGGCTGCGTTCGAGTGGATTCGCGAAGGCCACATCGGCAAGATGAAATGGGTTCGCGGTTTCTGTTACAAGCATCGCGGTCCCGGCTCCAACGGCATTGTCCACGGGACCAACGGAGCAGTCCCGGTGCCCGAAGGCGTCGACTATAACCTCTGGTGCGGCCCGGCCGATATGGTGCCGCTTAATCGGACGGCCCTGCATTACGTCTGGCACTGGGTCTGGAATACCGGCAACGGTGACATCGGCAACCAGGGCCCGCACGAGATGGACATTGCCCGCTGGGCGCTGGGTGATCCCGGACTGCCGACACGATGTTTCAGCATCGGCGGCCGGTTCGGTTGCGGCGAGACGGACGACGTCGGCGAGACTGCCAACACTCAGATCGCCTTCTTTGATTACAGGCCGGCTCCTCTGATCTTCGAAGTACGCGGACTGCCTCGCAAGAAAGGTGACAGATCCATGGATAATTACCGCGGGACCGGTGTCCGTGTCGGTGACTGTGTGCAGTGTGAGGGCGGCTACTTCCCAAGCGGCGACGGCGGCGGCTGGATATTCGACAATGACGGCAAGAAGATCAAACAATTCTCCGGCCGTGGCGGATCGGGGCATCACGAGAACTTCATCAAGGCCGTTCGCAGCCACAAACGCAGCGACCAGAATGCCGATATCGAGGTCGGACATATCTCGGCCGCCCTGTGCCACATGGCCAATACATCCCACCGGCTGGGCAAGAAGGCGACGGTTGATGAGATCAAGGCCGCCATCGGCGACAATACCGAGATGATGGACTCCTTCGACAGGATGCTCACGCACCTGGCCGCGAACGAGGTAAACCTGGAGAAAGAGCCGATCACGCTCGGACCGGTCCTCACGATGGATCCAGCGAAGGAACGGTACATCGGCGAGAACAGCGACATGGCCAACATGTTCATCAAACGCAACTACCGTGAGCCTTTTGTTGTACCGGATAATGTCTAATGAAGTTTTCGCTTTGCAATGAGATGTTCGAAGGCGTCTCGATGCCCGAAATCTGCTCGACCGCCAGCCGGCTGGGCTATCACGGTATCGAGATAGCGCCTTTTACCCTGGCGCCTTCGGCAGATGAGATCACAGCCGAACAAAGGAAAGAGGTCCGCCAGGCGGTCGAAGATCACGGCCTTGAGACCGTCGGCTTGCACTGGCTTTTCGCCGGCCCCGATGGTCTGCACATGACCACGATGGATGACAAGATCTGGGGCAGGACAAGAGACTACTTGTCCTGCCTCCTTGATCTGTGCAGCGATCTTGGCGGCAAGATCCTGGTGCTCGGCTCGCCCAAGCAGCGCAGCCTCGTCGAGGGCCAGACCCAGGACGGCGCCCGGCAAAGAGCCGTGGATTTGCTCGGCTCCGTAATGGATCAGGCGGGCCAACTCGGCCTGACGATCTGCCTCGAGCCGCTGTCACCCGTCGAGACCGATTTTATCAACACGGTCGCTGACGGCATGGAAGTGGTCCGCCAGGTCAACCATCCGAGCCTGAAGATTCATCTCGACGTCAAGGCGATGTGCTCGGAATCGAGCCCGGTTCCGGAAGTCATCCGTTCGGTCCGAGCCGAGGACATCGGTCATTTTCACGTCAACGACGCCAACCTCTACGGCCCCGGCATGGGTGACGTCGATTACGGCCCGATCGCCGAGGCGGTCAAGGATGTAGGCTGGGACAAGTGGCTCAGCGTCGAGGTCTTCAAATACGACCCGGACCCGGAGACCATCGCCCGTAAGAGCATCGAGTATCTCCGCAAGTTCTGGCCGGATCAAGACCAATAGATCAAACATCAAAGTGCAAAATGCAAAATTAAGGAAGTCGTCCCGGCTTGCCGGGACTCCGCAATTTTGATGTTTGACTCTTGATCTTTACATTTCTTCAGACTAGGCATGCCTTCAGGCGTTTCTTGGCGCGGTATGATCGAGCGCGGGCGATCTTCGGGCTGATGCTGGCCCGTGAAGCGATCTGGGAATAGCTCAACTGCTCATAATAGCGAAGGCGGATGATATCCCTGTGCTCGTAGCTGAGCTGATCGATGCCTTCGGAAACCTGCCTAAGCCTTTCGGCGTGAATCTGGGCGTCCACTACACTTCCATTCTGCGGCCGGTCTTCGCCGGAGCGGTCAAGAGCCAGCGTAGACTTGCCGGCCGAGCGAAGCCGTCGTCTTCTGATTTGGTCGCGAATCTTGCTCAGCGCGATTCGGTAAACCCAGGGCCAGAACTTCCGAGTCTCTCGCAGACGGCCAAGCTGCATTAGGACCGACAGCAGCGTGTCCTGTACGATATCCTCGGCGGCGTCGTGATCCAGAATCGTTCGCAGGACAAACGGATATACCCTCTGCCGCACGATAACGGCCAGATGCCCCGTGCTGACCCGGCTGCCGGAGCGTGCCTCGCAGAGCAATTGTTGTATGTATTCGTCGTTCTGACTCACCATAGTTCGGCCCTCATCCGTAAGAAGGCCGACGGCTGACGCTAAGTAACACGAATAATTCCTACTATAAGCTCGGCTTTCTCCGAGATAGCCCCGGCCGAATATTGGGCCACAGCCGGCCCGTAGGGTCTGAATTTGGCCTCGATCGGCATTGTTTTCCTTGACTTGTCATGCGACCATTAGTATTCTAATTCCCTGTCAATGCCGAGCTTAAGCCTGCTTTGCCACTGCGAGAAGTTGGCTCCATTCGACTACGCTCAGGACAAGCTTGATGATGGCCAGGTAAGCATGGCGTCACGATACAAGACTATGGCTATCCCGAATGGCGGTCCCTGGTCTCGCCGGGTCGTGATCGCAGCCGCTTGCCCTCGAGGGCGCATACGCCACCAGGGAAGTGTGTCTAGAAACGGTGCACGTACTTTGCCGCAATCCTTTCACGAATCTCCTCTGCCAGCGGATCGCCCAAGATAAGAAAGAACTCATTGCCGGAGGCCTTGTGGATTCGGTATGTCATGCTCAGGTTGTCGATATCCTTGTCCCCGCTCCGCTTGAACCAGCGTAGAGATAACCAGTGTTCGGCGCTGAGCAGCCACGTAAGGCCTACCTCGAAGATCTCTGCAGACGTCAGGGGCCCGTGCTTGAAGTCCTGTCCTCGCTGGCTATAGCTGACATCCGTCCGCAAATCCCAGGCCGGCTTGCGCCAATCCAGGTTCACAGAGTACTGATTGAGCCGGGAGTCCTCTACGGTACCGAATTTGTAGGAGGCTCTGCCGGTGATATCCTTGCCGCGACCTGCGTTGCCGATCAGTGTGATAGTCCGGTCATCGAACGGCTCCGGGCGAATGTTTTCTTCCAGATGGCGCTCGCGGTTGGCTATGACTCCCACGCGGTCTCGGTCCGTAATGTTCAATATGCCCCCAAGACCATAGTCGCGAGCATAAAAGTCTCCCCCCCAGGTTTCACCTTGGCCGTAGTGAGAGAACAACTCGTAACTGCGATAGAAACGCGAGCCTTGCTCCGGTTCCCACAGCTTCCATGCATTGACAGTCCCTTTGCGATACCCCCTCCGAGGATTGAATCCACTAATGGGATCAAAATTCGGGCTCACCTCTTCGTATCGGATGCGGCCGCCGGATTGTCCGTGGCCACCCTTGTACTGCAGACCTCCGGAGGTTCGGTGACCTTCACGAGTCGACACATCGGACAGGCTGTGGGCGTGATCCAGATCGAGATGCCAGTGACTATCGTCTTTGAAATCGGTGCCGAAGCCACCCGCCAGCGTCGTGCCGTAAAAGTCGGGTTTGTGAACGTCAACAAGGGAAAACTTCGCATCAGTGTGCTGGTCCAGTTGCCTGGTTATATGAGTGACGAAATCGTTCCGCGACTCGTCCTTGCCATAAGCATCCAGTATGCCAAGTCGGTAGTCACCCCACGCACCGGTTACCTTCGCTCCACCCTCGAAGTCTCCGATCCTCCCGGAGTGAAACAGCTCGCGATCGGGAAAGAACTCCGCCTGATTGACGAAGAAGTCGCGCGTATCGGGCAGGAACTGCTCGCGATACGACACGTCGATGGATTCGAAGGACGCCTCCACATTGGTCAGATCGGGAAAAAGTGTGAATCGTGAGGTTACACTCGGTGTCAGTGGATACTCAACGTCCACTCCAGCCTGTTCCGAAGAGCCTTCGGCGCCCGATTTGGACTCGTTCATTGCCACCACGTAGGTATCCACCTTCACCGGCCTCTCGGCTAGCTTCTTCGGCAGCAAGAGGCCCGACAGATGAGGAAAGCACCGTGAATCTTCCGAACCCAGCCGGTCATCGACCACCCACGCCGTGACCTCGTACGGGTCCATGCTGGACCGTACGAGGTTGACGCCAAATGTTTGACCCTCTTGTTTCTCGTAGGTGAGCGAATTCAGATCGAGGTCTATCTCGACAATGTAGCATGACTCATAGACCTTGGCAGCGGTATCCCAGACTGCATCCCATTCGTTATTGCCCCAGCGCTTGTCATAGCGGGCGCCACCGGCGGACACGCCCAGTTCGATGACGCGCCGGTGGTCGTGAAGTGTGTCGAGAAGGATTCGGACGTGATCTTCTGAAGAAAGCCGTGCGTCCTCCCGGGTCTCCGAGGCCTGTAGCTTGGACGGATCGTCGATCTCGCACTTGAAGGCAACATACAACCGTCCGTCCGTGCCCATTAGATATGCAGTTGTCTGAACCGCGGCTGGAGTACCACGAAATGTCCAACAGCGGCGGAAGCCAGTCAGTTTGACTGCCTTGCTCCATTCACCCTCGTCCAGAGCGCCATCGATGATCGGTGAGGCATCCACAAGAAGGGGGACGGCGACTGTTAAGTTGTCATCTGCGCCATCCACGGGATAGGAAGGTTTCTCGTGGGCAGCTGCTGACCGGGTGCACGCAACGACCGGCGCGAATACCAGCAGGAATGCACCGAAGCGCAGAAATGGGGCAACTGGCAGACTTCTCAGAGTATAGCGGTCGTGCAACGACACTTGAGTTTCCCATATAGATCGCAAAGAAGCATTCCTGAACCGTCCAATAGGCTATTCGATAAAATTCGCTTTGAAGCTGCCGCCTTCTCATTTCTTCTTGAGCGTGCGGGTCAGAACGCGAAGTGCAACACATTTGATGACGATCATGTCGAGCCGTCCGGTTGCTTTCGCCACTGGGCGGTGGATATCATATCGCACCCGCGCCACGGGTTCAAGACGTCCGATCTTGCTCCGGCACCGACATGCACTCATGAACGAGAAATATCCCGGCTTCGCGGCAATGGTGTGAGTGCAGAATAAGCGGCGGGGATTCCTATGGGTGCATCCGCAGTTCGTGGATGACTATTAATCCAAAATAAAATGCAACTTTCCTCTGGCTTGGGCGTCCTTAATACTAGAAAGGATGGATGTAAGACGGCTGTTGGTGTAGACAGACCGTAAAAGGCGAGCAGCCGGTGTGGATATTTGTGCTTGATTCGCGGCGTCGGCCGCGTTATGGTGATCGCGTGACAGTGTACAGGCTGAGTACCAGACCTGCACCAAAGTCATTAGAGATAACCAGGATTGCCACGGATTTAAGAGAGAGGACAGAAAATGGATGAAGGCAAACGTCCCGGTGGTTTGACCGCTCTTGCAGTGATTAATTTTGTAATTGCGGGCGTCGGTTTTCTTGGGATTCTTGGCATGATCGCTTTGTTCGCCTTCGTTGGAGAAATACCGACCGAAGGGATGGATGAGACTCAGAAGGCCCAGATGGAGGCATTTCAAGACATGGGGCTGCCTGTGTTCATCGTGGTCTTTGGCCTCGAGGCAGTATCTAGCCTGCTCCTGCTCGTCTCGGGCATAGGCTATCTGAAACAGAAGAAGATCATGGGATGGGCCATCGGCAACGCCTATGCCGTTGTTGCTATCATTTCAAGCGTGGTCTCGGCATTTATGTTCGCGGCCGAGTTGGGAGGGGGTTTCAATATCGGGACCATGATCAATCTGATTTATCCGCTGGTCACGCTTATTCTGCTGAACACGACCTTCAAGGACGACCTGACCAACTGAGCGGGATGACTCGGGAGTCGACGCGCGGTGAATCTGAAAACCCTCACGATCCGTCATACTCGCCTTATCAGCCTGTGCTGGAGCCGTTACGCGGTGCGCAGCGGCTCGGGGCTTGTCTATCTGTTGATTGCTCTGATCTTCGGTCTTACCGTAGCTCATGTGCTCATCACCCCTGTGGAGCAGCTTATAGCCGAACAGAAGCGGGCAACGGGCAAAATGGACCCTCCTCTCGTCAGGGAGGCGATCTCCGAGATTGGCCAACCGGTCATCCAATGGGTCTTGGGCCAGAAGACCCTGAAGGAAATCATGGAGAATGCCGCAGAGCGCCAGCGCGCCATGATGAACGACCCGAATAACGCTTCACTGGCCGAGAATAGACGATACGACGGCTCCGGCTTCGATACCTGGGTGAATTTCCTGATCGAGAAACGGCCGGCTTTGTTGTCGGCGATTTTTCTGGTGCTGCTATTCGGCATGCCCTTCGTGGTTTCCTTTCTGGCGTATAATCAGATCAGCGGCGATAACCAGAGCCGCGGCCTGCGCTATCTGCTGCTGAGAACCGAACGCAGCAACATCTATTTCGGCCGTTTTATCGGAACTGTCATCTTCTCTACGGCGGTCATGGCAGTTATCGTCGCTACCATTACGTTCTATCTCGGCATGAAGACCAGAATCTATCCTGCACCGGCCCTGGCGGGCTGGGCGGTATGCGGCTTTCTGGCCCTGTCGATTCTCATGGTGCCGTACATTGCTGTTTGTTCGCTGATTTCTGTGTCGGTGGATTCGCCGTTTCTGTCGCTGGTCCTGGCGAAGTTGACGATTGCCGGTGTCTTGTTCATGGCGATCCTCGGCAGCTATGCATGGAAACCGGCGAAATATCTCATGTACGCTCTGCCGTGGGGATGGCAGTGTAATCTGCTCCATCCGGAGCCGGCCCATTGGTTAGGTGCGGTTGTAGCCTGTCTGGCGTATGCGGCAGTGTTTCTGATGCTGGGGTATTACCGCTTCGAAAGGCGCGATCTATAGGTTGCGAGATGAAACACGTCGTATCCATAGAAGGAATATCCAAGAGCTTCGGACGGGTCCAGGCCCTTAATGACGTGTCGTTTGAGGTTCCTTCAAATTCCATTTTCGGCTTGCTCGGGCCCAACGGCGCCGGCAAGACCACGCTCTTTTCCGTTGTCGCCGACTTCCTGAAGGCCGATGCCGGCACAATCGAGGTTCTCGGCATTGATACACGAACCATCTCCCGCTTGCAGGGTCGTCTGAGCATCCTGCCACAGGATGCGCAGTTTCAGCGTAACGTGCCGATTCTGGATCAGCTCGTCTTCTTTCGGCTGCTCGCCGGTCGTACGAAGAAACAGGCCCGGGAAGAGGTCGTGCACAGCCTTGAGCTGGTCGGGCTCGAATCGTTTGCCAAGAGGCGTGTCGGCAGCTTGTCTCACGGCATGGTTAAGCGCCTGGGAATTGCTCAGGCGTTTCTGGGGCATCCGGAAGTTATCCTCCTTGATGAACCCACGGCGGGGCTCGATCCGGCCAGCGCCCGGCAGATTCGAGACCTGATTAAGCAGTTGCAGGACCGCGCAACGATCGTAGTCAGCTCCCATAACCTGGGGGAGATACAGGAGTTATGTGACCACGTGGCGATTTTGGACCACGGCAAGCTGGTTCTGGCCGGTTCGGTCGACGAGATTACCCGTGCCGATCGCGAATATAGTCTGTGCCTGTCACGGCCGCTGCAAGATAGCGAGCTGGAGCAGCTGAACTCGATTGAGGGCGTGCGCAGTGTAAAACCATTGTCTCACGCGGGCGCCAGTCAAAGCGAAGGATCCGCAGAGTATCTGGTGACACTTGACTTATCTGCCGACCATATCGATCAGGATACTGTTATTGCTCCTATTCTGCGCAGTGTTTTGGATATGGGCATCGCGCCGCGTAAGCTTGCCGAAGGTCGCAGTCTGGAAACGCAATTCCTTGAAGTAACCGGCGGGCAGACCGACCAGGCGTGATCCTTTGCTGCCCCCAATGCGGCCGGTCCCGCTTGAAGCATGATTTCGTGATTGGCCGGCCGGGCGAATAGA
>Ga0209536_100013613_pt1 | contig 11720 bp, 9 predicted proteins | sample DeeMarSeWOR28_12_FD_187461 | JGI IMG/M metagenome (GOLD analysis project Ga0209536, IMG submission 187461) | Marine sediment microbial communities from White Oak River estuary, North Carolina - WOR-2-8_12 (SPAdes) (version 2) | ecosystem: Environmental > Aquatic > Marine > Intertidal zone >... | reverse complement strand
TGCCGGATACTGTCATTTTTTTCATCAATGCCGGCCAGTGAAAATCCGATGACATCCAATCCTTCCTCGATCAGCTGGCTTATCTGTTCTTTATTTAGCCGGGTTGCATTGGTTGTGGTCCCAACCATGCAGCCGGCATTTTTGGCAATCCTCAACAGATCAAAGAATTCCGGGTGAAGAAACGGTTCTCCCCAACCCTGCAAATAGATGAGGGTAGTGTTGGCAAAAGCCGGAATTAGCCTTTCAACTATCTGCTTGGGCAGGTGCCGGTGCCGCCAAGTGCGTCTGTATTGCGTATGGGGGCAATAGATACAGGCGGCATTGCAGTGGGAAGTGATTTCTATTTGAACCCAATCCAATGCGGGAAAGCTTTTTGGGAATAAGCGATTCAGAATCATTGACATACCACCTGGAACCTAATTCGCTTCTCTCATTCGCAGCAGGCGAATAAGATATTCAAGTATATCATAAGAATGCATTAGGTTGGAGGTTGGAGGCAGAAAATTAAAGAATAAAGATCTAGGGATTTCAAAACCCTGAAGCCTGCGCTTTTTTTGCCTCAAACCTCAGACCTCAAACCTAACGCGCAACCTTGAAGCCCAAGCCTTACTGGGTTATTATTTTTTTAATTCCGCATTCCGCATTCCCACTTCCGCATTCCGGAGCGCTACTAAGCCAGTAGGATATCCCGCGCTTTGGGGCCACAATTAAAAAGAAGATCAAACGCGGATAGGTCATAAACAAAATCGCCCCAGAGCTGGGGATATATGCAGGTGGTGGGTTTGAAAAATTTCAACAGGATCCCGGCTTGTTGAAATAAATCGGCGTCCAGATATTTTGCGGCCGGCATCTGTGCCAAAAAAGTCGATGCCCCAAAGTAGCGGCACAAATCAATGAGCAGCGGTGTACCACCTGTTCGTATTCCGGTGCCGGACTGTAATTTTATGTCGGTTTGTACAGCCAGATGCCGGATAAGATATCGAATAATGGCGAGATTTAAATCGATCAGCTTGTCGTATTGGTTCGAAAACATCTTGCGCACAAAGCTCATATGCTCGTTAAAATACGGTGCATGGGCATAGGCATGCTGGAGGCTGGCCAGGTGCTTTTTGGCCCAATGGCCTTCATGACAGATTCTGACGTCCTCAATATTTTGCAATCCCAGGCCTTTTTTCCATACCGGTATCGTCATCCACAGTGGTCCCTGATCATTCTTAAATCGGTTTCTGCTGATCCAGGTGGTGCCGCGCGGAAACTGGACGCTATCCAGCAAGACAAAAACATCTGAAAGGTGTGCCTTGTAGAAAAAACCCGGAAAAGGCGCAAAATATGGTTGGTTGGCGGATAGAATCATGCCGAATTTATCATCTGAAGCATTTCTGCGACGATGCGATCCACTTCGTCATAATTAACCTGGCAGGTGCCGACTTGTTTATGTCCCCCACCGCCATATTTTAGTGTTAATGTGCCGACATCGATAGTCGATGTTTTATTGATGATACTATGGCCAACGGAGATCATCGCAAATTCCTTATTTCTACCATCGGCAATCCGAATCGAAACATTTTGTTCTGGAAACAAAATATATTCCATGAATCGATTGCCAACCGGAATCTCATCGATTCCGCGAAAGTCAATAAGGATCGCATCTCCATTCACCTGTGCCGTTTTATTCACCAGCTGCCTATATTTTTCATTTTCTTCGCGGTACAGCTGGACACGCTCCTGGAAATCCGGCAGCGCCAGTATTTCCTCAACCGATTGAGTACGCAATAATTTCGGCAGACTCTTCATTAAATCAAAATTGCTGATTCTGAAATTGCGCTTATATCCGAGCCCGGTGCGAGGATCGGCAATAAATGCCAGCATAGTCCAGCCCTGGGGATTGAGGATATCCTCTTCACTAAATGCTGCTGAATCGGCCACACCAACAATGTCGATGAGCTGCTTAAACTTCTTCAATTTATCGGCATAGGCCTCATTTTTGTTATAATAATTATAGATAACCTCGGCGGCACTGGGCGCCAGTTCGCTTGATCCCTTAAAATTTCCTTCCAGGTGCAAGCGTTCGTGTTCACTGGAATGATGATCAAACCAGAGCCCGCAGCCTTCTACATAGGGTACGTTTGCTATGACATCATTTTCGGTAACATCAATCTTGCTATCCTGAAGATCTTTGGGATGAATATACAAAATTTCATCCACAATCCCCAGCTCTTCCAAAATGGCCGCACAAACAGATCCATCAAAATCCGATCGAGTCAGTAATCTCACATTGATCTCCTTTTAGTCATCTATCGCATCCAAATGAACTAGGACCTATCTCAAATCTGCTTGGTATGTTATCATATTTAAAGTGCAAAGTGGAGAATCGATTTTTCGGTTCCAATTCTAGCGCAAGAAAATTTCCTTATATGGCAAACCGAGGCTATCTGCAAGGGCGATCAAATTCTGTTCCAAAGTCGATTCATCACCCGCCCCAGTTTTTACAGTCGTCATTTTATCAGCGACCACAAAGATCTGAATCTTTGCCGGATCGAGGACCGTCTGCGCAAGTTGGCGAAGATCGCTTCTACTGGCTTGAAAAAAAGCCTCCTGGATTCTTTCTAGCGTATCGAGGGGTTCGTTCCGCATGTAGTAGCGACTATAAACCTCTACAAGTTCTGCTTTGGTATCAACATTAAACACGAAACTGTTCAAAGCATCGAGTCGTTTCAGCTCGAGTTCTTGTTCAGGGATATCAGCCTGCAACATGGTCATGATGTCCAGGGTTTCTGTAATGGCCGCACCGGTTTTATCCCCTTTGCAGCCGATAAAGCCCAGCAACATACCGGCTTGCCATTTATAGGTCTGATAAAAACCCGCCGAGTAAACCAACCCCAGGTCATCCCGTAAGCGGGTATACATTAAGGAATCATTTCCTCCGAATATATCCATCAGCAAACTGATTTTCCAATAATCCGGATGCGTCCGCTTGACACTGGGCATTGTCATAACAATTTGGGATTGAACCTGGCCGGGTTTGTGGATCAGGGCCAATACCGGGGGGGTTTCAAGCGGGTCTTTGAGTTCTCTCCGGGGAGGATCAGTTTTGGGCAACGCCCGCAGGAGTCCATCCAGTCCGGCAATAACCTGTGCTTTTTCGATGTCTCCGGATACGGCAATCGTCATATTTGAGGGCACAAAATAAGTCTGTATGAATCGCCTGAGGTCAGCATCGGTGATTCCGGGGATCGTCTGCAAACCCTGCAGCGGATCTCTACCATAGGGATGTTCATTGAAATGCCATATCATGCCTTCGCGAATGGCCACCGACTGAGCGTCACCTCCTTGTCTTTTGAGCCCCACCAACTCACGGTTTTTAGCGACATCAAGTACATTGGCATCAAATCTGGGCTGCGTTAAAATCTCTTTCAGCAGGCTTAAACCCTGTTCCCAGTGATCTTTCAACACAGAAAGGTGAATACTTGACTGCTCCTCGCTTACCGAAACCCCGACTTGAATTGCGTTCTCATCCAACACCTGCGCCAATTCAGCCGGAGCGTAATTGACGGTCCCCCCCCTCACAATGCTGCTGCTCAGCAAATCCGATAAGCCCGTTTTGGATTCCTCAACATCCACAGAACCGGCTTTTACAAAAATGGTCAAATCGATCAACGGCAGCTCTGTATCCGGCAAATAAAAGACCCGGGTATCTGCCAAATCAAACATTTCTGCCCGGGGGTATCGAATTTTTTGGGGATGACGATGAAACGAAAGCGGATGTTTCCAACCCGACGGTGTTGGATAAATCGAATTATTGTCAAATTCACCTTGATGAATTGTTCTGGCGGCGGCACTGCCGCTAATGGAACGGACTTCGACGTAATTCACCGGCGGCCGATCCGGCCGGCCGCCGGGGATGACATACACACTGGTCTGATTATCGGTGCGGATGAATCTTCGGGCGGCATTGCGGATATCATCCTGTGTAACCGCTTCCATTTTTTCCAGGTAGTCGGTTAAATAGCGCCAACCCGTCTGAACCTCCAGTGTTGCCAGGGTTCCAGCCAGCCTGTCGTTGCTGCGCATACTTTCGATAAATTCGCGCTGATTTAATATTTTGATGCGCTTCAGCTCATGCTCGGAGACCAATTCGGTCTTCATCTTTTCCACTTCAGCCATCAATATGGCTTCAAGCTCCTCGCAGGCCTTACGATAGGCCTGGCGCTTTTCATCTTCGGTGATGTCTTCCTTTTTCACCGCTTGCGGCTCATCGGGTGAACCACCCAGGATAACCATACCGCCGTATCGATTGTCCGGGTTATAGGCCCAGGCCTCGACGGCAAGGCCTTTGTTGACAATGTTTTGGGTCATGCGGGCACTACGCCCCTGACTTAAAATCATCGTCATGGCATCAAGGGCATAAAAATCCTTGGTCCCCATGTTAGCCCCATGAAAAGCAATTCTGACCAGCGGGGTTCGGGCACCCTTTAAAAATCGGATACTTTTGCGCGGGCCCTGTTGCTCCGGTTCCCGCGTCACCGTTTCAGGCGAAAGATTTCCAGCCGCATAGCGCTTAAAATAAGTTTCAGCCAACTTTTTAGCAGATTCCAGCGTCACATCGCCCACCAGTACACAAACGGCGTTTGTGGGGTTATAGTATTTTTTATGAAAGGCAATTGCATCCTCGGTGCTGAATTTTTCCATGTCGGCTTTCCAGCCAATGACCGGATTTCTATATGGATGGGCGCTGTAGGCCGTAGTGCTTAAATCCAGCCAGGCCGCGCCGCCGGGGTCATTAATGTAGCGAAAAGCCCACTCGCGTTGGACGACTTCCTTTTCAACGTAAAACTCTCGCCAGGCGGGTTCAAATATCTGTTCGCTCAGGATTGAAAATAATTGCTCAAGCATGTCCGAAGGTACGGAAACCATATACTGAGTTTGATCTTGGGTGGTAAATGCATTGACCCCTACGGCACCGTTTTTTCCCAGCTGAGATGAATACGCCTGGGGAACATAGATCTGTTGCACCTCGGCTCGCAGTGCGTCCATTTCAGCGCGTTTTTTATCGATCTTAGCGCGGTCGGGATTTCGCTTTTCCTGTTCCCTGAGTATACCTTGATAAGCCGCTTCAATTTGTTTTTGTAAGACTTCATCTTTTTCATGATCCAGGGTTCCAAAATTTTTAGTACCCTTAAACAGCATATGTTCCAACATATGCGCAATACCGGTTTTCCCGCTTTTTTCAAGAGCAGATCCGGCCCGAATCGCCAGGCGACAGGCAACCTGGGGCGTGGCATGGCGCTCGACAATCAAAAACAACATCCCATTTTCCAAACGGAATTCCTGAACCTCGAGGTTTAATTTTACGGCGGAATCCGCCGCAAGGCCGGATGTTACGAAAAGAACGGCCAGGAAAAACCAGATCGTAATTTGCTTGAGCAACCGCATAAATAAATCCTCCTGCAGGGGCGATAAAAACGTTTTTATACTTCTACATTCAGCTTACCATAGAAAATTTCTGCAAGGCTCCCTGAACAATACAAATACCTTTGTTATTAGGGCTAAAGTTAGGTCTGAAATATCCAAATTTCAAGATCGTTCGGTTTTCTTTTTTGGCAAGAAAATTGCTTCATATACAGGATACCACATGCCGGCAAAAATATCATTCTCCTTAGAAGGGTTCGTGGTATTTGAATTTTTATTTCAAACTAAAGGAACGGACCATGAAATTTAGAAATAAATACAAGACCATAATCGGTTTATCGATATTGATTGGATCCGTCGGTTTCCAGCTTCTCCAATTAAAGGAGAAAAATACCCCTACCATCTATAAACGTCCCCCCACAGTCCAGGCTCAAAAGCATGTCAATTCAATGACGTTTTACGAAGAGTCTGATATTTACTGTGGAATTTTGCTGATGCCAAAATCGATGCTGCCGACCCTGAAACGATTTTCTAACTATGATATCGCAAAAAAGATTAAAATCATGCCGGCCAATATTGAGTGGGATGACGGACAAATGCTTGTTATTCCAAAAGAGGCAATCCTAAAATACATCAATCAAAAGATCGACAATATGGATACCGAAGATGGCAGCGGGAAAAATTTGCCCCCCCGGGAAAAAAATGCCGAGGCAAACAATAAAAATCTGAATCCCGCCCTGCTCTATTTCTTCCTGGCCAACGCCTCGAAAAACAAAATCACATATTGATTCATTCGTAGTTCAAGCCAACCCATCACGGCAAATGCCCTCCGATGGGGGAATATCTCGCAAAAAAAATTTCCTTTCCTTCAGAAGAAAACTCCTCCGACTTAATCTGTGAAGGAACAGATTTGATGTCTATAAAAAAATTGACCAGGAGAGGTAGATTTTCTGTAGGAATGTATTAAATTATCGAGCACGTGTATTCATTTTAAGAAAGGAGGATAATCATGGAAGATTTAATTGCGAAGATCTATGAACTCATTACCGTATTTGGGGTTAAAATCCTGGCCGCTGTTGCGGTATTTATTATTGGTCGCTGGGTCGCTAAATTGATGCGCAGAATTGTAAGCAAATTGATAGGTAAAAGAAGTGTCGATCCGACGATAAGCAAATTTGTGGCCAACCTAACCTATATTGCGCTGTTGACCTTTTTTATTTTGGCTGCCCTGGGGTTGCTCGGTATTCAAACAACCTCATTCATCGCTGTCATCGGTGCCGCCGGTCTTGCCATTGGTCTGGCATTGCAGGGATCGCTGGCAAATTTTGCGGCCGGTTTTTTATTGATCATTTTTCGTCCCTTTAAGGTCGGCGATTATATCGAAGGCGGGGGGGTAGCCGGAACAGTTGAGGTCATCCAACTTTTTACCACTCAGCTGGCAACTCCCGATAACAAGACCATCATCGTGCCGAATTCAAAAATAACGGGAGACAATATTGTCAATTACTCCACCAAGGGCACCCGTCGTGTGGATATGGTTTTTGGCATCGGATACGAAGATGACATCGATAAGGCCAGAAACATCATCACCGAGATCTTATCGCAGGATGAGCGCATTCTGCAGGACCCACCCATGAAAATAGCGGTTTCGGAATTGGCCGACAGCAGTGTCAATTTCATCGCCCGCCCCTGGGTCAATGCCGCGGATTACTGGAATGTCTATTTCGAGACAACTGAAAAAGTAAAGAAGCAGTTCGATGCAGAAGGCGTCAGCATCCCGTATCCACAGAGGGATATTCATGTCTACGAGCACAAGGAAGTATAATTATCACGACGAGCCTATGTAAAGAATTAAAGAAAATTTATGAGAAGTGATTTAAAAACCCCAGATAGTGTTCGAGGGCAAGCCGCAAGGCGATTTAAAAGCGCAGCGTACGCGGAAGTACGTGAGTATTTTGAATCGGCTTGCAACGCAGCCATCGGACACTAGATGGGGTTTTGAAACCACTTCTATCTGAAGTTCGCGCCAGTCTATGCTCATACTGAGACTCAGTATGCTGATCTCACATACCTGTGCTGTGCGGTCCTGAAGTTCAACTGCTTGCAAAGCCCGGCGCGTTTCTTCTCGCACCACAGCACTTTTTCGGTATCCCGCATAATTTTTCCACCATGCATTTTCGAGATTGCCTTGACCGTTAAAATTCATTTGTGTATTTAATATTTTGATTTTTAACAAAAAAGTAAATTCGTACAAGACAACCCTGAACGGTGAACGCTGAACCTGGGAACCTTGCCAAATGTTCAGCTATATCTTCATGAAAATTCTGGAAAATCGCCCGCGATCCTATGATCGGCTTATAAATAAAGCCAGTCGCGGGCATATCATGTCTATCAAAAAGGCGGTGGTTGCCGAACTGGTCGCAGCAGATCGAATTCTGGATATCGGATGCGGTACCGGGGAGCTTACCGCCATGCTGGCTGTTCAGGGTGCCACCGTAGAGGGATTTGATCTCAATGCCAAAATGGTGGCGGTGGCCCAAGAAAAAATTAGAGAAGAAAACCTGGAAAAGACCATTAGCATCTATCAAATGGGTGTGGAGGGTATGAACGGTTTTCCAGATTCCTATTATGATGCCGTGGTTTCCACGCTGGTATTCAGTGAACTTTCAGACGCCGAGCGGCATTTTGCCCTTAAACATTGCGCACGAATTCTTAAACCCCATGGCCTTATACTGATTGCCGATGAAGTGGTGCCGCAAAAGAAACTGAAAAAAGTTTTATATGCTATCATTCGATTACCGATGCTGCTGGCGACCTATCTCGTTTGCCGCGCGACATCCCATCCGATTGCCGATTTAGCCGGTGAAATCTCAAGCGCGGGATTTACGATTCAAAAAGAAATCCGCAGCCAAGGTGATTCATTTGCTTTATTCGTCGGTCGATTGGAAAAGAAAGATAACGCATGAATCCGTTCAAATTTGCATGGGGCATGTTCTTCAGATTGTTCCCGTGTCCGACCAAAATAGAACTGCGTCGCATCGGTAATCCCGACCGGCAGAGTCCGGTGCTGGTGACCTGCAATTTCTACATCACTGTCAGAAGATTGATTCGACGATTAAAAGGCATGAATGCCTGGCTGCTCGTGGCCGACTCCAAGGGCGTGAATGTATGGTGTGCGGCCGGGGGTGAAGAATTCAATACGCACTCGGTGGTATCGGCCATAAAAACCAGCGGCATTAACGATCTGGTAGATCACCGCAAGTTGATTTTGCCTTCTCTGGGAGCCCCCGGCATAAAAGCCAAAGATATTGCAAATCAAACCGGATGGACCGTCCAGTGGGGGCCGGTGCGAATCGAAGATATTCCTGTTTATCTGAACAGCGGCCAACAACGCACCGAAGAAATGAAACGCGTGACCTATAACTGGTGCGAAAGGCTGGATACCTCCATCGGTCCTCTTTTTCCGTTCTTTCTTGTCGGCGCCCTTGGATTTCTTATTTTTAGATCAAATCTATTGTGGCACTACTTTCTGGTGGCCACGATAACGTTTTTTTTCTTTATGCTTACCTGCCCGTGGCTGCCGGGAAAACGCGGCCTCACGAAAGTCATATTTCTGGAAATCATCCTGGCCATTATTTTGGTTGTCTCTGAAGTTTTCAACCTTTCATATGGATTTTCCATTCGAGCGGATCTCATCATTGCCATGCTGATGCTGCTCGTTTATGGGAGTGAACTGGGCGGCTTGACTGCCACCATTCCCAGTGATCTAGATCCCTTTCTGGCGAAATTGGGCATCGGAACTGTCGGCAATGTCGCTTTCGCCGGAACCGTTCGCACCGAGCTCCTCAACGGTTTGCGCGAACTCACCTATGATCGTGATAAATGTGTCGGCTGCCGCAACTGCGTGGAGGTTTGCCCGCAGGGATGCTGGACAGGCGATGAGGAAAACCGCGCGCTGCTGGCCAAAAAAGAAAAGTGTACCGCCTGCCGCGCATGTATCGTGCAATGTGAAGGCAAGGCAATCACCGCCGAGCCAAAGGCGATGCCGGAACCACCCTCCGGGTGATTTAAGGTGTTCAAGATGACTTAAAAGACCTTTTGAGCTGCTATGGTTAACCGAATCCATTTTGCTTTTTTAAATCTCGGTCATATATACGATCATCTGTTCATGCTAGTTTTTGCCACGACTGCGGCGCTCTCTCTTTCGCACGAATGGGGGATGACCTATGCAGAACTCATTCCGTATGCCACCCCCGGATTCGTGGCGTTCGGCACCTGTTCAGTGCCTGCGGGCTGGATAGCCGACAAGTGGAGTCGTAAAGGTATGCTGGTTATCTTTTTCATCGGAATCGGCTTGAGCTCAATTTTAACATCACTGGCAAAATCACCCATCCAGATCGGGATTGGCATTTTCTCCATCGGTCTTTTTGCAGGCATCTATCACCCGGTCGGTCTAGCGCTAGTTGTCCAAGGCCGTGAAAAAGCAGGCGTACCTCTTGCCATCAATGGGGTATTTGGAAATATGGGGGTGGCCTGTGCGGCACTTATCACGGGATTTCTTATCGACCATGCAGGATGGCGATCTGCTTTTGTCTGGCCTGGGATTGTTTCTATCGCAACTGGGATTATTTATGCTGGCTTCCTCTATATAGACCGGGGGGAGGGGCCAGAAGATGTTCACAAATCTGCTGAAGCTAAAAAGAATAATGATACAGTATTGTTGAACAGGCGTCTGCTCATCCGTGTATTTTTGATCATTTTCGTGTCTACGGCGATCGGCGGGCTTCTCTTTCAGAGCACAACCTTCGCGTTGCCCAAAATCTTTGATGAGCGTCTGGGTGAGCTTGGAATATCGGCAACATTGATTGGATGGTATGCCTTTATTGTCTTTGCCATCGCTGCGTTTGGGCAGCTCATCGTTGGGTTTCTAGTGGATCATTTTTCTATTCGATTAGTGTTTGTGTTCGTTGCCGCTCTCCAGGCTATATTTTTCGCAGTAATGCCTGGCCTCACTGGATGGAGTGCCCTTTTCATTGCCACGGCCTTCATGCTTGTAGTATTCGGCCAGATTCCCATCAACGATGTGCTGATCAGCCGCATCACCCAAAGCCAATGGCGAAGTCGCGTTTATGCCTTCCGATACATTGTCACATTTTCGGTTATGGCTTCATCTTTGCCAATCATCGCTCTAATTCATGCTCGCTGGGGATTTGACAGTCTGTTTATTGTGCTTTCCGCTGCTGCAACCTGCATCTTCGTTTCGGTATTGATGCTTCCACGTGCCCTCTCAGGGAAACGTTCACTTTAGGCGGGGCTTTGAAGCCACTTCTGTTAGCCTTCATAGAGGACTGCGATAATGGTCGCCCTGCCCTTCTTGGCGGCGATGTGATGGGCGGTGGTGGACAGATAATAGGCGCTGTCTCCCGGCTCCAATTCAAATTTATCGTCACCGATTTCCAGCACCACTTCACCATTTAAGACAAAAATGAATTCTTCGCCTTCATGGATGGAAATCTCTTTTTCAGGGTCCTCTTCCAGCTGGACAATCAACGCCTCCATATGGCGACCCTTTACGTCCGGTGCTAGGCTTTTATAGGTGTAAAGCTGTCTTTTACTTTTTTTGGATGTGGAGCGAGACACCGTCCGGCGCTCATCTTTGCGCGTAATGGAATAAAGCTTTTCCCCCACTCCGGAAATTAACCGCCCAAAAGCACTGTCCAGCGCTTTAGATAACTTGATGACGGTACCCAGCTGGGGTTGGATTTCATTTTTTTCAATGCCTGCCAAAAAACCCTCATCGAATCCGGTCATATTTGAAATTTCTGCAAGCGACAGCTTTTTTTCTTTTCTAATCTTCCGAATTCGCTGACCGATATCATCGACCCCTTTTTCAGGTTCTGCCGGTATATCACCGGTCAAATTTTCAAAGAAATCCACATTAAACAACGGCTTCTGGTTTTTTTCTTCCATGTTGTTTCCTCACCAATTCTTTTAAATCTTTTCAGTTTTGGTCTTTTGATATTCGAATTTGTTTCGAATTTCGACATTCGAATTTCGAATTTAAACGTAATTTTAAAAAGTCATGCTTGAATCGAAAAAGATAAAAAAATATCGACCAAAGCATTCTTCTACAAGCATTTTGCTCCTATATGTCTTGCAATCACTATCCTTTGCACCTCGGAGGTACCTTCCCCGATCTCCAGTAGTTTTTGATCCCGGTAAAAACGTTCGACGTCATATTCCTTCATTAGCCCGTCCCCGCCGTGCAATTGAACCGCGTGGTTGGCACAGCGGTACATCACCTCGGAACA
>Ga0209536_100013611_pt1 | contig 11721 bp, 6 predicted proteins | sample DeeMarSeWOR28_12_FD_187461 | JGI IMG/M metagenome (GOLD analysis project Ga0209536, IMG submission 187461) | Marine sediment microbial communities from White Oak River estuary, North Carolina - WOR-2-8_12 (SPAdes) (version 2) | ecosystem: Environmental > Aquatic > Marine > Intertidal zone >... | reverse complement strand
GAAAGTATAGCAAAGATTGTCGAGCGTGAGTGGGCGGAAGCAGAAATAAGAAAACACCGCAACCATGTTGAAAAACTTATTAAAAACAGCAACAGAAATGATTGGAGAACTTTGCCGTCTGGCTGATAAATTCCAAATCATTTTGAGTCTTAGTCCGATTTTTATGCCCGATAGAAACAATGAGCATATGAGCCGTGAGCACTTGCTTGGGAGCAATTTTTGGTCGGGGCGAGAGGATTTGAATCTCCGACCCCTTTTTCATATATGACCATCTGATTTGCTATTCTGCTGCCAAATTTTCAAAGGTACAGATAACAACATATTCAAGGTCGAGAATATCCCAATTCTATTGAGACATCATTTTTATATCAAAGGCGCTAAATTTGCTATGAATGCTGAAAACCAAAAATCCTTTGGAGATATGTAATGGAAACCCGCAAAATTTTAGGCTTGCAGAAACCTGGCATTACTCTTGCCGGTATCTCAGATCGCACAAAATTTCAGAAGCATTTTCCTTAATTTATTAATCTCTCTATTTAAGAAGCATAGATCGAACACTTCCGCACCGCCATGGCCGCTTCCTGCAGGGCCTCGGCAAAGGTGGGATGGCCGTGGATGGTTCGAGCGATATCTTCGGAGCTGGCGCCGAATTCGACGGCCAATACGCATTCAGCAATCATGTCGGCCGCCCGTGGACCGATAATGTGTATGCCGAGGACCCGATCCGTTTTGCCGTGGGCGATAACTTTGACAAACCCTTCCGTTTCTCCCATGCAGCGTGCCCGCCCGGCACCTGAAAAGGGATAGGTACCGACGCAATAGGGAATATCACGCTCTTTGATCTGCTCTTCGGTTAGTCCTACACTGGCGACTTCCGGCCAGGTGTAGATGACCGCCGGTAGGGCATCATAATTGACCTCACCCGCTTTTCCGGCGATACATTCGGCCGCTGCTATGCCTTCGGCCGAAGCCTTGTGGGCCAACATGGGACCGGGCACAAGATCGCCGATGGCGTAGATGGTGGGAACGCTGGTGCGATAGGATGCATCCACCACGACATGACCGGATGCTGCATCCGTTTGAACACCGACGTCTTCCAATCCCAGCCCCTGGGTTAACGGACGGCGCCCGACACATATCAATAATTTGTCACATGCTAAGGTTCCGTGCTTGCCTTTTTTCCCCTCTGCTTCCGCAGTCACTCTGACTTTTTTGCCAGAAATTTTTGCGCCGGAAACTTTGGTTTCCAGATGAAAATCAATGCCCTGGCGTTTGAGAACCCGCTGCAGTTTTCTGCCCACCTGTCCATCGAGCGTCGGCGCAATTTTCGGAAGCATTTCGACAACAGATACCTGGGAGCCCAGGCGCAGCCATACGGAGCCTAATTCCAGACCGATATAACCCCCCCCGACAATGCCCAAATGCTTGGGCACGGTATCAAATTTCAATGCCTCGGTGGAACTTACAATATGATTATTATCAAATGCTAATCCCGGCAATGCCATCGGTTCGCTGCCGGTAGCTAAGATGATGGCTTTTGCCTGCAGCTCTATTTTGGACTTACGGGAGTTTTGCGTGAACGCAACGCGATCTGAACCGGTTAAACTTGCCGTTCCGTGAATAATTTTGATCTTATTGCCCTCAAGTAGTTTACGCACATTTTCAGTGAGATCCTGAACCACCTGCTCCTTACGGGCCATCATCGCTTCCAAATCCAAACTTACTCTGCCGGTTTTAATCCCATGCACTGCAAATTGTTCTTTGGCCAAGTGAAAGTACTCACTGGAATCCAACAGAGCCTTGCTGGGGATGCAACCGACGTTCAGGCACACACCACCGAGACGGGATTCTTTTTCAATACAAGCGACCTTCAGACCGAGCTGGGCGGCACGAACCGCAGCGACATACCCCCCGGGACCGCTTCCAATAATTACAACATCATAGTTTTCGGTTTTGGCCATCTTAAATCTCCATCGTTATTCGTTCCGGATTTTCGACACATTCTTTAATGCGTTTGAGAAAGGTGACGGCTTCCCTGCCGTCGACAATGCGGTGATCGTAGCTCAGCGCTACATACATCATGGGTCGGATGATTATTTCATCATCAAGGACCACCGGTCGTTTCTCGATTTTATGCATACCCAAAATACCGCTTTGGGGTATATTCAAGATAGGGGTGCTCAACAGAGACCCATAGACCCCGCCGTTGCTGATGGTGAACGTGCCGCCTTCCAGATCAGCAAGTACCAGACGATTTTCATTGATCTTGGTGACATAGTCCACAATTGCCAACTCCAGCTCAGCAAAACCGAGTTTGTCCGCATGGCGAATAACCGGCACAACCAAACCGCGCTCAGATCCGACGGCAACCCCGATGTGATAGTAATGATGCTCAATGATATCTTTACCTTCAACAAAGGCGTTAATTTGAGGAAATTCTTTGAGCGCCTCAATGCTCGCTTTGATAAAAAAGGACATAATCCCCAGATTCACCCCGTATTTTTCTTTGAAGCTTTGCTTGTATTGGCTGCGAATGTCCATAACCCGCGACATATCAATTTCATTAAATGTCGTGAGCATGGCGGTGTTCTGCTTGGATTGCAAAAGGCGCTCTGCAATGCGCTGGCGAATCGGGGTCATCGGTTTGCGGGTGATCAATTCTTCGGCCGGCATTTTCGCTGGGGGTTGCACCGCGGTTTCCTGTGCCGCAGTTTTAGAAACCGCAACTGATGTCGATCCGCCTGCAGATGACGGGGATTGACCGCTTTCCAGGTATAACAGCACATCGCCTTTGGTAATGCGACCTCCGGGTCCGGTGCCCGCAATCAAGGATAGATCTACATTTTTTTCAGCCGCCAACCGTCTTACTGAAGGAGCTAATTGTTCGTTTCGTTCAGAGGGCATGGCGGGTGGTTCAGAAGCAGCCATCGGTTCAGATATTATAGGTTCGGGCTTTTCGGCAGCCGGGGTTGGTTCGACCTCGATGGCTGTTTCGACCTCCTTTGGTGCTGCCTGTTCGACGGTCTCGACCTCGGGTTCCTCAGCTTCTGATATTTTTGGGGTTACCACTGGTTCGGCTGCCTTTGGAGCAGCTTCCGTATCTATTGTGCCGACTACGGCACCGATGGCCACCGTTTCTGCCTCAGCCACGGTTATTGATAAAACACCGTCTGCTTCCGCAACCACCTCCAGGGTCACCTTATCGGTTTCAATGACAAACAACGGCTCGTCTTTTTTTATCACATCCCCATCACTTTTATACCACTGCGCCAGCACGGCTTCGGTTATTGATTCGCCTACGCTGGGAACCTTTATTTCAACAATCATTTTAACTCCCTAAATATTGTAGTCATTATTTTTTGATTTGTTGATTGCTACTGATAGTCACTGGTTACTTGCCTCTGGTAACTGGCTTTTGTCTGATGGGCCATTTCTCGCTTGATAGAATAGATCACTGGCCAGTTGCGAGAAGCCAGGAACAACTGACCTAATTTACCGCTGCCTGCTTTTTGTCACTGAGCGGAGGTCCGACTGCTTGTTCAAGGATAGCCTCTTGTTCCTGTTTATAAATAGTTGGGAATCCGGTTGCCGGACTGGAGGCTGCCGGTCTGCCGATATAACTGAATATTTTATCGGTTAGGGCTTCAAGGCGGGGACGGACAAATTGCCATCCTCCCATATTTTCCGGCTCTTCCTGCACCCAGCACCAGGATTTGGCCCGACCATATTTCTTAATCACTTCTTTTATGCGGGTCTCCGGGAATGGATAAAATTGTTCGAGGCGCACAATAGCCGTTTTGTGCGATTCTAAATCTCGGCGTCGGGTAAAAATCTCATAGTAGATCTTTCCGCTACAAAATAAAATTGTTTCAGGCTCCTTTAAATCATCGGCGTCATCCAGGACAGTCTGAAAAAAACCGGACGCCAAGTCTTCAAGTTTCGAAACCGCCAGCGGGTGGCGTAAGAGGCTTTTGGGTGTCAGTATAACGAGCGGCTTGCGATATGTGCTTTTTATTTGGCGACGCAGAAGATGAAAATATTGGGAAGGTGTTGTCGGATTGCAGACCTGAATATTGTCGCCGGCACATAACTGCAAAAATCGCTCCAGACGCGCGCTGGAGTGTTCAGGTCCCAGGCCTTCCAAGCCATGGGGAAGCAGCAATACCAGGCCGCTGAGACGTTGCCATTTGGATTCGCCGCTGGCGATAAATAAGTCAATGATGGATTGGGCATTGTTTGCGAAATCACCGAACTGGGCTTCCCAAAGGACCAGTCCCTCAGGCTGGGCGATTGAATATCCATATTCAAAGCCAAGAACGCCCACTTCTGAGAGCAAACTGTCATATACACGAAAGGCCGCTTGGTCTGGGCCCAGTGCATTCAGGGGCATAAATTGTTTTCCGGTTTGGATATCAACCAGCACGCTGTGGCGTTGGCTGAATGTTCCTCTTCCGCTATCCTGACCGCTGAGCCGGATGGGGATGCCTTCGGTCAGCAAAGAAGCAAATGCCAGCGCTTCAGCATTGGCCCAGTCGATGCCGTTTCCTTTTTCAACCGATTCCCGTCGTTTCTTTAATAGTCGCTCAAGTTTCGGATTCAAGGCGAAGTCGTCTGAAGCGGTGTTTAGTTTTTTGGCAAGTAACATAAGCGTTTCTTTATCCATACCGGTGTTTAGAGGGGCATGGGAATATTTGCCATGAAATCCTTGCCAGTTCTCGTAAAACTTGGGTATTGGATAAGGACATTCGCTGCCATGGACAGTATCGTAAGCTTTTTCTAACCGGTTGTTGATACTTTCAGCAAGCCTTTCAATCTCAGCTTTTTGAACGACCCCTTCTTCCAATAGTTTCTCTGCATACATCTGGTGTAGCGAGGATCGTTGCCGGATACGTTCATACATTTGGGGCTGGGTGAAATAAGGCTCATCGCCCTCGTTATGTCCATACTTACGGTAACAGACGATATCGATCACCACGTCTTTGCCAAACTCCCAGCGATAGTCCGCTGCAAGGCAAAAAACGTGCGCCAGTGCTTCCGGATTCTCGCCATGTACATGGAAGATCGGTATCATGAGCATTTTAGCGACGTCAGTGGAATACCGGGTTGAGCGCGCATTTTCAGGAAGGGTTGTATAGCCGATTTGATTGTTAATCACGAGATGAATCGTACCGCCGGTTCTGTAACCTTCCAATTGGGACATATTCAGCGTTTCGGTAACAATCCCCTGCCCGGCAAAGGCCGCATCCCCATGAATCAATAAAGCGATCACCTGTTTTCGTTTTTCATCTGTCAATATATCCTGGCGGGCCCGGACAAAGCCCTCAACCACGGGGTCTACGGACTCCAGATGACTTGGATTATTCATTAGAAAAAGGCGCAACGGGTGCTTATTCGAGGTCTTAGTGTCGGCTAAATAACCATTGTGGTATTTCACATCACCGCCGCCGACTAAATCTTCGGGGTTATAGCAGCTTTCAAATTCACCAAAGATGTCCTCATAGGGCTTATTTAATACGTTCGTCTGAACATTTAAACGTCCGCGATGGGCCATGCCCAGAATTATTTCCCGGCATCCGCGTTGCGCAACATGTTCAATCAACAGATCCAGCGCGGGGATGATCGCATCCCCGCCTTCAAGCGAAAAACGTGTTATTGCAATGTATTTTTTATTGAGAAATTGCTCAAACAGTGCGGCTTGGAATAGTTTTTCCAAGATTCGACGTTTGGTGGAGGGATCCAGTTTGGGCTGATTGCGCACCGGTTCCATCCGATCCAGAAGCCATCTGCGTTCGGCAGGATCCTGAAGGTGCATAAATTCGACACCGATTGACCGGCAATAAGTTTCTTTTAGTGCCAGGACAATGTCACGCAAGGGTGCCCAGCCGGATTTTGAAAATCGACGGGTAAAAAATTGTCGGTCCAAGTCCTCTGGAGAAAGATTGAAGGTTTCAAGATTTAAAAGCGGATGATCCGAGGGGCAAGCTGCCAGAGGATCCAGGCATGCCATCAAATGGCCGATATCGCGGTAGCGATATATAAGCGCTTGAACCCTGGATTGTCGCAGCAACTGCTCTTCATCATCGGCTTTGAAATCTTTTGTTTTGGCGGATGCGGCCAACTCAAAACCCTTAAAGAAAAACTGCCAATCCTCTGATACCTTATTCGGATTAATTTTCCACAGCTTATATTGCGCGTCAATAAAGTCCGCATTCCATGTTTCTGTAAAGTCCATGATAACACCATTTAACAATAGGCCATAGACGCAGTAAGAAAATAAAAAAGAATTTCCAAATTCAGCCTTTTTGCATCTAGCCGAAACCGTCTAGGGGCTCGGAGTCGTTTAACCATGAGCGAATAATATGGAAAAGACTGTTACGTGTCAATTATTATTGAACGCCGAAGAGGTGTTAAAAAAAACAATAAGGCAAGATTTCAATTTTACAAATAAATCCTTGCAAGGATGTTCAGTAATTTAACGCAAGCCGTGTTCGTAATCAAGCCGTGCATCATTGTACTTGATGCCAACTTGTTATTGCGATAAATTGCGTTATGTTTTGATAAAAGATTTTTTTTCACCGATCAATATTGGAGAAAATCGCTCATTAATTGCCTCGGGAAGCCAATATGCGCAGTAAATTTAATGTATCAACATTAGGACCTTTTATTCTCGTTTTTTCTTTTAATTTATTTCCAGCTTCGCTATGGGGTCAGGAAAAATCCACAGGCCCGCCGCCGGCCAATGTAGTCGTCACTGAGGTGAAAACCGGTGTGGTGGCGCCACAGGCAGAATTCATCGGCACGGTATTTTATCAGGAAGTTTCCGATGTGGCCTCTGAATTTGAGGGTCTGGTCGAAGTGGTAAGATTCGAAGAAGGACAGCGGGTGAAAAAAGGACAGATACTTGTTGAACTCGGATCGGAAATTCTTAGAAAGGATTTTCAGTCAACCGTGTCATCCTATGAGCAGGTATTGTCTGAACTTGAAATCGCGAGGATAGAACTGGAACGCAAAGAGCAGCTGTTTAAAAGAAAGTCCATCGCTGAACAGGCATACGATCAGGACCGATTTCGGGTAATCGGCCTTGAAAAGCAGGTCGCATCTCTAAGGGCTCAGGTAGAGCGCATTCAGATCGAACTTGAAAAAAAGGTCATCCGGGCACCCTATGCGGGCATTGTTATAGAAAGGCATGTGGATCGAGGTGAATGGATTGCAGAGGGCAAAAGCGTGGCTGTGTTAGCAAAGGATGATGTCGTCGATATCTTGGTTGAAGTTCCGGAACGATTTATTCCATTTGTAAAAAAAGGCATGAACGTCACTGGTACGGTAAATAGCAACACGATAAAAGGAAACGTATTTACGATCATTCCCAGAGGAGACATAACCACGCGGACCATTCCGGTAAAAATCAGACTGCCCAACAGTTTGTCTTTCATCGAAGGAATGTCGGCCAAAGTTACCCTGCCGACCGGAAATCCCCAAAAGGCGCTGATTGTGCCCCGGGATGCGGTCATATCCGTGTTTGGCCAAACGGTGGTGTTCAGCGTTAATGAGTCAAAGGCCGGTATGAGACCTGTAAACATCATCGGTTATGAGGGATTGAATGCCGGCATAGAAGCCAATGGCCTTGAGGAGGGCATGCTTGTTGTTGTGGATGGCAACGAGCGCCTAACGGACGGGCAGGCGGTGGCTTTCAAGAAGTCAGAGACCAGAGCCCAGCAACCAGTGACCAGTAACCAGTAACCAGAGTCTAAAAATATGAATGTTGTCCGATTTTCCATCGAAAAACCGGTCACTGTTGTGGTAGGAGTCATCCTTGTAATACTCTTTGGGTTGATAGGTCTCAATCGAATGCCCTATCAGTTGAGTCCAACGGTCATTGAGCCCGAGATAACGGTAACCACTATCTGGCCTGGTGCAACACCATATGATGTTGAGCGTGAAATTATCGAGGAACAAGAGAAAGTTCTAAAGGGTGTCCCCGGGCTGGTGGAAATGGAAAGCGCCTCATTTAATTCCCAGGGGACAGTGACCCTCAAATTCAGGATCGGAACCGATGTGGACGATGCCCTGCTTAGGGTTTCGAATAAACTCAATGAAGTGCCTGCCTATCCCGAGAATGTTGATAGGCCCATCATTACCGCCACAGGTGCAGCGACCTCTCCGGTCATCTGGATGGTGCTCAGAAATACCGCGGATAATCACAGATCTCCCTACACCTACCTAACATATTTTGACAATAATATCAGACAGTTTCTTGAAAGAACGGAAGGAGTCGCAGATCTATTTATCGGCGGTGGGATCAAAAAGGAGATGCAAATCATTGTTAAGCCGGAAAAACTTGCGGCTTATGGATTTACGATAATTGATCTCATCAATATCTTAAGGGCTGAAAATGTCAATATTTCAGCCGGTACTCTAGGAGTGGGGCGCAGAGACTACAGAATACGGGCGGTTGCCGAATTTAAATCTCCAGCAGATATTGAAAACATAGTAATTCGATCCACCGGACTGCAGCGCATTCGGGTGACGGATTTAGCTAAAGTAAGCTTCGGGTATCAAAAACCTACCGCTGCCATGTTACATCGGGGTAAGGAGGGCATTGCCATCGGCATCAAGCCGGAGCCGGATGCCAACATTCTGGAGCTTACCGATCGACTTGAAAGCGTGGTGAGTTGGCTGAATGCTGAAAAACTTGCTGAAGAGAAAATTTATTTGGATTGGGTGTATGATCAACGACCGTATATCAGGGGCGCTATTAATTTAGTCCGCCAAAATATTTTGCTTGGCGGAACCCTAGCAGTGTTGGTTCTATTGATTTTTTTAAGGAGTTTTGCTTCGACAGTCGTAGTGACGACTGCCATACCAATCAGCATTATCGGAACCTTCATTTTTATGAATCTGATGGGCCGCAGCCTGAATGTGGTCAGTCTAGCCGGAATTGCGTTTGCTGTCGGAATGCTCATTGACAGTGCCATTGTCGTATTGGAAAACATCGACCGGCATCGCAGCATGGGGAAATCTCCCTTTGATGCTGCCTATGACGGTGCCAGAGAAGTTTGGGGAGCCATCTTTGCCTCCGCGTTGACGACGATAGCGGTTTTTCTTCCGGTGGTATTTATGGAAGAAGAAGCCGGACAATTGTTTAGAGACATTGCCATCGCTGTGACCTTTGCCGTTGCATTAAGTCTTTTTGTTTCCGTATCAGTTATTCCGATGCTTTCCAGGCAGCTTTTTGCATTAACCCAGCGAAGGCAGGCTCGTAAAAAATCAAAATCCGTTTTGGGGAGCTTTGGAAATTTGTTTACACGAATGATCATGGGGCTGGTGAAGCTGGCAACCAAAAATTGGCTGACACAGATCGCCACCGTATTTAGCTTTATCACAATTTCGATTTTCGGAGCGATGTATTTGTTTCCCAAAATGGAATATCTCCCCCAGGGAAACCGCAACCTGGTGATCAACATTTTAATTCCGCCGCCCGGCCTATCCTTCGAAGAGAGAAAAGCCATTGGAGAGTATATCTATCGCATTAATAAACCATACTTCGGCAACGATCATAACGGGTTTCCAGGCATTAAAAACATGTTTTATGTGGGGGCTGAGCAAATTATGCTTTTTGGGGCCATCAGCACACAGGAGCAACGTGCTGGTGAGCTCATTCCCTTGTTCATGCGAACAATTTTTTCCATTCCGGGAATGTACGGGGTAAGTATCCAGGCTGGCGTGTTCCAGACGGGTCTTGGACGGGGCCGCACCATAGAAGTCAATATCAGCGGCGACGAAATAAATCGTATCGTTCAGGTAGCTGGCATGCTTTTTGGGGCCATAACAAAAGAAATTCCGGACGCCCAGATTAGGCCCGTGCCTTCCTTGGAGTTACTTTTTCCTGAAGTGCGGCTTATTCCGGATCGGGACCGTTTGAAGGCCGTCGGTATGACAGCACGAGACTTCGGCATTGCATTGGATGTTCTCATGGACGGCAGAGAAATAGGAGAGTTTAAACAAGAGGGACAGAAAAAAATTGATTTGCTTCTGAAAGCATCCGAAGAAGATGTTTCTACACCGGAAGAGCTTTACAATTCTTTGATTGCTATAGCCGGGAGCAAGGTCGTTCCCGTATCCTCCCTGTCAACCATCGAGCGAACTGTGGGGATTACCCAAATCAGGCACCTTGAAAGACAGCGCACGATTACTCTGCAAGTCACCCCCCCGGCGTCCTTACCGCTACAGGAGGCAATGGATATTATTAACGCTAAAGTGGTCAATCCCCTGGCCGAACAAGGCATGCTGCAAGGAACCGCCGTCGGTCAAAGTGGTGTGGCCGACAAACTGACCGAGGCACGTCAGACTTTGCAGTGGGATTTTATCCTTGCGGCTATCATCGCTTATTTATTGATGGCTGCTCTTTTCGGCAATTTTATGTATCCATTTGTCATCATGTTCACATTACCCTTTGCTGCTATCGGCGGATTGATCGGACTTAAGCTCGTTAATATCTTTATCACCGATCAGCCGCTCGATATTCTGACCATGTTGGGGTTCGTGATTCTTGTCGGCGTGGTCGTGAACAACGCCATTTTGATTGTTCATCAAGCTTTAAACAATATCCGATACAATGGGATGCCGCACCGTGGCGCTGTGCTTGAATCCACGCGAACACGACTGAGGCCGATTTACATGAGTGCTGCTACAAGCATTTTTGGCATGCTTCCCTTGGTTTTAATCCCTGGACCGGGATCAGAGTTTTACCGGGGACTTGGAAGCGTTGTCCTTGGCGGTTTGGCCGTGTCGACCGTTTTCACCATATTCGTTATACCGGCGTTGCTCATGTTCTTTATTCGGATGGAAAAACCGCGGGGCAACATTTAGAAGGATTGCGACAGGGTGCTGAAAAAGCCCGCACCATTGCGATGCCGATGAAAGAGAAATTGCGTCGCAAGATTGGTATGCGACGCTAATCAATGTGAATTATTATGCAATGGAGTATTTTGTCATGAAATATCGTGAAGAAAAAGATAGCATGGGTACCGTAAGGGTTCCCGAAGATGCGTATTATGGATCCCAGACCCAGCGGGCGGCGGATAATTTTCCGATCAGCGGAATAACATTCCCGGCCATTTTTATTCAATGCCTTGCATTGGTGAAAAAGTGTGCCGCCCGGGTAAATAGCGAGCTTGGTTTGTTGGATTCAAAGTTAGCCGAAACAATTTCTCAAGCCGCCCAGGAAGCAGCAGAGGGTAAACATAATGATCAATTCGTGATCGATATTTTTCAGACCGGATCCGGCACCTCCACCAACATGAATATGAACGAATTTGTTGCCTCCCGGGCAAATGAGATATTAACCGGAAAAAAAGGCGGACGATCACCGGTCCATCCGAATGACCATGTGAATTTGGGCCAATCCAGCAACGATGTCATTCCATCCGTAATACATATTGCGGCGCTCCGGCTGATTCACGACCCTCTAATTCCGGCCCTCCAAAATCTTCATCAAGCCCTTTTAAAGAAATCAAAAGACCTTAAAGATGTGAAAAAGCTCGGCCGAACCCATTTGCAGGATGCTGTGCCGGTTTATCTGGGTCAGGAATTTTCCGGCTATGGCAGACAAATAGAGCTGGGGTTGGAACGGGTCAAAGGGGTTGAGCCAAGACTTGCAGAGCTTGCACTAGGCGGAACGGCGGTCGGCAACGGATTAAATACCCATCCGGAATTTGCTTC
>Ga0209536_100013610_pt1 | contig 11721 bp, 8 predicted proteins | sample DeeMarSeWOR28_12_FD_187461 | JGI IMG/M metagenome (GOLD analysis project Ga0209536, IMG submission 187461) | Marine sediment microbial communities from White Oak River estuary, North Carolina - WOR-2-8_12 (SPAdes) (version 2) | ecosystem: Environmental > Aquatic > Marine > Intertidal zone >... | reverse complement strand
GGGCTGGGTGCGATCCTATATCGAGGGGGAGATCGATATCGTGGTGACCAAGCCCCAGGCCGGCGCCCTCTCGGCGGCCGGCTCCATGGAGGTTTTCCTGTCCCGCGAATGGCTGACTGCGGACGGCCGCAGCCGAAGCAGGATCACGGCTGTTATCAGGGACGCTTCCGATAAGGCCCTTGCAGGCCACAACGTGCAGTTCGCGCTCCTGGGCGACAACGGTCAGATCCGGGTCGTCCAGAGCAAGACCGATACCCGCGGCCGTGCCTTTGCGGACTACATCGCGGGGACTGTCATGGGACAGGTGCAGGTGGAGGTCCGCGATCTGACCTCCGGGATGGTTGCTATCGTAGGAATTGAGCTTCGTCCCGATGCTCCCGCCGAGATCGAGCTTGCGGCCGATCCCGGTGAGGTTGAAACCGGAGGTCAGAGCACTGTTTCGGCCAAAGTGACCGACGCCAACGGCAACCCCAACAGCAATGTCGATGTCCTGTACGATGTTTCTGCCGGAGAGGGAACAGTGAGCGCTCCGAGTGTCGCTACCGATGACAAGGGTTTTGCCACAGTCAAATTCACGGCCGGGGATGTACCGGGTCTGGTGACGGTTCGCGGTACGGTGATCTCGCGTGAACCTACCCAGGAAGAGATCTCGGCGGCCGAGGGGGCCGTTTTCCTCTTCGGCCTGGAAGAGGATCCGGGTCGTCTCGAGGTGTTCGAGTGGCTGGTCCGGCCCAGCGACGAGGTTGTCCAGGGGCAGGATCTCGTGGTGCTCGAGGATCGTTCCGGCGGAAGATATACCGTAGTCGCTCCCAGGGACGGAACGGTGGCTACGTTCACGGCCGAGGAACGCGATATCACGAACTATGGCGACACCCTGGGATACATCCTGCTGCCGGCAGAATGAGTCCAAAGCCCAAAGGCCAATGCCCAAAGGTGAGGTGCTCTGTTATTTTGGATCTTGGATTTTGGATCTTGAATTTACATTTCTGAATGACTTTTTATTGAATACGATAATACGTTAGGGTATCCTGTTATTCAGACAAAGTCCGGGTGTCCAAGAAATAATAATTGTTTACCTGGGAGATGAGTCATGAAAAGACGTTACATAGCACCCAAGGTCGTTGGAAGCAGCAGCGTTCACCCCTGCTGATACGGCCATTACCGTTCACCCCTGCTGATACGGCCATTACCATGATTACGGAATCGGTCTGAAACCGGCTCGGCTGAGCCCGGGTCCGGCCCCTGGTTTCTTCCCATCTGTGCTCCTGAAGTCTCTTACCGCCTCGTCGTTTCCTGCTGGACAACCAGGTCCAGGAAGCCTCAAGCCGACGGCCGGCAGCCACAGTCCGGTTTTCTCTCCTTTCCGTCCAGGTCCTTGCATCCCCTTCTTTAACCACGATACCATCATTATCACCCCCGCAGCCCCGAGGCCCCACGATCCATCCGGTCGAACCTGGCTGAAATGAGCCATGCCATCCGCGATGCCTCATTGCATGGACAAATAACGTTTATTGCAGCTGGTCCTGGCTGGGAAATAAATGTCCAAAATATGGAAGAAATGTCCGAATGAGAAACTTGATAGCAGCAACGGCCAATGGTAGAAGCTTGCTTGTCGTTTAGGAATTTCTGAACAGCCCGGTGACAGCCGGGTAGGCGTATCGGCGTTATACAACGCACTTTTTCAGTACGTTGGGGGATATCACGCTTCGTGGAGCCAGGTGATATTTATCACATATCATCCGTTAGTAAAACGATATAGAATATGCTAGGTTACGAACATTTGAAGCCACTCGACTGTCAGGTATGGCATTTGCATCAACATAACAGGTCAAAAGAAAGAAAGTACTACGACAGAGCCTTTGAATGGTTGCACCATTGGCGATATTTCCATGAACAGTGGTCGAAAGGAGCCTGGCCGCTTGAGGACGTCAACACATGATCGACGATGGATCAAGGTCCTCATGACGCTACTTTTACCTATGATAATTATTCTGCCGGAAAGACCGCTCATGGCGGATTCCCCCTCCTTTAACATCGATAACACTTTTGAAAGGGAGCAGGAGTACATACCGGGGGACTGGAACACCACTGATACCTACACCCAGGAATATTCCTTTAACTGGTCGGAAACCTTCAGTGCCCGGCTGGAAGTGGATCTCAATTTCGAGCTTCAGCTCGAAGACATTATCCGATCCCTGGATGTGGATGAAAAGACCCTTGAGCCCTCGCTGGACCTGTCCTTCAGATCCCTTGTCTGGGATCTGAGCCTGTTAGCCAAGGATACCATCGACTTTACCAATGAGTTCAACACACCCAGAAAGGATTCTCTTGAATACGGACTTGAGCTGAACCTGTTCCCTTTCTATTTGCCTGCTCTAAGTATCGAATTACAGAGGATCCTTGATATGCAGGATAATCTGGAGGATAAAGTCGAGAACAAGGTGGATGCCAATATCGATTACGAACTCACCGAGTTCCTCAATGCCAGCTTTTCCTGGAAAGAGGAAATAACAGATGACCGGATGTTTGATAACAGTGATATCGACAGCCATGACTGGGAATTCAACCTGGACTACAGCCAGACCATGACCTCCTCGCTCAAGGTGGATTTTCAAAGCAACTGGAGGGGCAGCCGCGAGGACACTCTCAATAATGCCGGCCAGATATTGAGCTCTGAGAGGGAACACGAGATAGAAAACAATCTGAAATTCAGCCTGGATACCTTTCCCAACTTTGACTCGGAGCTTGAATTTATCCTGCTGAACGATTTTGTTGAAGATGGTGATGAGAAGACCATCGATTTTACAGCCAGCTACGACCAGCCTATTGTGGAGTTGGGGACCCTGACCGAAACAGTTACCATAACCCGGGAGAGGATCGATCTCACCACTGAGAACACGTCCGACCTGGATATGGATTTTGAAGTCGAATTGGCTGGAACGCCCGACAGGTATATCGATTACTCATTGAAATACACTCTGGAAATTTCCGATCACGAGGACGGGATCGATCCCTCGGCGGACCTGAAAAGTCAGGAGGATACGTTCGATCTGAGCGTTACCCTCACACCCAACGAAAAAGCAACCATCGAAAACTCCTTAAACTGGTCCGTTACAAGGGAGAACGGGAGCAGGTCCGATTCGTCCAGGGAGATCCTGATCGAAGGGACCTTTGAAGGCGAGCTCTTCGACGTGCCGAACCTCACCTTTTCCCCTCTCCTGGAGCTGAGCAAGGAGAAGGATTTTATCACCGGTGACACCACTGATGTTTTCAACCTTGAACTGGAATTTATCTATTCCATTGTTCTGCCGCCGACAGCGTTCTGGGAACTCGGCTCGACCTACCGATGGGAGAAGGAGGAGGATCTGACGCGGGAGCTGGAGTTGACATCGGATTTTACGCTGGAGCTGGCCGATTTCAGCTGGGATGTCGAGTTCGAGGAAGAATCCACGGGCACCATCGAATACGATACGGACGTGCCGACGTTCTGGGAACACGACCTTACTTTGACGTTGGGAAAGGACCTTACACCCGTGATCAGGTTTGACACCCAATATACATATAGCTACGACGGTGACGATGCAAACTCCGATGAGATCGAAGCTGACCTGGAGTGGAGATACCGGAATACTTTCCTGACTTTTTCCTATAACAGGGACAGGATCTTTGAAAACCCCCAGGACATTGTTCGGGTTTACACAGTTGAGATCTCTATGGAATTTTAGTGATTCAGGATGCTGTCTTGATCAGGAGGTAAAGATGATAAATAGTGTCGCCCGAAAACTGACATGGTTGGGAGTCGCTGTGGTTTTTTTGGCAAGTGCGGGGTGTGCTGGAAGGCCCTCGCTGAGGTCCGTCAGCAAACCCAGCGAGAGCAAAAGACAGTACCTGGGACTGGAAAAGGTGGCTGTTCTGCCCCTTAAAAACATCGGTGGAGATAAGGGCGCGGAAGACCAGGCCATGACTATCATCGTTTCCGAACTCAACATCTCAGGGACTTTCGAGGAGGTAGAGGATCCCCATTATGTGGGCAGCGTGCTCAAGGCCCTGAAACTGAGGAATGTCGATGACCTGGACCTTGAAACCGTGCAGAAAATGGGATCCGAAATGAATGCGCAGGCGCTCCTCTTCGGGGACATTCACGCATGGGGTCTGGGTGAGGGGGATGCCGCTGCCATGCACGTTTCCATGACACTGACCCTGATGGACACGCAGACCGGCAAACCGTTGTGGATCGGAAGCGGCGCGCGCAGGGCCAGTTTTACCTGGTCACGGGCATTGGGTCTAAATGAAGGCCCCGCCGCCCTGGAACTGGCAAGGCAAGTGGTCGTATCCCTCATGAAAGAGTTGAAACATGAGATTGGAAAGCACAGAGAGGATGAGCTGGTCCGGATAAAGGCGGAAGAGGAATCAAAACTGAAGGCAGCGGCGGAAGCCGAGAAGAGGCGGCTGGAAGAGATGATCCAGCAGGAAGAGAATCAGGGTAAATAATGCAGCTGAATCGGCGGTACAGGGGACAAACCGAAGGGGCGATCGGGGGCATGGACAGGCCTTCCTCAGGCGGCCGATCCACTCTGCCGTTACTGTTTTTTGCGATCGTCGTGTGCGCTTGTCTATCTCTCACCTCCGCCACTGCACACGGAAAGAGGATCGCCGTGCACAACGATTCGGTCCCGCTGACAATGGATCTTGAGAAAGGTCGGTTCGGGACCGGCAAGCTTTATTTTAACGATCCCGTCGATCTTGCTGTGGACAAGGATGATAGCATCTATGTTCTGGATGCCGGTAACTACAGGATCCAGATCGTCAGCGACAAGGGACGTTTTGAAGATGAGTGGGGCGCTAGAGGGGAGCAGGACGGATATTTCGATGAGCCGGTGGCGCTGGCCATCAACCCTGACAGTGATTTTCTTGTTGTTGTGGACAGAGGCACCTATCGAATCCACAAGTTTGAACTGGACGGCTCCCACCTCCTTTCCTTCGGCGAGGAGGGTGCCCGGAAGGGCAGGCTGAAAAATCCGGTGGATGTAACAGTTGACACCCTGGACTACATGTATGTTCTTGACCGTGATCGCCATATGATCCTGAAATTTCACCGCAGCGGGGCTTTCGTTGAGGAGTGGGGTGATAAGGGGAAGCTCGAGGAACGCCTTCAAGACCCGGTTTCCATTGCATACTCCGACGAACTTACCGGGTATGTTTATGTCCTCGACGCCGGGAAAATGGCTCTTTTCAAATACCAGCGGGACGGGGAGCTCAAGGAGGTGATAAACCTGGTTCCCGATGTCCTCGAAGAGGGGATGAAGCCTGTCAAGGTTGAGGTCAATAAGGAAAATGAGGTTTTTGTCCTTGATGGACTTCACGGTAAATTGATAAAGTTAACTGCATACGAGATAAACGTTTTTCAGTTGACCGGCGATAACCTGGTCATCGAAGAACCCGCTGGTCTGGCCATCGATGAGAATAACAATGTGTATGTTTCAGATCTGAAGAAGAACCGTTACATGAAGTTTCTGCTGGAACTCAATTGAGGAGGGACAGACAATGAGTCAAGGAATTCTCAAAATGATCTGCCGACCGGTTCTTGCGGCTGTCCTGCCCCTTTTCCTGGTAACTGCCATCACCGGCGAATCTTTGGCTCTTGAAGAATTGACGCCCATCCCCATGATCAGCGGTATTGAGATGCTCAAAGTCGGCGACAAGGTCCCTGATTTTACCATCGGCGACCTTGAGGGGAATGCTTTCAACATGATGTCCACTCTGGACAAGAAAAAAGGGGTCCTGATCTTCTTCTGGTCCATCTTTTGTGAACCATGCAAAGCCGAGCTCCCGGTTATTCAGGAACTCTCCAGGGCCTATAAGGAAAAGGGGATCGAGTTTGTCGGTGTGGCCATCGACGGTTCGCCCATGAAAGATGCCATCTCAGCTTTTGTCAAGCAGGAGAACTACGGGTTCCTGGCCTTGATCGACGAATTGAACCCTGACGAATCGTTCAAGGTCTCCGATCCTTATGGCGTTGCCGGAACTCCCACTGTGTACATAATTGACAGTTCCGGTGTTGTCAGGTTCGCCAAAGTCGGTCGTGCCTCCAAGGAGGAACTGGAAAAGATCATCAAACAGGTTCTTTAGAAAACCGGCTCGGGGGGCAACTTGTCAGAAGGATCACCCAATAGCAAAGGCTCCATCCGTTTGACAGCCGTTTTTGCTTTACTCGGCCTCCTGTTATTCCCGGCAGCTTCTGCTGACGCCGCAGGTCTCAGGGAAGGCGATGCTGCTGTGGGCTTTACCGGTGTGGACATTCTGGGCAACACGGTCGATATAACGCCCCTTCTGGGAAAACAGGTCATCGTCCTCAAATTCGGGTCCATTTACTGCTCATCCTGTGTCAAGTCCATTACAAACCTTGCCGATCTTCAAAAGAAACACCGGCAAGATCAACTCAAAGTGGTCGGGATCAACCTTGATATTTACGGGGTGTTCAGGGTTAAGCGTTTCTACCGCGGTTACCGGGAGCTGGTTAATTACCCGGTCCTTATCGACGAAGGGCTTAACATCAGCAGGACATATGGAGTGGCGACCCTCCCGTCCATCGTTGTGATCAACAAGGAGGGGAAGATCGATCGGACCATGATCGGCTACCAGGAATCTGAGCTGGGACCCATCATGGAATATGCCCGGAAACTGGCCCAGGATGGGGGCGCCGCAGAGCTGGCCAGGGTTTTACCGGGGAAGGATGAGCCCCTCACGGTCCTGTTCCCGACAAACTTCACTAAAACCCAGCAGGATTCCCTCTACATCGTCGGACAGGTCCAAAAACCGGGCGCCCGTCTGGAATTGACCTTAAACGGGGGGAGCCGGCAGGAGATGGTTGCCGAGCGTCCTATGTTCTATTTCAGGACCCCTGTATCTCTGGGGAGCAACTTTATTCAGGTCAGCCTCACTGCGGAGGACGGGAACAAGATCAGCCAGGCCCTGATCGTTTTCCGTGACCCCAAGATCGGCAAGGGGTTTGAAGTCCCCTTTCCCACCTACCACTACCACCTGGGAAATAATGAGGACCTGTGCAAGGAATGCCATGAAGTCACGCCTCCCCAGTCATCTGAGCAGAACTTCATGATGATCACCCAGATGTGTCTCGAGTGCCACAAGGAACTTTCACAGAAAAACTTCGTCCATGGTCCCATAACGGTGGGAGGGTGCGCCCCCTGTCACGATTTCGCAAGTCAACCGGAAAGGTATGAGCTGTTTTCAACGGGCGCTGACCTGTGCTACGGATGTCACGAGGAAAAGAAAGGCGAATTTACCCGGGATTATATCCATGGTCCCCTGGCGGCCGGGGTGTGCTCGATCTGCCACAACCCCCATGGATCCAATGAGAAGTACCAGTTACGCCAGTCCCAGGGTCAAATGTGCATCCTGTGTCATCAGCAGATCAAGGAAGCGACCTTTTTACCGGCGCAGCATTCTCCCTTTGAGGATGGTCAATGTTCAGGCTGCCACGATCCCCACGCCTCCGACACCCCCAAATTTTTCCTGCACAGGACCGGAGATGATCTCTGCTACCTCTGCCACGATGAGCTTTCCATGGAAGAGCACAGGCATCCTGTAGGGGTTGTTCCCTTAAACACATACCCGGAGATGAAGCTCAATGAGCAGGGGGAGACAACCTGCCAGTCCTGCCACAGCCCTCATGCCTCAGAATCGGAATATATGCTGCCTGAGAAGGGATGTTCCTCCTGTCATTCCTATTGAAATTCGCCGAACGGGTTCTCATTATGAAGTCAGATTCTGATCCCCTGGCCACTGGGGTGATTTTTTAACGCGGTTTGATGTGAACCTATGAACCTTACAAAAAACTTGACAGCTGCCAGATTTGTCCCCGCTGTCCTCCTTGTATCCACTATCTTGCTGTTGTCCCTCATCCTCGCTTCCCTGGGCAGACAGGCTCTGGAAAGCGAGAAAAGGCTGCTTTTGCAGTTGAAGGAACGCCAGGCCCTGACCATGGTCCGGTCCATAGCCTCTGCGAGCCGCATCAGCGCCATGATGGGAGAAAGAGGCCAGCAGCTCAACAGGTTCGTGACCGATACCGCACAGACTGAGGATGTTATCTTTATTGCTGTTTACAACGGGCTGGGCCGGCTTCTTGCTGCCAGCCCCGGATTTGAGATCAAAGAACAGGGTTTGCCCATCCACGAGATGAGGCGCAGGCTTCGGAACCAGGATTACGCTTCCAGTGTCGAATATATGCGGGATCTGGGATCCGTATTCCTTCATGTGGGCAAATATTACCCGTTGGACAGCCCATGGGTTCACCTGCGGATGCTCGAGATCCCCTCGATCCCCGGAATCATGGAGGATTATGATGAGCCGGAAGAGGAGTCAGCCAACTTTGTCCTCATAGCCATGGGCACGGAGGACCTGGAGGATGCCGTTGCCAAGGGAACGCGGCAGGCACTGCTCAACGGTTTTTTGATCCTGCTCCTTGGTACGATCGGTTTTTATTTTCTCATCCTTGTGCAGGGCTACTATTCCACGAGAAGGGCGCTGTCCGATTTCAGGCAGTACACCCTGAATGTGATCGAGGGGATGGCAGAAGGGTTTATCAACCTGGACCCCCACGGCGTCCTGCGAACCATCAATCCAGAGGCCGAAACGATCCTGACTATTAAAGCCAGGGAATATCTGGGCAGACACTGGAAGGATCTTTTCAGCGAGGAGGAATGGGACCAGGTCACACGGCTGCTGGAGAAGAAAACAGCCTTTTACGATATCGAGATCCCTCCAGGCCGTTCCGGCAGGTCTCACCTCAGGGCCTCCATGATCCCGGTCAGGATGCAGGAGGATGCGGACGGAATGGTCCTGTTCCTCAGGGATATGGGGGAGGTCAAGGGGCTCCAGGCCCAGGTGCGAAGGTCTGAACGGCTGGCTGCCCTGGGGAGACTCGTAGCCGGCATGGCCCATGAGATCCGGAACCCACTGAATTCCATCAGCGGCTACAGTCAGCATCTGAAAGGCAAATTCGGATCCAATACAACCGAGGGCAAAGCCCTGGATGTTATTGTAAGAGAGGTGGAACGCCTGAACAGGGTGATCACCCAGCTCCTTGATTTCAGCCGTCCCCGCGAGCCGGAATTCGAAGAGCTGGATCTGAATCACATCGTACGTCAGACACTGGCGCTCATTGAAAGGGAAACAGCCAGCCAGGGTGTGGCTGTGGTCGAGGAATTCCACGACAAGGAGATCATGGTCTCGGGCCATGCCGATTCCCTGAAACAGCTGCTTTTGAACCTGCTGCTCAACGCCCTTCAGGCCATGCCCGACGGTGGAGTCCTGACCGTTGAGACCGGGTCTTCCGGGGGACGGGCTTTTTTGCGGGTATCCGATACCGGGCCTGGAATTCCAGAGGGTGAACAGGAAGCCATATTCGAGCCGTTTTACACGACCCGGTCCTCGGGGACCGGCCTCGGTCTTGCCATTGTCCACAGGATCGTGCTGGACCACGGGGCGGAAATGCGGGTAGAATCATCACCTGGTGCGGGAGCGGCCTTTATCGTCAGGTTCCCAGAGGGAAGATCTGGACGCGGGGACACGGAAAAACGGTGACGCGGAAAAGAATAACGTTCAATGTTCGTCATGCCGACAGGGTCCAAGGACCAAAGTCCAAGGTCCAATGTGGACTGTTTCGATGCAAGGGGCCACGGATCATGGAAATTATTTTCGAGTTTTGAGATTTGAGATATGAAATATGAGATCATATGGGGTGAAACAGTATGACCTCCCCGAAAGACAGCCGCATCCTTGTCGTGGACGATGAGGCATCCCAGAGAGATCTTCTCAAGCTCGTCCTGAGCGAAGAGGGGTATAACGTTGAAACTGTGTCCAGCGGTGAAGAAGCGGTTCGGAAGGTGGAGGAGCGCTTCTACAACCTGGTCATTATGGACATGAAGATGGGGGGTATGGGCGGCCTGGAAGCGCTCAAGAGCATTAAAGCCATCTCATCCGCCGTTCAGGTTCTCATTGTAACAGCCTACGCCAGTGTAAACACAGCGGTTGACGCGATGCGATCGGGGGCCCTCAACTATCTCACCAAGCCCATCGACCTTGAGGAACTGAAGGTGCAGGTAGAAAAGACCCTGCAGTTCTCCCACCTGATGGTCGAGAATGAGTCGTTAAAGGCCCAGGTGGCAGGTGCCTTTGAGGCGACGCACATTATCGGGAAAAGCCCCAGGATCATGGAAATCTTCGATACGCTTCGCATGGTTGCGCCCACGGAGGCAACGGTGCTTATCCTGGGTGAAAGCGGTACGGGGAAAGAGCTGGTAGCCGACGCGATTCACGCGAACAGCCCAAGGAAAAAGGGTCCGTTGGTCAAGGTCAACTGCGCCGCCCTGCCGGAGACCCTCCTGGAAAGCGAACTGTTCGGCCATGAAAAGGGTTCCTTTACGGGAGCCGTGGCCAGACGTGAGGGCAGGTTCAAGCTTGCTGATGGTGGCACCCTGTTTTTGGATGAGATTGCCGAGATGAGCCTGCTTCTGCAAGCCAAGCTGCTACGAGTGATCCAGACAAAATCCTTCGAGCGCGTTGGTGGAACCGAAACCATCACTTCGGATGTGCGCCTCATCGTTGCAACAAACCGGGACCTGGAAGAAGAGGTCAGGACTGGCCGTTTCAGGGAAGACCTTTATTACCGGTTGAACGTTGTTCCAGTTACCCTTCCTCCACTCCGGGAACGAAGGGAGGACATTCCGCTCCTGGCAGAACATTTCCTTGCTGAAATCGCCGAGCGAAACGGCAAATTGATAAGGGGATTTTCGCCTGGGGCTATGGATCTCCTGGTGAGGAACCGTTGGAAAGGGAATGTGAGGGAGCTCGAAAATGTAGTGGAACGTGCTGTTATTATGGGGAGGGGAGATATTATCGAGCCAGGCGATCTTCCAGGTCACATGATGCATGAGGGGGAGGTGCCGGCGTCCGGTATTATTCCGGGGCGACCTCTCAGCGATCTGGAGCGTGAAGCGATCCTCAGCACCCTGGAAATGACCGGGGGTAACAGAACAGAAACGGCAAGACTCCTGGGGATCAGCCGTCGGACGCTGCAGTACAAACTCAAGGAATTCAAGATCACATCCAAAGACGCGTAATAAATGCGCACAGGGAGTGGGTTGATCATGCAAAAAATTCCCTTTCCCATATAATTGCCAACGTTTTAGCCCTTGCAAAATCTAAATTTTGGTATATATTTACGACCGGTTACAGCTCTTTGAAAAATTTGCTACAACTGGCACGTGCTCTGCATGAATCATCCTGTGGTATTTTTGAGTGCAGAGAGGTGCCTGACATGTATTTTAAGCTGATCCTGGAAAATGGGCACATTGGTTCTGGAAAGTCCCTTGAAGTGGTTCGGTACTTCAGGGGGGAAAACCCGGTGGACGTTTTCAACGCCGCCGCGAGGCTGCCGCGGATCAAAGGGAAGGACAGGGGCACCGGAGTCAAGATGGTGCAGGCTGTCAGCAAAGAGGAATACATCAAGGGAGTCAGACAGGATGCCGGTGACCGGTATCTTGCTACACGGAAAAAGAAGAAGCATTCTAGGAAGAATAAAGAGGTCCTTTTCCATTAATTGCCCCCAACTCTGGTCACGCTTGCCGTGATCGGAGATGCACCCCCAAGCTCGGTCAATCCGAGCCGGCCCCTCGGCGGCCCCCAACGCTGAGGGGCCAT
>Ga0209536_100013609_pt1 | contig 11721 bp, 8 predicted proteins | sample DeeMarSeWOR28_12_FD_187461 | JGI IMG/M metagenome (GOLD analysis project Ga0209536, IMG submission 187461) | Marine sediment microbial communities from White Oak River estuary, North Carolina - WOR-2-8_12 (SPAdes) (version 2) | ecosystem: Environmental > Aquatic > Marine > Intertidal zone >... | reverse complement strand
GCCTATAGTGAGATAGGGACCAAGCTTGGTAAAAGCCCCGATGCCGTGAGGATGTTGTATTCTCGTGCGATGGCGGCGCTAACAGGCGCTTTTGAGGCGGCTTGATGGTCAGACCGAACAGTGATAATCAGGAGACTATTCTTGAAGAAGCGGTAAGCCGGTTTGTCCATGCGCAGTCGCAAGGTGAGCAGCCCGACGTTGATGAATTCGTAAAACAATATCCCGAAATTGAGCCCCGGCTCAGACAGAGAATACAAAGTCTTAAGAAAATCGATACGTTGTTCGATTCTCTTGTTCAGGCCGATGAGGATGACTTTGAAGACGAAGTTACAGCGATCAGAAACGACCTTGTTGGCCGGAAACTCGGGGGCTTTGAAATAGTCGAGGTAATCGGCCGTGGGGGAATGGGCGTGGTCTATCTGGCCCATGACACAAGGCTCAAACGTTCCGTCGCCGTCAAGAGTATTCCTGCCGCTCTGGCGGACGATTCGACCGCTCGAATGCGTTTCAAACGCGAGGCCGAACTTTTGGCCTCCTTGAATCACCCGAACATCGCTGTAATACACGATATCATCGAACAAAAAGATGATACTGGCTATTTGGTTCTCGAATATGTCCCCGGCCAGACGTTGGCCCAACGGATTGCTCATAAACCGTTAAGACTTCAGGAGGCTTTATTGATTAGCCGGCAGATTGCGGGGGCTGTCTCAGCGGCTCACGACAATGGGGTGATCCATCGAGACCTCAAGCCGGGCAATATCAAGATCACACCCGACGACAGAGTCAAGGTGCTGGATTTTGGCCTGGCAAAGACTGCCGGTGGCGATGCTGCAATAAACGACAACACTGTCACCCAACCCGGTTCGATAGTCGGTACGCCGACTTACATGTCTCCTGAGCAGATCAGGGGCGATTCTGTGGACCGTCACACGGATATCTGGTCGTTCGGCTGCATACTGTACGAAATGCTCACGGGCAAGCGTCCCTTCGAGGGCAAGACGGCCTCTGACACGGTGTCGCGCACACTTGAACGCGAACCTGATTGGGAAGTACTGCCCCAGAAGACGCCCGTCAATATCAAGGTTCTTCTCCGCCGTTGCCTGGAAAAAGATCCGCATCGCAGGCTTCAACATATCGGTGACGCAGTAGTAGAGATTAGTGAAACGTTGGATCTTCCTGAAGTTGCACCACCTATAATTGAAATTGTACCGCATATCCCACAATCGCGGAGAAATAAACGCCTAAAAGTAATCGGAACAATATGCCTTTTTTTGTTAGGTGCCTGCACTGGTGTAGCAGTCCTGCGATATATAAGTCCTGGCCCGGAAGTCATCCGGCCGATACATCGTTACACCATTCGTCCGCCAGGCGGTATAAGACCAGGAGCATTGTGGAAACGTGGGATGACTCTCTCGCCGGATGGACGGAAGTTGGTTTACATGGGCCATAACCAAGAAGGTACTGGTGCACTATGCCTGCGTGATATGGATGATGTTAGCAGTAAGCTTTTACGGGGTACTGAGGGAGCTTACTGTCCGTTCTTTTCTGACGATGGCCAGTGGATTGGATTTTATGACGAAACCGGCAGAGGAGAGCTCAAAAAGATATCGGTTGCGGGCGGGGCAGCTACTTCACTATGCAAACCGGAGGAGAAGCTATTGAGTGGTTGTTGGGGTCCTGATAACACCATCATTTTTGACACTGATTCTGGGGAATTGTGGTGCTTCACAGCTTCTGAAGGCATGAGAAAGTTGACGATCCCGGACCCGAACCAACACGGAGGACCATCAGGGCATATGTGCCCGCAGTTTCTCCCGGATGGAGAACAGGTGCTTTTCACCAACAGGTTGAGCAAAGACAGTTCGCGCATGGAGTTGCTTTCTCTACGCACAGGTCGGCGTAAAACCCTGTTCCAAGAAGATGGAACTGATGCTCGATATGTGCCTACGGGACATTTGGTTTTTGCACGTGATGATACCTTATTTGCAGTGCCTTTTGACATAGATAAGCTTGAAGTTAAGGGCCCGGCTCGGCCCGTTGTAGAGGGCATCCACGTTAGTCTTATGGGCCCTGCACAATACACTTTTTCAGAAAATGGAACGTTGGCGTATGTTTCCGCACTACCGCGCAAGCGCAGGCTGGTCTGGGTAGACCGTCAGGGAGTGGTTCAGCCTTTGGGAGCACCGTCAAGGGCCTACCAAAGCGTAAGAGTCTCACCCGATCCCGATGGTGCCCGTCTTGCAGTCACAATTGCTCCGAAATTGGCAGATGACGCGGATGTCTGGATACTTGACAAAGCTCGCCTTACACTGCACCAGCTTACTCTTAGCGGAGATAATCGCGCCGGGATTTGGACGCCGGACGGCAAACGTGTGATCTACACCCATATTTCCGGTTGGAAATGGTCACAATCGTTGGTTGTGCCAATGTCAATACTCGCCGATGGAAGCGGTGAACCTGAGACACTCGCAGAAGGTGAGAAGTTCGCTGAAAAGCCCGGCTTGCGTTTTTGGGGCAGCCGGTGTCTATCTCCGGACGGCAAGTATTTGCTCGGAGGTACAGATAACATCTGGGTGTTGCCAATGGAGCCTAATGCAAGCCCAAGGCCTTTTATCATGAGAGATAATAGTCGCCAGAGGCATCCGGCCTTTTCACCTGATGGTAAGTGGGTTGCTTACGACTCCGAAGAAACTGGTCGCGGGGAGATCTATGTTTGCCCCTTCCCCGGGCCCGGCCGCATAACACCGATTTCGTCCGAAGGCGGTTACGAACCGACTTGGTCGCGGGATGGCAAGGAATTATTCTATCGCTGGGGGGCTATGATGGCCGTAACTGTTGAGGTCGTCACTACCGAGACGGGTCCGGAACTCAGAGCGGGCACGCCGCAGGAGTTGTTCAAAGGCCAGTTCTTCTATTCCGGGGTTGAATCTGTCGCCGGCTTTAGCTATGACGTCGATGCCGACGGGCGGTTTATCATGATCCAGGAGGATGAGGAATCAGAAATCGTCGTCGTGCTGAATTGGTTCGAGGAACTCAAACGCCTCGTGCCGATAGAAAAAAAGGAATAGTGTACGAACGTATATTTCGGATTGAGGATTTAGTCTATATCCACACTATGGTTGGAGAATTTGTTGAGCCGTCGAACAGATCGAGTACCTACTATCCACCCCCGGAGACATTTCGAGACCTCTGCTCAAGCTCGATCCGGCCTACGATGCCTTGCGCGACCACCCCGGTTTCCAGAAGCTCGTAAATGTAGACAAATAGCCCGGCGGGCCAAAGGTTGGCGGGCAAAGTTGACTCAAATCTTAGCTTGTTCTTTCAGAACGCAAGTGTTGGGAATTCAACGACCTCACGATCGTCCGATGTTCGGTTGACAAGCGCTGGCACATGCAAATAGACAAAGAGCCTGCCAAACACCGGTCCGGCAGGCTCGCTGGATTGCGTTTTGTCTACTGCCGGCTACGTCTTCTGAAGGAGCGCACGACCTTTGTGCCCTTAACTTCCTGGCTGCCCCGGGACGACGTCATTTCTCCGACAAGCTTGGAGTCTTCCAACTCACCGTCAAATGTCATCTCGAAAGACTGGTCACCGAACTGCAAGACCAGCAGGAAATCCACCCGACCATCTTCGAAGTTGACCTTCTTTATGGGAATGGATCCGTACAGGCCGCTCATATCGGGATTGACCCTCAGCCGCTGCCTGCGGGTACGGCCGTCGAATGTGGATTCGACAATCCAGTCCCCGATGAGAGGGCCGCCGATCCTTTTGCCCTCGGCCTTGATTTCGCCCATCTCGGGAATACTGATCACGCCGGAGAGCGTGTCCGTTTCTCTCTGGATCGTTCCGGTAAATGTGGATTCCAACTGGCGATCGCCAAACGTGCTCTTTCTCTTGAAGCTAAGGTTTCCTCGTTCGTACTTCACATCTGAGATCGAGTGCTCGCCCCATTGACTCTGCCATTCGCCAGAGAGGTTGTTTTCGTTGTCAGCCTTGACGATGAGCGTTGTTGTGACATCTTGCTCGCCGACCCTGAACTTCATCTGCCAGCTGCCGACGGCCCAAGGCATTCGCGGGATTCGCGCGCCCTTGGCCTGATATTCCCCTCTCTCACTCGACAAAGTCCCGGTGAGTTTTCCCTCCTGTATCGTTCCGCTGAACTTCGTCGTACTGATTTGACCTTCGCGATTGCGACGCTCTGTGGCGAAACTGAGTTTGCCGTCTTCATACGACAGATTCTTAACGTCGTTGAGTCCCATGAAACTGATCCACTGGGCAGTTCGGTTCCCCTCTGCATCTCTTGAAAACGACAGGATCGAGTCGAACTGCCCTTGGCCGTAATCGACCGTGACCTTCCAGTCGCCGTACAATCCCCTTGCTCGCGATTGGGGCGGCTGGCCCTGGACCTGTGCTGAGAACACCGCCATCAGCGAACAACACAGGACGACCTTGAAGAATGTTTGGTGCCTCATAGCGCTTACCTCCGAAAAAGGGTTATCATTGAACCTGCTTTGTATCTCATCGGCCCTGGCTGGTCAACGAATATATACTGCTCCTGATCGAAAATTCGCGTTCTTGCGCGGGCAAATGGCTCTACAATAGCAGGTGTGGTCTTACTCGCGGGCATTTACTACCCTGAAGGGTATATTTTGCGGTTCTTGAACGAATGCTTCTTCTGGCGCCGCCCACCTTTTGGACGTTCTCGACACATGGTTGTCTTGCCGTGATTGTGGGATCGTTGAGGCTGTACAGAGCAACTCTGTGCTGTTATAGTGCTCCTGATTGAAAATTCGCGTTCTGGCGCGGGTAAATGGCTTTACACTGAAGTGTTTTGGTCTCACTCGCGAGGATTTACTACCCTGAAGGGTATAACATTGAGGCCTATTGGAGAAATCACCATGTTCAGAAAACTCGTATGTTTCGGCCTCGGCATTCTCTTGTGCGTGGGGGTCTGCACGAGCTCAACCGGCGCGGAACTTGACTACCTGCAATCCATTAGAAAATTCGATGCTCACTTCCATGTCCGGGGAGATGCCCCGTATCTTCGCGATATCCTGGACGAGCTGAATATGAAGGTCATCACGATCTGCACGAGGGGCACAAACATCGAACGTATGAATCTACAGATCAATTGGGCAAAGGAGATGTCACTGAAATACCCACGTCACTACGGCTGGGTGACTACTTTCGATCTGACGCGGAGAAACGAGCCCGGCTGGATCGAGGATGTGAAGGAACAGCTTAGGGACAGTTTCGAACACGGCGCGTTGGGGGTCAAAGTCTGGAAAGAGATCGGCATGGAAATCAAGAATCCCGCCGGCGAATATATTCAGATCGACGATCCGATGTTTGATCCGATCTATGACTGCCTGATACGGCACAAGAAACCTCTTATTACCCATATCGGTGAGCCAATTCAGGCTTGGATGCCACTGCCGATCGGACCGGACGGCAAACCGACATCGTACTGGGCGACCAATCCAAAGTGGCATTTCTACGACAAACCTGACAAACCGTCCTATGTGGAGATCATGGCTGCCCGGGATCGTCTGCTGGCGAAATATCCTCAGATGAATGTCATCGGGTGCCATTTGGGAAGCCTCGAGATCGATGTCGACGAGATCGCCAAGAGACTGGATCGTTATCCTAATTTCGCTGTCGGGATTGGCGGCCGTACCCGGTATTTTATGGCGCAGGCCCGTGACAAAGTACGGAAGTTTTTCATCAAGTATCAGGATCGCATTCTGTATGGGACCGATCGGTCCGCAGGGGCGTTCAGCAGGAGTATTAAGCCGGTAACAGAGCAGGAAATTGAATCAAGCCGCCGCTCAATTCTCGACCGCCACAGACAATTCTCCCGGTATTATGCAACTGATGACCAAATGAAGTGGGATTATTACACGGTCAAGGGCCTGGCACTGCCGCGGGAAGTCCTGCAAAAGATATACCACGACAATATCGTTCGATGGCTGCCGGGAGCAGGGAAGGCGTTTCAGAAGTCCGAGGATGCATCCTCGCTATCGAGAGCGGATGATCCGACACCCGTGACAAGCAACGAGCCCCCGAACCCAAGTAACAAGTAGTCCCAGCTCAGCGAATGACTGAGGACGGATGTTCTGCCGTGCCTCAATGTTCTTTATGAGATGTCTTGGTATCGGGCGAGTTCCAGGTAGATTCCTGCAAAATAGACTGTTGTCAGCTGGTATTCAAAGGGAGGCAAGTGAATATGAAGGCAAGTGTGATTTCAGCGGCCTTTGTCTGTATAGTTGCCGCGGCAGCCGTATGTGACACTCGCGGCAATAACCCGAGAGTACAAATACCTGAAGAAGCCGAGTCGCGACTGCGTGCGATCTACGAGCGGGGAGATTTCCGCGCCAAGAGATTTCGCGCAAATTGGCTTGCTGACAGCTCCGGCTACACGGTTCGAGAATCCGTGGCAGGGACCGACGAACGGGCACTGGTGCGTTATGATGCCGCCAGCGGTGAACGCACGGTGCTGGACTCATCTGAGAAACAGGACGATAGCAGGGCCGGCAAGATTTCGCCCGATGGCCAGAGCGTCCTCTACACAGATCAGGCAAACCTGTACGTGCGTGAGCTGGGCAGTGACCGAAAGACCGCCATTACGAAGAACGCACCCGGCGGCCCGATATCAAACAGCCGGGCGGTATGGAGCCCGGATGGAAAGTGGATTGCATTCGTGCAATCGGACGCCTCTGATGTGAGGTTGAGGTCTGTGCTCGTGCCGTCAGATCCCTCGTATCCGGAAGTGAAAGAGGTCCGATTTGCCAGAGTAGGCGGGGCGATATCGGCCCTGCGTGTTGGCGTTGTTGACTCCGGGGCAACAGAGACGCGATGGCTCTCGGTCCCCGTACCGAAAGATGGTTTCTATCTGGGACAGGTGGATTGGGCCGGCAATTCCAATGAGCTGCTGGTGGAGAAATTGAGCAGGTTCCGAAATGAACGTGAGTTCCTGATCGCCGACATACGCAACGGGGCGATCAGACGCATCTATCATGAGGCCGATCCGGCATGGGTTGTTGCGAGTTACCGTAAGAATGCCGGGCTTGAGTGGATACGGGACGGCCAGGCTTTCATCGTTCTGAGCGAAAAGGACGGTTGGCGCCACGCATATGTATATTCGCGCGACGGCAAGGAGCTGGACCTACTGACACCCGGCCAGTACGACATTATCGAACGCGCCGCAGTCGACGAGGCCGGAGGCTGGTTCTACTACTACGCCTCGCCTGACAACGCAACGCAGAAGTATCTCTACCGTGTACGTCTGGACGGAACAGAGGAGCCCGAACGAGTGACCCCCGTGAACCAGCCCGGAACTCACGACTACGACTTTTCACCTGACGCTCGGTGGGCGTTCCATACTTACTCGAGGTTCGACACTCCACCGATCACAGAGCTTGTTCGACTGCCCGATCACCGAGTCGTACGTGTGCTCGAAGACAATGGAGAACTGCAAGAGAAGATGAAGTCACTGATATCTCAACCGACGGAGTTCTTTGGGCTTGACATCGGTGACGGTGTTGTCATGGACGCTTGGATGATCAAGCCCAGAGACTTCGATCCTTCGCGAAAGTACCCGGTCTTCGTCCATGTCTATGGAGAACCGCACGGACAGACGGTCTTAGATGCCTGGGGGAGCAGTCATGCCGACTATCACCGCGTGATCGCCGACCTCGGCTATCTTGTAGTATCCATCGATAACCGTGGTACACCGGCGCCGAAGGGGGCTGCATGGCGACGGTCGATCTTCGGAAGCCTCGGCCCACTTTCCACGGACGAACAGGCTGCGGGTCTGAAGGAACTGGGCCGAAGGCGCCCTTATGTCGACTTGTCGCGGGTCGGCATCTGGGGCTGGAGCGGTGGTGGCTCCAATACGCTCAATGCGATGTTCCGCAAGCCGGCTGTCTATCACGTGGGGATCGCAGTTGCGCCCAAGCCGCAGCCGCATCTCTACAATGCGTGGTTTCAGGAGATCTATATGGATACCCCCGAGGTGAATCCCGAGGGGTACCGCCAATCTGCCCCGATCAACTTTGCCGAAGGCCTGAAAGGAGACCTTCTAATCATTCACGGCACTGGTGAGACCAACACTCATCTTCAGATTACCGAAGGGTTGGTGGATCGCCTTATAGAACTTGGCAAGCAGTTCGATTACATGGCGTATCCCAACCGTGACCATGGGCTCCGCGAAGGTCGCGGCACGGCCTTGCACCTGCGAATGCTCATGACGCGGTATCTCATCGAGCATCTGCCGCCTGGTCCACGGTGAGGATTCATGTGCATAAGTTAGAGTTGGAGCTAACCCCGATCAACCCAAATCATTTTCGAACACCGCCATGGATGAGGCCTGTATTGCCAAGTTGTATATACGAGCATAACCTTTCGCTCCTTACTGACCCTCAGGCGGCGGGGGCAGTTCAGGGCCAGGCATGAGTCGAACGCGCTCAAACCATTCGCCTTCGAGAGGCCCGAAAACTACGAGTGGTTACGCACCTTCATCAGGGAACCCATCCGCCGGATTCACGTCAGAACTCGGTCCATAACAAGTCACACACAACTCACTATCGTATCTGTGGTCTCGGTCAATTAGTTCCGTCTTTCCAGTCATCTCTCCACAGGTACACGTTGCTAGAAAGACGAAGGGCCAAATGCGTATCGGTCTATCGGGCATCTATTTGTTCCCATTTCATTCTAAGGTGTCCTGTTGTGCCAAGATCGCTATTTCATCTGCACTAAGAGCTACGTTATAGATCCGGACATCATCAATCTTGCCGTTATAGAAACGAGTATCTCTACCAAGTGAGCTAATCCACAGTCGGCACTCTTCACACGAACCTCTTTGGCCATAACCGGCTGAAGCATCAAATTGGCCGTTGATGTAGATTGCCGCTTCGGAGCCGTCTAAACATACAACCACATGTGTCCATTCGTTAAGAGGCATCATCGCATTCGACATTACGGAAACCGGCTCGGAAGCTTCCTGTGCCACGGCGAATTCTATCTGGCCCTCGTTGTGGCCATAAGGCATTCCGTCAACGAACCTATACGCGTCATCTCCATGACCTTGGAGATCCGTATGCCAAGCGACCGGTTAATTTGGAACTCACCTATTCGCAACACTGTTGCCCCCGATGTAAATGCCACTTTAATGCCAACATGGAAGACCTTGCGAGCCCCAAAAGCCAATATACTCGCCGGGTTGTCGATGTGGCCGTGCGACTCGTCTATGAAGACGGTCTGCCCTATCGTGCTGCCTCATGGCACTTGTGGCGCGACCATCGGGTCTATGTTCCGTGGGGCACCATCCAGAACTGGGTGGAGGCCGCGGGAAAAAAAGGCAGAGAGTACCATCACCACTGACTACATGGATGAGGTCCTGGCTGATTTCTCCGGATATATTGCCGCTGATGAACTCTACGATGGTCCCTTTTGTGTTCTATTCATTGTGGACAACCGCAGCTTTAAGCGACTGTATTACGAAGTCCTGGACCATGATCCCGACCACAAGGACATTGAGCACTTCTTTAGGCGGTTCAAGAAGCATCTGGATGCCCATGGTTTGACTGTTCAAGGGATTACAACCGATGCTTCGCCTTTGTATCCTGAGCCTATCAAGACGGTGTTTGGCGACGTTGAACATCAAATCTGTCAATTCCATGTGATGCAGGAAATCAATAAGCAGGTACTGAAGGCCTTGGCCCAAGTACGACGGCGGGTCGTAGCTCAAAAGGCTAGATGCCAAAGGGGACGTCCTTCCGGCAAGCAGGCGAAGCGTGCGGCACGCAAGAATAAACGCCTCGAAAAGAAAAAGGCGGATCTGTTCAAGCATCGTCATCTGTTTGTGAAACACCACTTGACTGACAAAGAGAAACGGATCTTCCAGCATATTACCCGGGGATTTCCTGAACTACGTCACTTGCGTTCAATCATGGATGAGGTGTACCGTCTTTTTGATCGTCGTTGCCGAACAGAGACCGCGCTGGATAAACTGGCAACGTTGCGAAGGCGTGTTAACCGATTTAAAACGTTGGGCAAGGCCCTCAAGAAGTTGTATTCTCCCAATCTGGAAAAAGCGTTGACGTTTCTGGATAATTCACTGTTACCGTCCACCTCGAATGCAGTTGAACGTGCTAACAGACGCTATCGCAAGATGCAAAAGAGCATCTACAGTGTACGTACAAAGGCGCATATAATTCAAAGGATCGCCCTGGACATGCAAAGAGACCTAAACATGAAGTGCGTACCTGATACTCTTGATACCCTACAAAAAGAGAGGGCTGCCTAACATAAAAAATAATACGGTGACTATGTCTGGAATCACGCTACAGTGTCTAAAAAACAGACGTAAGCCATCGAACGAGATGTTCGGCGATATCTCCTAAGCCGAACTGTTGACGGGGGGGCCAAGGTTCACTGGTGGACCCCAGTCATCACTTCTTGTTGCTCGTTTTGTCACCCATATGTCGAGATTGCCGTACCCACCGGATCGAATGGAGTTAAAGACGAGTGTACAACCGTCGGGCGAGATGCACGGCCCACCATCGTTACCAGAACTGTTGATCGTTGGGCCCAGATTCGCTGGTTCTCCCCATTCATCGTTAGTTGTTGCCCGCGTTGTTACCCATAGGTCCGTATCTCCAGAACCGCCGGGCCGATAAGATGAAAAGTAGAGCTCCAGTCCGTCGGCTGAAATAGAGGGATTATGGTCCGCTGCTGAACTGTTTACAGTTGGCCCAAGATTAGTAGGCTCACCGAAGGTAAAATCTGCGGTAGCAATATTTGCTACCATGCCCAACACCAAAGCCAATGTGATTAAGATTGTCTTTTTCATTTGTTCTCTCCTTCACAGTGTATCCCTGTTCAAACAGGAAGTGGTCAATTTTGTTACGCTTCGCAGACGATGGAACTTCCTCGAATAAATGCTCATGGATTAATGGGCCGGCCGGGCATTGTTTCAAATAAATGCTCGGCAAGGACGATCAGATCCTCGACATCGACAATACCGTCGCCCCAGGGCATCGGACCTATGTCACACAAAGAATTATCTGTGCCCCAATTATCCACCATAATGCACATGTCGGCGGAATCGACAATGCCGTCGCCGTTGAGGTCAACAACCGGCTCGATTGACACCTGCCAAAGCCCCCAACCTGACCCAGCGGGCCGAGTGGAATTGAAGTATAAGGTAGAACCATCGGCCGAGATATCCGGCCCCCCCTCCGGAAAGGAAGAGTTGACCATTGGCCCAAGATTCACCGGCGCAGCCCAAGGGTCGGAGACAGTTGCCCGCGTCGCAACCCATATGTCGAGATTACCGTATCCCCCGGGGCGAGGTGGCCCAAACGCGAAACTGCTAAAGAAGAGCATCCTGCCATCGGCCGAGATGCTTGAGACCCCCTCGTTAGCCGAACTGTTGACAGTGGGCCCAAGATTCACTGGGGCACCCCAGTTGTCATATATCGTTTCCCGAGTTGTTAGCCATAGGTCGGCACTGCCTGAGCCACCGGACCTGGTCGAGCCAAAGAAGAGCGACAGGCCGTCAGCCGATATGCTTGGGGAATGATCGAGAACAGAGCTGTTGACAGTCGGGCCAAGATTCTCAGGTTCTCCCCAGGAACCATCTGTTGTTTCCCGCGTCGTAACCCATAGGTCCCAATCGCCGGAGCCACCGGGACGGGTGGAGGCAAAGTATAATGAGAG